>Ga0116231_10013672_pt1 | contig 11269 bp, 6 predicted proteins | sample S1TSphgellanicum_2_FD_89695 | JGI IMG/M metagenome (GOLD analysis project Ga0116231, IMG submission 89695) | Host-associated microbial communities from peat moss isolated from Minnesota, USA - S1T2_Fd - Sphagnum magellanicum MG | ecosystem: Host-associated > Plants > Peat moss > Unclassified...
CCCCCCCCCCCCCCCAAACTTCTATAAATGCAGTTTCTATATGCATTTGATTCTACAACTTAGACCACCTTTAAGCATCATCAGCCTTCAGCATCAACCCTTGATTAGTCTTAATTCTAACCAAAACATAGAGCCGGCATCTTATAGTTATTGGCGCAACAGAAGGAAAAAAAAAACCCAGCAACTAACTATCTTGCAAGCTCCTCTCTTACCACCAAAAACTGCCCTCCTTCTGCTTGTCGACCTACCTCTTTCTCTTTCGAATCCCATCTCTTATCCTCGTCCACGCTCCTATTCTTCCCGCCTTTCTTGCATCCATAGATCGTGCTTGGCCATCCATCTCTAGTTGCCACCCTGTTTCACATAACACATAAGCATCAAACCTTCCAACTCACAATCACTAACGAACAAAAGAAAAGATAAACCCCGCCGCTTGCATGAAGAAAGTTGACGATGGGTTCATCTCCTAAACCCTAAAACGAATATAGCTTTCACACTACAGAAACCACCAAAAAACTCCATGTCCGGTCACTCCTTGTCTGGTCACAGTACTGTCAAGGGCCTTATATACACTACACTGAAAAGGCCACAGGGAACCAATATGCACCAGCATATGAATTGACCATTCTGTCCAATGGATGGGGCCATGTTTTTCATCACGTACCTAACCCCTAGCTAACCACCCCTTGGTTAGCTGAGTTAGTCTGTTTAAAGGTCCTATGTAATTGTACTTACATTATTTTCAACTTGAAAAAAAAGGGAAAAAGCTTTCTTCCTCCCTCTTCGTCCTATTCTACCTAACTCCCTCCCTACATACAACTAACAACCAACATATTACCGAACTGACTACCTACTTGCTTGCAACAACTTACCTACCTAAAGGTGCATTAACACTTGGTGTTAGGGATTCTAGTGTTGAGTCCCCTAACACCATGCTAGTCATTTAGGACTTACACGTAGTATCTAGTACTTACAGTGAACATATTATGTTAACCTAACATTCACTTAATATTAAGGTGTCGGCCACTTAACATGGGGTGCCTCCTAGGATGCCATCTAGATTTTCATTTAACACTAACTTAACATCAAGTGTGAATGCACCATAAGCATTCTACTCACCAATTGGGTTGTACCTATATGAGCCATCTACTTAGCTACACATTACCTACTGACACAAAAAGATTGGATGTTGTTGTTGCCACATGCAGGTAATTGTTAAGTCAATTTTTTGGAATTTCTTATTATATTTTGTAAGGCCTTTTTTTCTTCTCCTTTCCATTCTTTTTGTCTTTTTTTGTCGTGGTCCATGCAAATATTTTAAGATTGGCCTTACTAAACATTGCATATTTCATAAATGTGGGTATTGCAGGTTTGACAAAAAAAAATAAAAATGCAAAATTTGGGATTCACTTGAAGGTATTGTAGGTTTGACCACATTGCATAGTGTAGATTTTTGACCCAAAAATACAAACAAAAACTAAGCAAGCTTCAATTCCAAGCTTTAAAAAATAAAATAGCAGCATAACAATATTGCAGTAGAAGTTTTTTTCCTTATGGTACTCAAGAGGTACCCATTGAGTATCATGGAAATTAAAATTTAGAAAATCCTTAGTTTTTACTGTGTGTAACACCCTTGGTCACAGGTGTTATTGGGATTTAGGGTTCCCTCGCCCAAAATGGAAGCATGTTTTGTCATGTTTCCTTTTGGTGCCTCCTTTACAAGGTATATATGTGGAAGTTGAACCATGGCCAAAACAATATGGGATAAATAACCAGGGTGATATTTGGAATGTTGTAGGGAACATATTGAGAACTTCATGGGAAAAACTGTGAAAACATTGAGAATTGACAAACATAATGCTTCCAAAATTGGTTTGTCACCATTTTCAACTTGAACTAATACACCCATTATAAACTGGAGGTCAATTCAAAACATGTTCCCTTATATCGATATGTAGAATGCTGAACAATATACATTTAGACCTGTCAAACTTTAGAAACAAATTATCATTGCTGTCAACAGTGGAAAAGTATACAAGGAATGGTAAGTTCATGGCATGGGAGGAGGGCATGGAGTGGGGATTGGGGACGGCGTCATTATTTGAAAGGACCTCTCTTCTACTGAAGTGGTAAGGCAATTGAGAAGGAAAGACCTTGCCCATTAAAAAGGGTTCCCAGGGTTCCTGACCAAGGGTTCCCAGCCTTGCCCAAGGGTTACTTCAAATACTTTTTAGTTTTGCAAGAGTCTTTACCATCAGGTAGTAGTTTGCATGATATGTAACAACCTTGGAGAAATGCCATGGTGCATTTGGAGGGTGCCTTACTAGGGGAAATTTCCAGCTCCAAAATCACCTAGAGTAGGAGATTTCATGTAAGAGAGCACACAGCTTCGTGTAAGGCAATGTTAGCAGTTGATGCCTTAGGATATTCCAAAGGGGAAGGCACTTCTGCCCTGAGCCTCAGGGTGGTGCCTGTCAGTGCCTTCCCCTGTACTTTCTGACCTAAGTCTTTGTATCAATACGGTTAGAATGCACTGAAATAATAAAAACATGGTTTCCTTCTGATTGGAAGTTTTGATGTTATTTGTTGTAAGCTCTGCATTGCAAGAGAAATATTTGATGATCACCATTAGACAATTTCTGTAGTACATTTCATTATGTTCTGCATTCATGGGTTGATGATGTTTCATTGAGCAAACAACATCATCTAAGTTGAGGTGTAGAGGCCTCACATTTACTTTTGAATAGGAGGAATGACATTTTTTTCATCTTTCTATTGAGCTATTTTGTTGTAGGGCTTCCCACCTGCCTTATTTTGACTTGTCATGAAGTGAAGTTTCTTAAGAAAGTTTGTTTCTAGATTAATGAAGAAGATGAAAATACAATATGTACAAGGGAAGGTGTTGTTGTTAGAGCACCTCCATTAGTGCTCATTATGTCACTTTGGATAATAAAATTATATGACTTGTTTTGGAGGAATATGTTTTTAAGGTTGAAAGGGGTTCACGTTTGTTTCAGTCATGTTGGCATGCAGCACGAAATGATTTTCCTCTTGTAGTTAGGGAGATGCACCTTTCTTTTGAGAGTTTGGTAGTTATCACCACCTCATGTTTACATGCACCTTGGATGGATATTCACCACAACACATCTTAGGTCTATCTTAAAAGATGACTCCATTTCTTCAACATCCAGAACTTGCATTTGTTCTTGTTTGAGCAAGGGGGCAAGGCTATGGTTGGTTGTTAGGTCATCTATTCGTTTATTTCATATCGCACACTTTATTTTCATCTCAACATTGCATTTTCATCTTGGTGTGATTCAACTCTCAACATTTGGTTTTTTCACATGTGAATGTGGACACGGGTCGGACGCATTTGGCACACACTTAATTCATTGCCCATTTGGTGGTCAGCGGATAGCCACACATGACACCATCCAAGATGTCATGTATGTTCTCGCTCGAAAGAGTAGGCATGCTTTATGGAGAGAACGGTGGTAAGCCCTTGCGTTAGGAATTTCATTACAAGCTAATTTTTACATGACCCAAAAGGACCAGGTTTTCGTCGTTGATGGGGTGGTTATTGACTTGATGCGGAAGACGATGGCTTTGAATGTCATTAGTTGACTAATAGGTGTAACTGTAAAATTTAACGCCATTGCTAAAATCCACAAATATAGAAGGTTTCATGGAGGGCACCATTTTATTTCCATGGCCATGGAGGTGTAGACACACCTAGGCGCGACATGGATCATTTCATTAAGGATCGTGCCCTTTTTCATGATAAACAATCAAGAAGTCATTTACTTTTGTCTTTTTGCATTCAATTTTTCAGGTAACATGTTAATATTGCTCTTCAGTGTGTTTTAACTTTTGCTATAGAAAGGAAGATTGCGTTGGCAAGTGATGTTTATTCTAGACCTCCCATTACTATTAGATCTCACAAATTGCATACAGGTGACATAAAAGGGTCGTGGGTGAAATAGTTTCCTACCATGAGAAGGAGTAGTTATCTCCCTTTTTTTGGTCTTTGCAAGTTATTCATTTTTTGGCCTTTCTTTGGCCTTCCCTTTTTGTTTCCTTTGTGTTGGTTCTAACCATCAATCATTTCTTTTAGATTTTTGTGAATGTTTAAATTCAGTTATTTTGTTTTTAGTAACCCCACTAATAAAATTGTAACTATAATTGCATATATGTGGGAACCGCTAATAGCAAACCACATGGACTAATCATTATGATTGACCAATTAGAAATACTAAACAACAATTAGGTCCAATTTATTACACTCTTTTTGGGAAGTACACAATTGTTTGTGCCTTTTACCAACAATGACAAGTTGCATGAATTTGGTGTAGAAAAACCAATTTCTTAAACTAAACCAACACATTTTGATTTTTTCACAATAAATTTTATTGTCTAAAATCACAAATTGATCATTAGTGGAAATGTTTTACATAACAAACTAGTAAACAACTATGGTGGAAAAACAAAGGTAAATGCCTCTCACTAATAATTTCCTGGTCATAAGAAATTGTATTGTGTAAGGTGCCCAAAATTTGCACTGTGTAAAATTGTTAAAGTTTATTAGGGTTAGAAAAAGTCAACCAAAAGTGGATTAATTTGGATTAGAATGAGATGATTCAATAAACCAATGATGAGATTGCATGGAAATTCGTTAAGAAATATTTTCCATAGATGAAGCCTGAAAGGCACTTTTGGAACATCAATGGGGTTTTATTGAATATTTTTATTAGCTTGGGCTTTACATGGTTATGAATTATCAATGATGATCAATTTGTTTATTTGTATTATGTCCCCACATGGTTTTCAATAGTTCATCATTATTTAGGTCAATATCAAATTTAACTTAAATTAATATAAATATCATGGACATGAAAAAATATTTTTAATTTATCTTTTCATCCATGTTGGTGGGTAGGAAAAAAAATGAAATAATTATTAGGAAAAAAATGAAATAGTTATAAAGATAAAAGGTATTTATTAAGAAAAGACCAAAATAGTTACAAACATAAGGAAAGTTGGTAAGAAAGGAAGCAGTTAGGCTTGGAAATCATGTAGTTATGAATTAATTTTGGAAATGCTTTTGGAAGTGTAGAGAAAGGACCATGTAAAGGATTATGCAAAAAATTCATACATAGTACTTTTACCATTTCGGCCATATTTAAATTAATTTTAATAAATATTTCAAAATTTCAAAATCAATTACTTGGCATGTTGAAAATTCTAGAAACCTTAGTTTGTAAATGCTAGAAATCAAGATTAGATTTTAGGTTTCAAGTTGCCAATTTTGAAGTCTACCTATTATTAGTTATCCTTGTGTTTTTGGATTCAATTTTTCAAGTAGCATGTTAGTATTGTTCTTTAGTGTGCTTTACCCTTTGCCATAGAAATGAAAATTGCATTAGTAGGTGATGCTTGTTCTAAACCTCCAATTATTATTAGATTTCATGATTTGCATGTAGGCAACATTAGAGGGGCAATGGGTGAAATAATTTCTACTAAGAGAAGGATTAGTACTCTTTCTTTTTTTTGGTTCTTTCAAGCTATCTGTCTTTTGGCCTTTCTTTGCCCTTCCCTTTTTGTTTCCCTTGTGATGGTTCTAGCCATTGATTTTTTATTGGATTTTTGTGCTTGTGTTTACCTATCATCAATTTGGTTTTAATTGTATGAAAAATTCATCAGTTAAAATGAACTTTGAATGCATGTTTGGGTAGCTTTTGCAAGATTATATCTACCAATTTTAGTTCATTTGTGTAATTAATAAGAACAAAAATCAACAAGATGTTTTCATGTTTTTTGATTCAATTTTTAAATCTTTTTACTATGTGAAGATTCCAACAATCTCTGATACATATCATGTTCTATTCTTTTTAAAATTTTAAAATTTGGATATTTGATTACAAGTAAGGAAACATGATGTTTGTGCCAAATTTCTTAGTTGTTTCCAATAATGATTAATGGTTTTCATTGAAGGTGAAACCCTTACCATCTTTGATGTAATTTGTTTTTTTTTGGATGTTTAGTGGAAGTGTTCTAGATGTAATCCCAATAAACACAATTTGTGATGGAAATAGGTCCCTACTACACTAAAGGATACCACCATTATTATTTTCCTTTTATCCTCCAAACTTAACATTTGCACATGTTTGGTTCCCTTTGGTTCCTTCTTTCACCACCATTAAAGACAAGATGGACTCTAGTTTAATCACAATTCACAAGAAGTGTTCTTAGAATGGAGTATGCTTTCATCAAATAAGCAACCTGTAAGCTATGGTGCAACCTTGAGCAAATCAATTTAGTGGAAGTTTATTTGCAACAATGGTTGTCACATAGTAAATTGAACACATGTATTGTTTCATGAATTGTTGAAACCACTTTCTTGTGGTAGTAAACCTTCCACATGTAAGTCTTATGAATTTAAAAACAATGGATTGTATCATATTTTTAAAGATGAGTTGCACAATACATGTTGATAGGGGTTGGCCAACTTGTCCCATTTTTTGCAAGACTTACCAAACCATCTCATCTTGGCCAACTTGGGATTCTCCTTAAGTTCATAGATGTTATGTCTAAGATTCTTCACTATTGTCTCACAATCTACAATTTGAATGTAATTTTCCTTTAGCTCCCCATCCTTTGTAAACCACTTTCCCATCGTCCCCTTGGTTAGTCTTGCATAAGAATTAGGAATGCTTGGTGATTTGTAAATAATTTGCAAAAATGTAAGAGTGTTCTTGTTGTTTCATATCTTTTAACTATTACTACAATTTGTGGGCATAGATGTGGTTGGAACCAATTTTGATATTCTCTTATTTTTTAATTACATTTTAATCTTTTGTCCATTCTAAAATCTCACATTTTGTTGTTTTCTAAGTCTACCAACTAAGCATTTTTCATTATGCATAATGGATGTCTTTGCATGGTTATTATTCTTTCTCATTTTTACAAGCTCTCTTTTCAAAATTTTGAAATTCTTTGAAATGAAATAGTAATGAATTTTTGTCCCTCATTGTTAGTCATTTTGTGCAAAGATTTGAAACAAAAATTTCAAACTAAAATATGTAAGCTAAAATAGGAAGGAAAGGCTAACAAATGTATTATGAAAGTGTGAGGGTAAGAGGTGACAAGGGCTGAAATATTGCAAATGAAGGCTTAAGTTCACGAACAAAAATTAACACAGTGGGAATAAAGATGATCATGACTTGGTGACACATGTATGCATGTTGTTACAAGCATAGTCAACATTGTCATTTTAAAAACCATATCTAGTATCTAATTTTTCAAATTTTTACTCTTTTCACATTTATTATAGCTGAAAAGTTTGGAATTTTTTCTTGAACCACTAAAGTGAAAAAATTAAAAATTTGGCAATAAATAGTTGCAATGGTAAAGCTATTACGATACCAATTTTTTTTATAAAATTGTCATTGGAATTAGATCTATTGCTATAAAATCTCATGGTTAGAAGCAACATTTTATTTTAGGAATTTTATTTTTGGGAAAATGTGTTTTGCTAATGTAATTTCAACTATTTGGGAGAAATTTCAGAAAATTTCACCAATTTTTTTATGCCATACAACTAAAAAACCAAAACATTGGTTGGAACTAACCTTTTAGAAACCAAAGCAGTGAAATAAAACATTTAAGAAAGTTTCGTTGGATCTAGAAAGTCCAATGGTTAAGCCTCCTATTAGAATGAAGAAAGAACCTTGGCAGTATTCAAAATTAGTTTGTAGCAGCTTAGAATTTGAAGCTAAGAAATATGGAGACAGACCTAGGAATATTTCATATTATCTGGTGTGAAATATTTAAGTAGGACTCCATAACTGCATGTGATTGAGTTTCTTGCATCACATCATGAAGTCTTTATGTCATAAAACCTCAGGGATATAGAGTAATGGATGGGGTTAACTCTTAATAATCCCTTGGGAAATGGATGAATATTAACTCATTTGAAATTGGGTCAAGGATGGTTATCTGCAGTTAGTCATTCCCAGCAAGAGTGTTTTTTTTAAAATTTGGAATTTTTTTCCAAGAATTAGAAAAATTAGTCAAAATTACACTTGAGAAACAAATGCTGCCAGAATATTGGGTTGAGTAAAGAAAAAAATCACTATTAAAAAAAGGTCAGCAAGACCTAACCAATGCTGGGCAGTTACATGGTTTGGAGGGTTGGAATTGCAGGTTTTGATTTTGGATGGTAAAAACCGGATTGGAACAGGGCCTGATTTTCAGAATGGGTTCAAGAATCCAACCCAGAACTGGATTTCTGGTTCCATTTATTTGTAGAATTGAAATTGAAACTGAACCTGATATTTAAAAAAAGAAAGAGACTAGAACTGGAGGTTAACCGGGGGCTAACCAACAATGAACCACTGATTCCAATCCAGGTACCCCAAACCAGACTTGAATTGGGTCTGATCTTCAGAATTGGAACCACAACCAAAATCCGAATTTTCCTTTTTGAAGAACCAGACCCATAACTGGATTCCTGATATCATTTTTGTATGGAAGAGGAACCAGCACAGAAACTGTTCTAGTATATCAGAGTTATCTGTAAAGTCGCCCTTGGTTTCACCCCCTATTTCCTCTTCTTTCGCTGCGGATCCCCTCTTTCACTGTTATCCACAAAGTAAGGAAGTTTTATTAAGTCTGAGTATGAAATGCTGAAACTCAATATTTAATGCACAAAGTTTGGGAGTAATTATAGCAGTTGTAGGAGCAGTGAAAATATATGTAACAGCAGTGCAGGCGCTTAGGAAAAATGAAACACAGGATGAAACTCAGTTTACCACCAAAATTGGTGGAAAAACTAGTTTGGGTCCCAGTTATTTCCTTTTGTAAAATTTTCATTCCCAGTTACGCGTTTGATGCCCTATTATGCCGAAACTGGCTGTTCTCGGCCCCTAATCTCCTGACTTTATGGATTATGGATTGTTGGTCCGACCAACAATATGCTAATGGCTGTGTGGGCGAGGATTTGAAGACCATGAGCAACAATGTTGGGAGTGTACGGCGATTTCTTTGAAGGCTCTGGCAGAAGAAGCAGCAGCAGGCGCAAACTGGGTTGTTTCGCACTTCCGCGTGGGTGTCAGAGGCGGAGGTACTGGCAGGGTAAAGGCACCAAGACAACGAGCTCCAGAAACGTGTAAGTTTTCAGAGACTTCGGCTGCAGTCTGCGTGATTTTCTGCTGCTGCTGTAGCCTGTTTAAGAGACTTTGTGTCTGCCAATACCTACACGGCTTTGACGACAAGATGCACGAGTAGCGATGTTGGAGTAGTGCGAGATGCTTTCTGGAAGCTGGATCTCGGAAGCGACAAGAGATACTTGGAGATTCTGCAAGGTGCTGTTGTGGAGCACACGGTGCAGCAGCTCAGAGCAGCCCCTTGGGTGCTCAGCTTAGCCCCTTTTTACACTAGAGCCTGAATTCCATGACTTGAGTGCAGAGCTTCAAACACTAATTGTGAAGCTGACGATGCCAGGGAGCTTGGGCTCTGGTTTTTTGCTTTCCAGCTTTGTTTGTTGCCAAGCATGGTCACACTAGGGCTAGTGCAGAGCGTCAAACCCTAATTTGTGAAGCTGCTTTTGGTAGGGAACTTGGGCTCTCTTGTTTTTGCTTTCCAGCTTTGTTTCTTTGTTAAAGCCCGGGGTACACTAAGGCTAGTTCAGAACTTCAAATCCTACTTGCGAAGCTGGATTTTTGCTTTCCCACTTTGTTTTGTTTTCTGCAAAGCCTAGGGGACACTAGGGCTATCAAACCCTAATTTGTGAAACTGATGATGGTCAGGAGCTTTGGCTCTTGGCAAGTGTAAAGCTTCAAACCCTAATTTCTGAAGCTGATGATGGTAGGGAGCTTTGGCTCTATATTTGCTTTCCAGTTTTGTTTGTGCAAGTAGGAAAGCATCATCATCAATCAGGATCAAAGGTTTGAATGCCATCCTTTGCAAGATCATCATTCTTTTTCCTTGTGTGTCTCACCAACCTGATCTAGGCACCATTTTGCAAGAAAACAAAATAAAATAAAATAAAATATCCTCTGGCAAAGATCCCAACTGCAGCAGCAACAATAGAGAGGTACATACTTAGGCTTCTTACAGGGTTCTGGTTAATGACGAATGCCATGGTCTTCGACGCTAAAGCATGGGAATGGAACAAGGACTCGCTGACAATCATGGAGATGCAGGCGGTTGAACTCCAGGTGCTCTGTACACGCTACAACCTCAAGCCTACCAAGACCGGCAAGGCAGCCACTGCAGCAGCCATCGTCAACCATCTCATGGTCCCGAGGGCCAATGTGGTAACGAAACAAGATGTGCACAATGCTATTGAGGTCACTATGGAGCAAGTTGCGAAAAACATTCTCGCTCCAGCAATGGAAGCTAAGCTTGTGACCGTTACTGGCCAAGTCGAAATGCTGCAAAATAAAGTAGATGAGATGGCTAAAAGCTTTGATACCATGTAGGACAGTGGGGAGAAGTGGAAGGAGGTCGTGGGTAGGAAGGTTGACAAGGTTGCCAACAAGGTGGACTAAGCAATGGATGTTGACCTGGTCAAGGCCAGGGAGGCAAACATCCGGGTCACTGGGTTGACCATGAGCAAGGGGGAAACCTCAAAACAACTTATGGAGTTGGTGTAGATGGAGCTGCTTGACAGGTTGAAGGTTGCTGACCGTGTGCAAGTGCAGAAGGTGCACCGGCAGATGCCGTTAGGGCGACTGGATAAGGCCACTGACAAGGCACCAGCAGTCATCATCACGTTGGCATCGGTACAAGACAAGTTCACAGTGCTGCGCGCTCGCAAAGGCCTGCAGGGCACTCAGCTTGGGCTTGACGAAGACCTGACTCCCGCTCAGTAGGCCCAAAAACGAGCTGCTTGGACCACTTTCAAGGAGGCCAAAGAGGCTGGCAAACGGGTCTATTGGCGTGGGGCCGATCTCTAGATCAACCACAAAGTCGTAAACTCTCCTACTGCATAGGGGGGTGGGGGCCAGAGACAATTGCGCGTGTGCCTGTGGAACATCCATGGGGTCGCTATCACAAAGCTAGAAACACATGAACATCTGCTTGACCTATTTCAACATGTTGACGTTATTGCTTTGACAGAAACACATCACTTCTCGGGCGATACATTCTCGGTCTTACCGGGGTTCTACTGTTTTGATGTTGCCAGGCCTGTGACTCCACAGGGTGTCATTCGAAAGCACAGTGGAGGCATTGCAGTACTAGTTAGGGAAACATGGGCAAATAGTAC
>Ga0116231_10013673_pt1 | contig 11269 bp, 9 predicted proteins | sample S1TSphgellanicum_2_FD_89695 | JGI IMG/M metagenome (GOLD analysis project Ga0116231, IMG submission 89695) | Host-associated microbial communities from peat moss isolated from Minnesota, USA - S1T2_Fd - Sphagnum magellanicum MG | ecosystem: Host-associated > Plants > Peat moss > Unclassified...
CGCAACCACAGCAAAGCGGGTCAACGCATCCATCCGCCGTGTATCTGCCGCCGGCGCCAGCTTGCGCGCCGGCAAATCATCAATCAACGCCGCACGGCGGCAGCCCAACCCACCCGTCTCAAACCGCGTGATCGGTTTGACCCCCGTCTTGCCCTCGCGCAAAGCCGCCCGAAACGCTTCGACGCCAAACCCGATAGGAGAAACCACACCAATGCCGGTCACCACCACAGTATCAGTCGCTACCGGCACCTCTTGCACCGGCGCCATCTCCGCCCGGCCCCCGACAGCCACGACATTCACCCCGCCAAACGCCGCCGACACCGAAAAAAACGCATCATACGCTTGGGCCCGCGCCACGTTCGGAACATAATCGAGGTCACACCCCGCCCGCGCCGTCTCAAAGTTCAAAGTCGGCGGCAAGAACCCTTCCTTCATCCCCACCATGGAGGCGATGAACTCCAGAATGCCCGCCGCCCCCAGCGTATGACCAAAAAACGACTTACTGGAACTCATCGGTGGCTCGTGCCCAGCAAACAACCGATGCACCGCCACGGTCTCCGCCACGTCATTATCCGGCGTGCCCGTACCGTGCGCATTGATATAACCTATCGCCTGGCTCGGAACAGCCGCATCCTCCAGCGCCAGCCGCATCGCGCGCAGCAACCCTTCCCCGCCCGGATTGGGCGCCGTGATGTGATGCGCGTCTGATGTCGCCCCACACCCCAGCAAAACCCCATGCAGCGCCACCCCACGCGCCCGCGCCGACTCCATGCTCTCGATCACAATGCAGCCAGCACCTTCGCCAAACGTCGCCCCTGTGGCTTGACTAAACGGCGAACTGGGCTGCTCCCCCATCACACTCAGCGAGTAAAACCCCGCATAAATCGCCCGCGACCACCCTTCCGCACCACCAACCAAAACCATGTCAGCATGCCCCGCGCGCAACAGCGTCAGCGCACAGGCTAGAGCGGAGGTGCTCGCCGCACACGCCGTGGCATGGGTCATAACCGCCCCGGTAATGCCCAAATCCGCCGCCACAGCATCCGTCTGCGCAAATACCGAGGTATCGCGAAACCGCTCCAAAACCTCACGGTCAACTTCGGCATAATTTTCGGCGCCCAGCCCCGGCCCATCAGCAGCGCCAATGCCGCCCGCCGCAATGCCCCAAACCAGCGCCACCCGCCCAGAACGCAAACGCGAAACTTCAATCCCCGCATCCGCCACCGCCTGCCGCGCCGCCACCACACCCAATTGCGCCGTCCGATCCAGCCGCGCCGCAACCTCGGGGCTGAAATGCCCGCGCGCATCCCACCCCCGCAATTCAGCGGCATGGTGCACCCGCAACCCATCCGTCGAAAACGCCGTGATGCGGCCAATACCGCCCCGCCCTTCCCGCAGGCTCGCTGTCATCGCAGCGACATCAAGCCCAATGGCAGAGATTGCGCCCAGCCCCGTAATCGCCGCAGCACGCTGCATATGTGCTCCTGAATTCTTGGCCGTAGGATGGGTGAGCGAAGCGCTACCCAGCACCTTTGCCTTCGCAAAAAGATGATGGGTCACGCATGTACAATCATCCCACGAGTGCAGTAACGTCCTAGGGGGCAATGCCCTTCGGCATCGCACCCTTTCATGCCGAAGTTTCTTGCAATATTAAGCGAAGTAGCTGTCTTCTTGCGGCCGTATCGTCATGCTTTTATTAAACAAGAACGGCGCCGAAACTGAGGAAGCCAAGGTCGCGCCAACGCTATAATTGACCCCAACGCACGCAACCTCTTCCTCAACCAAAGCGAGCCCAATCCACCGCTTCAGCGCATAAGAATACCCCGCACTCACCAAACGTCCAACCGTGCGCCCACCAAAACGAAGCTGTGCACCCGCCACCAGTTCATCTGACGTCGCATCAAGCGACTCGTCAAAACGCACACCAATAATGCGGCGTGAAACCCCCGTCGCCATCACCTCTTCCAGTTTCGTGCGCCCAACAAAATCATCTTTGTCACGCCCAAACATGGCACGGGTGTTCAGTTCCAGCACATTCCCAACAGCCGCACCTTCTTGATGCTGGCTAAACACCCGGTTTTCCATCCGGCACAAATCAGCCGTGCGAAAACCTATTGGCAAAAGCTGAAACTTCTCCCCCGCACTCTTCAGCGCATCCCACAGCGTAAGCGTCTGCTCCGCCGCGCAGAGCAACAGGTAGCCATATTCCCCGGTTTTGCCCGCCCGCATCAACGTGACATCCACGCCGCCAATCATCTGGTGCGGCACAACCTCACGGTAGCGCGTGCCAATCACCCCAAGACCAAGGAAAACCTTCAGCAATTCCCAAGAATAAGGCCCATCAAGGCTCAGCAGCCCAAGCGCATCCGACCGATCAGTAATCACCACCCCGGGAAACTGCTCCGCCACTTCCGCCAGCCGGCTCACCACCACCGTCGGGGCACACCCTTCGCTCAACAACAGGTACTGCGTGCCAAGATTAACAATCAACAGATCGCAAACCGGCCGCGCATGGTCATCGAGCATAATGCTCGCCTGCAACTGATTGATCGGCAGCCGAGCCAAATCGGTGAGAATCAGATGATTGATCAACGCAAGCGCCGCATCACCGCTGACGGCAATCTTGCCGTAATGGGTCAGGTCCTGCACACCCACCCGCTCGCGCACGCAGCTATACTCGGCCTCCGCGCTGCTAAAAACGGCGGCTGTGGCACAGCCGTCACGTTCACCGCAATCCGGCGGAAGATTTTCATGCAGTATGATCGAAGAAGCGCGTGTCGCCATCAGTCTTGTCTCCAGAGGAATCAATACGGAATGAATGCGGAATATTAGCCAGCCGCTTCCAGCGCCTGTTCAGACAGCACGAAATCCGCCAGCGTGTTGATGGTGCGCAGAGAGGCGATGTCACCATCCGGCATCAACACACCAAACCGCGCCTGCATCCCGATCACGATCTCCATGGCGTCAATCGAATCGAGCGCCAAACCACTCCCAAACAGAAACGTGTCGTCATCAATGTCTTCAGGCGTGTATTCAAGCTGCAAACGATCAATCAGCTCTTCCTTGATTTGCAGCAAAACATCACGCCGATTGGCGATTTTTTGCCGCTGAAGATCTTCTGAGGTCTCGATCGGGGCATCCATTCTCTTTCTCCGTGCTTCGCTTATCTCAAAAACTCTTCTGCGACTGTTTTACATCACCAAAACTCAGCCGATCTTTTACATCGACGCGTCTTGTCTCCGTTCCGTCAAAACCGCGACGCACGGGAGCCCCTGGCGCGATGCCGAATCGCGGCTTGCCTAAGTGGGGCAAGGCGACAAAACGACACGGCCCCGTTTTGGGTAAACACTTGCGACCATTTCTCTCACGTCGTCGCAATTTTGATATTATTGCAACTAATGGACGCAACGTCAAGAATTTTTCGATTCGGTTAACTTCCTGCCCGCGCCGACACTCGCCGGGTGGGCTGCTCTGCACCCCAGCCTATCACACCCGGTTTTCGGCGGGTTTTGTCGTCACCAATATTCTATTGCAACCGTATATCTACTGACTCGTTGATATGAGCATCATATCAATGAGGAAAACATGTTATGCTCGAAATCCCAAACAATGCACGAATACCCGCCAAAGCGAGTACCCTCTCATGAGTTCTTCTGTTCTCGCCGGCAAGCGTGTCTTGCTCTGTGAAGATGAATTGCTGGTGTCAATGTTGATCGAAGACCTACTGAAAGACCATGGCTGCGTCATCGTGGGGCCATTTTCAACAGTCCCGCCCGCGCATGATGCGGCGCAAAATGCCGAAATCGACATTGCCGTATTAGACGTCAATCTGCGCGGCGCAAAGATTTACCCCGTCGCTGAAGCCTTAGCGCAAAGAGACATACCTTTGGTCATCTTATCCGGCTATGGAGAAGAAGCCGTCCCGCCACACCGCCCAAAATGGCGCGCCTGCAGCAAGCCTTTCAACACGGCGGAATTGCTCAACATCCTCTGCGAACTGCTGAAGCCAAAACCCCAAAGCGCCTAACGCAAAAGCGCCCCTGCCCCTTATCCTCCGCCCGCGAATGCGCCACACTAACCCCGGTGGATGAACCGGAGGATTCGCTCATGAGGCGTCGGAGTTTTATCGCAACCGCGGCAGCCGCAACCCTGGCCCGCCCGGCCATTGTCGGCGCCGCCGCCGCCAACACCTTGCGCTTTGTCCCGCAAATCGATCTATCCGCGCTCGACCCGCATTTCACCACAGCCTATGTCACCCGCGGCCATGGCTACATGGTGTTCGATACACTTTACGGCCAAAATAGTTCCTTCCAACCCTCCCCACAAATGGTCGAAGGCCATACCGTCTCCAATGACGCCAAGCTCTGGCGCCTAACCCTCCGCCCAGGCCTCTTCTGGCATGATGGGGAGCCTGTGCTCGCACGCGATTGTGTGGCCAGCATCACACGCTGGGCCAAGCGCGATGCCTTCGGCGGCGCCCTCATGGCCGCCACAGCGGAGCTCTCGGCGCCAGACGATCGCACCATTCAATTTCGCCTCAACAAACCCTTCCCCTTGCTGCCAACCGCCTTGGGAAAAGTCACATCCCCAATGCCGGCCATGATGCCCGAGCGCCTCGCCAACACCGACCCCTTCAAGCAAATCACCGAAATGCTCGGCAGCGGCCCCTTCCGCTTCATCCAAAGCGAGTTCGTCGCCGGCGACCATGCCGCCTATGAACGCTTCGACAAATACACTCCCCGCGCCGACGGCACCCCAGATTGGACCGCCGGCCCAAAGCAAGTACATCTCGACCGCGTCATCTGGACCACCATCCCCGACGCCGCGACCAAAGCCGCCGCATTACAAAACGGCGAGCAAGATTGGTGGGAAAACCCCACCAACGATTTACTCCCCTTGCTCCGCCGCGACAGCCACGTGCGCATTGACGTGACCAACCCAACCGGCGAGCTGAATATCATGCGCCCCAATCATCAACAGCCACCGTTCAATAACCCAGCGGTGTTGCGTGCACTCTTATATGTGCTGGACCAAACCGCCTTTATGCAAGCCATCGTCGGTGACGACCCCACCCAATACCATGTCCCGCACGGCTTCTTCTGCCCCAACACCCCCATGGCGACAGAAGCCGGCTTAGAGCCCTTGCGCGGCCCCCGCGACCCAGCCAAAGCCAAGCGCCTGCTCAAAGAAGCCGGTTATGCCGGTGAGAAAGTCACCATGTTGGTCGCCACAGACTACCCCCAATTCAAAGCCATTGGCGATGTCGCCGCCGACATGATGGGCCAGGCCGGCATGAACGTCGATTACGTCGCCACCGATTGGGGCACCATGCTGCAACGCCGCAACAATCGCGGCACCGCTGATAAAGGCGGCTGGAGCTGCTTTTTCACCGGCATGGAGGGTGAAGATCACATGGACCCTTCCAACCATTACGCGATGCGCGGCAACGGCCTAGAGCCGGGCGCCTGGCCCGGCTGGTGCGTCAGCCCCCGCCTCGAAGAATTGCGCAACGCCTGGTTCGACGCCCCAACGCTCGAAGCACAGAAAACCGTCTGCCGCGACATGCAATTGCAGGCAATGATCGACCTTCCGAGCATCCCACTCGGCCAATACGCCCAATCAACCGCCTACCGCACCAACATCACGGGCGTGCTCCGCGGCTTCCCCACCTTCTGGAACATACGCCGCGGATAGCACCCTCGTCGTTCCACCCCGGCCTTCGTTTCTAGTCAGGAGGCGTGGAGCGCTGGCGAAACCCCTCACTTACCCGCTGCCCGCTCCTGTAAAGCCGCAGCATAAACCGAGGCCGCCCGCATAATATGCTGCTTCAAAACACGCAGCAGGTTGGGCTTCTCACCAGCCCGCACGCACGCGATCATCCGCGCATGCTCGGCAAACGAAACATTCTGCTCATCCGCCCGCGGCACAGACAAATGCGCCCGCAGCGCCGCGACCCGCCCAGAAATCGCCCGATAGGCATTGACCAAATACACATTCCCGCAATGAGCAAAAAAACTCTCGTGAAACGCGGTATCAGCCCGCGCATAAGCCTGCCCATCCGCCGCTTGGCGCGCAGCCACCATCGCCTCATAGCCACGAATCATATCACGTAACGTCGCCTCACGCGCGCCGGCCAAACACCGTTCCACCGCATTGCTTTCCAAAACCAGCCGAAATGACGCAAGCTGTTCCGCATCTTCGAGCGACGGCTCAAAAACAAACGTCCCCTTCTTCGGAATGATCACCACCAGCCCCTGCATTTGCAGGCGCGTCAGCGCCTCACGCATCGGCGTGCGGCTCACGCCGAGCGAAACCCCTAAACTGTCTTCCGGCAGCGCCTGCCCAAAAGACAGCTCCGCATTCAAAATAGCATTGCGTATGCGCTCTTCGACGATCACCGAAAGCGATTTCGGCAATTCCACATCAAGCCGTGGAATGCCGCCCTCACCTGCCCCTGCCGGCCGTGTTGCGGGAATGATTGGCACGCCTGACGCCCTCCAGGTATCCGGTATCCATGATACAGAGTACTTGCAAACCGCACCAGCCTATGTTTACTTCCAGTCAAGACGCAGTGGCGTCACGATGGGGGAACATGATGGACGGCAGCGCGCTTGCAACAACAATGCCCGGTATTGCAGCGCAGCAATCTGAATCAAAACGCCCCCGGGAATTCCCCCAAGAATTAAAAGACACGTTGCGCGCCATTGTCGCAGACCGCGTCTCTTTCAGTCTGGCCGAACGTGAGCAACACGGCCGCGGCGAATCCTACCATGCCAGCGCCCCGCCCGACGCCGTCTGCCATGTTCTGAACACCGAAGAAGTCTCCCGCATCGTCAAAGCCTGCGCCGCCCATCGCGTCGCGGTCATCCCCTTCGGCGCCGGCACCTCGTTAGAGGGGCATGTCAGCGCACTCAATGGCGGGGTCTGCATCAATCTCGGCCGCATGACACGCATCGTCGCCGTGCGCCCCGATGATTTAGATGCAACCATAGAGCCGGGCGTGACGCGCCACCAACTCAATGAGCATTTGCGCGATACCGGCCTGTTTTTCCCAATCGACCCCGGCGGGGAAAGCACGCTGGGCGGCATGGCGGCAACGCGCGCGTCCGGCACCAACGCCGTCCGCTACGGCACCATGCGCGAAAACGTCATCTCGCTCACCGCCGTTCTCGCCGATGGCAGCATCATCAAGTCAGCCAACCGCGCCCGCAAATCATCCGCCGGATATGACCTGACCCGCCTGATCGTCGGCTCAGAAGGCACGCTTGGCATCATCACCGAACTCACCGTGCGGCTCTACGGTATTCCAGAATGCATTTCCGCCGCCATCTGCTCATTCCGCACGGTGGATGAAGCCGTCGCCACGGTTGTGATGATCATCCAATGCGGCATTCCCATCGCCCGCGTCGAACTGCTCGATGCCCGCACGTTGCAGGCCGTCAATCGATATTCCAATCTTGGGCTCGCTGAGACGCCCACCCTATTCATGGAGTTTCATGGAACCGCCGCCGCCGTTGCCGAACAAGCAGCCTTAGTACGCGACATAGCCGAACAAAATGCCGCACTCAATTTTACCGAAGCAACAGACGCCGATGCACGGCAGCGCCTGTGGCGCGCCCGGCATAACGTGCATTACGCCATCCAAGCGCTGCGTCCGAATGCGCGCATCTGGAGCACCGATGTCTGTGTGCCAATCTCTAACTTAGCCCGCTGCATCGCCGAAACCCAGGCCGATATCGAAGGGGCGTCCTTTCCCATCGCAACCGTCGGCCATGTCGGCGACGGCAACTTCCACCTTGGCCTCTGCATCGACCCAACAAACCCGACAGAACTCGCCGAAGCCGAGCGGCTGAACGACAAGCTCGTTCGACGCGCCCTCTCCATGGACGGCACCTGCACCGGCGAGCATGGCGTGGGCTCCGGCAAAATCAAGTTCATGACTCTCGAACATGGCCGGGCCGTGCACATGATGCAGACCTTGAAAACTGCGTTAGACCCGCTCGGCATACTCAACCCTGGCAAAATCCTCCCCGCCTAGGCTCCGCTGCCAGCACCCCCGCCCGGATTCAACATAACAATAGAGGAAAACATCCATGACAAGTCCGATTTCCCGCAGAACCGTTCTGGGAACCTCTTTGGCCGCCACCGCTCTCGCGCCCCTGCGCGCCAAGGCCGCCCGCGCGGTGACATTGCGGGTGTCATCAGCCGCCCCCCCTGACAAATTCGGCGCCCATTATCTCTGGTTCAAACCCTTCCAAGACGAGTTACAAAAACGCGTCGGCAACAAAATCGTCCTCGAATATTTCCCCAACGGGCAGCTCGGCAAAGAAGCCGATGTGGTCAACCAAGTGCGCGCCGGCTCAGTCGATATGATGCTCACCGGCGCCTCCATCTGGGCCACGGCAGTGCCCGAAGTCGGCATGCTTGATTTGGGCTTCCTGTTCCAAAGCTATGAACATTGCGCGCGTGCCCTCGATAGTGGCGTCGGGCCGGCCTACGACAAAATGCTGCAAGATCGCGTCGGCGTGACAATTCTGGGCTGGGGCTTTCAAGTCGGCCCACGCAGCATTTACACCAAGACAGAGATCGCCTCGATCGCCGAGCTCAAAGGTCTCAAAATCCGCGTACTGCCAACCCGCGCCTTTATCGACACGTTCAACATCATCGGCGCCACGCCCACCCCCATCCCGATCAATGAAACCTACACCTCAGTACAAACCGGCGTGGTCGACGGTGTCGAACATGACCCCGGCACGGTGCTGGCTTACAAATGGGATGAGGTGGTGAAGCACTGCTTGCTCACGCGCCACGTCTACACCCCGATGTTGGCCTATATCGGCAAACGCGGCTTGGCGAAAATCCCCGATGATCTCAAGGCTGATTTTCAAGAGGCCGCGGCCGCCGCGACCGTGACCTGCCGCGCTGATGTGCCGACTGTCGAGGCAGAAGCTGTGGCACAATTGCGCGCCAAAGGCATCACCTTTAAGGAAATGCTGCCGGCCGAACGCACAGAATTACGCGCGCGCATGGCCGCCGAATTATACCCCGCGTTTCTCAAGCAATACCCCGACACCGCCCCGCTCTTCGCCAAAATTCAGGCCACCGCAACCGCCGCCTAAATGAGCTACCCGGTCGAAGAGCAAGCCTGGGTGCCCGGCATGCAACCCAAATTGGCCGTGCACGTGCCCGTTGCACGCGCCGCCGCAGCGCTGCTGGCGCTGATCGAATATGGCGGTGCGGTCATCTTAGCAGCAGACGTCCTGGTGGTCGCCGCGTCGGTTATTTGGCGTTACGCTCTGCACAACCCGTTGGATTGGTCAGAGGAAGTTGCCAGCGGCTTGATGGCAACAATGATTTTCCTCGGCGCCGCAACCGCGATCGGCCGCGCCCGGCATATCGGCATAGACGTCTTCACCAAGCGCCTTCCCCCGCGGGGGCAGGTCTACGTGGCTGGCTTTGCCGCCTGGCTCACAGTGCTGGTCTCGGCCGCCCTGTTCGTCGCGTGCAGCCAGTTATTAAACGAGACCGCCGGAGAAACCACCTCCACGGGCTTGCCGAGTTGGTGGTTTCAAGTGCCGGTTTTGGTGGGCGTGGCGGCCATGACCGCCTTTGCCGTGCTGGAAGCCCTAAAAGCCGAATGGCGCGTCAGTTTGCTCACACTCGGCGCCGGGCTTGCGCTCGCCGCCGCGGTCTATGGCTGGAACGCCAACTTCGACGATTACGCGGTACCGCCTTTGGCCCTTCTATGCGCCGGCGCCCTCATCGGCATCGCTCTCGGCGTGCCGTTGGCCTTTGCCCTGGCCTTCGGCGCCTTGCTGTATTTCTTGCTTGACCCGTCCTTGCCGCTATTCATCTGGGGCCAGCAAGTGGCCTCTGGCGCCGACCACTTCGTTCTCCTCGCCATCCCGTTCTTCGTGCTCGCGGGGCTGACGATGGAAGTAAACGGCATGTCGTCACGACTCATCGAACTCTTGCTGCGCACCATGGGCCGCATGCGCGGCGGCCTCAACGTCATTGTAATCGTCGCAACCATGCTCTTCTCCGGCGTCTCCGGCTCAAAGCTTGCCGACATCGCCGCAGTCGGCGGCGTAATCATGCCGGCCGTACGCCGCACCGGGCAAGATGAGAACGAGACCGCCGGCCTGCTGGCCTGCACCGCGGTGATGGCCGAAACCATCCCCCCCTGCGTCAATCTCATCATTTTCGCCTTCGTCGCCAACATCTCGGTCGGCGGGCTATTCATGGCCGGCTTGCTGCCCGCCGGCCTGATGGCGGCTGCGTTGATCGCAGTTGCGGTCATGACCGGCCGGCGCATTGATGTGGAAGCCATCTTTGCCCAAACCCCGCGCCGCCCCCTCCTGCCGCTCATCGCCGGCGCCGGCGCCACATTGGCAATGATTTTGATGATCGGCCGCGGCGTCGCCACAGGCATTGCCACATCGACCGAGATATCAGCTTTCGCTGTCATCTACGCCTTCCTGGTGGGCGGGCTGATCTTTCGCGAGCTAACTCTGCGCGAAGTGGTGGCGTTATTTGTCCGCGCAGCCTCAATGACCGGCGGCATCCTCTTCATCGTCGCCGCTGCCTCAAGCCTATCCTACGCCTTGACCATTGAGCGCATCCCTGACGAGATCTCAACCTTCTTGATCTCACTTGGCCAAGACATTGGCGGCCCCGGTCTGGTATTGGTGGCAGTCGCCATCATGTTCGTCTTCGGAATGGTGTTAGAGGGCGCGCCGGCGCTGATTTTGTTTGGCCCGCTGCTGACACCCATCGCCGCAAAGATGGGGTTTCACCCGTTTCAGTTCGGCATCATTATGGTGGTCGCCATGGGCCTCGGTTTTTTCGCCCCGCCCATTGGCGTCGGCCTGTTCGTCACCAACGCCATGACCGGCACGCAAATGCCCAACGTCATCCGCCCCATGGCCAAGTATGTCGCCGTGTTGCTGTTAGCACTCCTAGTGCTAATTTTCGTGCCGGCATTCTCCCTTTGGCTCCCCCGCTACATGGGAATCCCGCTGTGAGCCCCGCGAACTTTGTGAAGGCAATGAAATGACCCCAGCAGCCAAGCTACGGCAACGACTCTCCACCCGCGAGATCGTCATGGCGCCCGGCGCCCCAGATTCGCTGACCGCCCGACTCATCCAGCGCGCGGGTTTTCCCGCAATTTACATGACCGGCTTCGGCGCCACGGCCAGCCGTTTGGGCATGCCAGATATTGGCCTACTGTCGCAGACCGAAATGACCGAGCACGCGCGCAACATGGCCC
>Ga0116231_10013674_pt1 | contig 11268 bp, 10 predicted proteins | sample S1TSphgellanicum_2_FD_89695 | JGI IMG/M metagenome (GOLD analysis project Ga0116231, IMG submission 89695) | Host-associated microbial communities from peat moss isolated from Minnesota, USA - S1T2_Fd - Sphagnum magellanicum MG | ecosystem: Host-associated > Plants > Peat moss > Unclassified...
AAACAAGTTTTGGAGTTGCAGAATTTTGAGAGAGAACTAGCAAGCAAGCAATCAAGCAAGAAAAAGCCCAAACCCCCCCCCCCCCCCCCAAAAATAAAAAAAAATTATTTTAACCCCCAAAAAAAAAAAAAAAAAAAAAAACTTAATGTTTTAAGCCTCTAACTTAACCTACCCAAAATCCCCACCCCAGGGGGAAGTGTAGGGGGGTTGGGGACCGGTTCGTTTTGTATCTGGAACCAGTTGGGACGGCTGTGATCGATACTGGTTACCAGGGACAACGTTCCAGGCAAGAGGCAGAGTTCCTGGCCAGGCACGGGATAGCATTCCGGGCAAGAGGAAGCGTTCCAGGTCACGTATGGGAGAGCATTCCAGGAACGGGTAGCATAATAAGCCGCAACTGGTGAACTCGGGGGGTCAGGAATGGTGGGTTGCATGGACGGAATGTGGGGCTACGTAGCTTCTTCCGCTTGCGTCGTTGTGCGAGAGAGCCGACAATTCGCGTCGTCGAGGAGCGCGAGCGAGCGAGAGAGAGAGAGCGCGGGGGGGGGGGAGAAGAAGCGAGGAAGGACGACGAAGTGCTGACGGATTTGCACGGGAGAGAAGTCTGCAAGGCACAAATACTATTTTGACCGATTTTTTTCTCGCGGTTTTTGGAGAATTTATTTGGCGTCTTTCGGGGAAGAAAGCATTCGTGGAGGAAGAAATTAGGTACGCGTCTCTCTCTCTTTTTCCGCTGATCAATCCATCTTTGCAAGAAGAAAGCTCATGCTGAATATGTTGTAGGTTATACGATTTTTTTAAAAGAAATTTGGTTTGTTTTGCTTGCCGCTGGTGGTCGGACGAGTTGCTAAGTGATAGCTGTTTGTGGATCTGTTGTTGTTCTGCTGGTGGTGGCTGCAGGCTGCACCAGCTCCAGCTTCTTCTTCTTCTTCTTCTTCCTGCCGGCGGCCTCCGTCGTGTGTACTATGGGCCGCGGTTCGGCCACTGACCATCTCTTCATGGTTGGAGGCCTAAAAGCAGAAGGATCGGCGACTGCAGCCTCGTCGACTTGCCTTGTAGACTGTAACAACAACAGAGATGATGATTCTGGCAATCCGGTTTTCTTTTCCTCGGCCTCCAGCGCCAGTGTTCAACAAGCGGAAGCAGTGCAGCTCTACTACGCGCAGCAAAATCCGGATTTTTCTCCTCATGGTTACTCATGCTCTAATGCTGGTGCTGCTTCCGGACCTGTGACAGTCTTGTATTCGGCTCCTGTAGCAGGTGGCGGAGGTGCAATTCCTGCATCTGCAGGAGTACACCATGAACAGTTAATGTTGCCCTGTTCACAGATGATGATCCAGGAGCAGTGCTTCGTGCCGTTGCTACCTGCGCAGGCCGAGACACACGAGTCGCGGCATCTACGAGCCACTCCAGTTTACGCTAGTAATCAAGGTAGCCCCTGTGGATATCTGACGACATCCGCCACAGAAAACCAAGCGGCGTATGGTAATTGGTGGAACGGAACGAACGTTGCTCAGGAACATCACCTTCTTCAAGCTGCAGGTACAGAGGAGGATGCTTCTGCAGGGCGTTCTGCAAGTGTACACGACCTCGGGCAACTGCATCGTGAAACCCTAGTAGGCGACGGATCACAGGGACTACTCGCTTTGTCTTTATCTTCGCAATATCAGCCACAAACTTCTTCTTCATCTCTGCATTTGCGTTCAGGTCGTCAAGCGCTCTATGCTGGTGGTGACGTCGAGATGAACACCGGCGTTGCTGCTATGTCTCAGACAGCAGCTCAAACCACAACAGCAGCAGGGGTAGCTGTCAATGACATCATAACGCAGTTTTCGAGTAGATTATACCCTGCAGCAGATGAGCCAAGGACTGCAAGAGTGACTCGATTTCGAACGCCAGCGCCAAGAGGCGATGATCCCTCCAGATCTGCAATCAGGCATGAATCTGAGCTTGCAGGTGGTTGTGGTGGCTCGGCAGGCCGGAGTGAGCTGCTGCTGCGGCCACAACAGGTATTTGAGTTTTGCAACGGATCCAGAAGAAGTGACCAAGCTGCAGAAGACATATCGAGAATTGCAAATTGCTTTGCAACGTCAAGGTTTTTAAGAGCTGCTCAGGAGCTACTGGTCGAGGTCTGTAGAGTGGTTGCACCCATGAAACGGTCCAAGAGTACCGTCCACAACATGACCAACTGGCCACAACAGAATGTGCTTCAAGCTCCAAGGAATTTCTCAGAAAACATGATCAATATGACCCAGCCTGCTGCACAGACTTCACCCATTGAGTTCCAGGCAGCAGCTCGGGAACCAGCTCAGATGGGTCTGGAGATATCATCATCATCATCAGCCCCCCTGACTCTGATCACGTACCACCCACAATGTGTTGCTCAAAGCCTGGTCAATACTACTGCAGGGAATGAAACCAGAGAAGCTCTGTTACTGAAGAAGGAGAATCTCTTGGCCATCTTAAATGAGGTGAGCAACATCTCTAGAGACTCTCTCCAAATGGTTGTTCAAGATCTCTTGATCATGGATCATAACTCAAAAAAGATGTTCCTGCCAGGATGACAATCCCTTACAAAGCATTGATGTGGAAGCATTGGCATTTAATTGCACAGATCTCACACTAGCTGTCCATAAGTCATCAAGCTCAAGGATGTTCGCCTCCTAGCTCTATTTCAATCATTTACACAAGATTCCAATTTCATCAGGTGATATGATATCTGTGTTCACAGATCATCTGACAAGCCCACAGATGCTGAGAAGATGTCTCCTGGACATTCTTCACCTCTTGGAAAATATTCAAGCTGTGGTAGTTTTTTTTTTTTTTAATTTCCTTCAATTATATTCTCACATGATATACATCTTCTGTGCAACTCTTATAAAGTTTCCACCAAAAAGTAGTAGCTTGTCCACTGAACACTGTCTCTTCCATCCATCATCAGAGAATGTACTAAAAGGGCTGTTCATTTTCCTGCAATCATACTTGTCTAATGTCAATCATACCTGTGTTATAACCGACCACTATCACTTGCAGGTGGAAGCAAGACACTTGAGGTATCGGGAGAATTTTACTGTGATGATGAATAGCTTCAATATTCGTGCAGGAGCAGAAACAGCCACACCATACCTTGACTTGGCTTTCCAAACAATGTCACGTCACTTCAGGTACTGCATCCTCACTGCACCCTGTTCCATTATGTATCTTTGGACATCATGATTGTTTTGGGGAGAAGCTGGTTCAGATGCTTCCTGCTTTGCAGATACATGTACTAGATCTGTTCAAATGCTCCAACAGATATAGCCTCAGAAGGTGATGTATATAGCCATATAATCCTTTTGGCTTTTCTCTTGGTGTAAAATGGTTCTGCCAGCAAAACAAGAAATCTCTCTTAAGTTCAGGGATTTTTCTGCTTGCTTTTAGCATCCACAATTAGTGAAAGGCTCAAGAGCTCTATTTTCACACACATCCCAAAACTCATTGGTGCAGTACTTCTTGACTAATAACAGCGGAACAAGTTCTGTGGAGCTTTGAAATGAGAACTATTTATATGTCACCCACTATGGATTTAAGAAGATGTACAAGTAAACATAAATGTCTATCTTGAATTGAAATCATCTGCATGTAAGATTGGTATATAATAAAGATTTGCAGATGTATGAAATGACAGTCTGACAGATATCCAATACATGAGCATTCTTGGCATGGTTCATTTGCAGGACTGTGAGGGATGCAACAAGAAAGCATCTGAGGGTGGTAACAGAAGCACTGGGAGAAGATGATTTTTCCAGGGCTGGAACAGGAGAGACATCCAGATGCCACCATATTGCTGATCATCAGCTGCATTGCCAGCAGCAAGCTCTCCAGCAGCTAGGCATTCTTCAGCAGCACCAATCATGGCGGCCACAACGAGGCCTTCCAGAGCGTGCAGTGACTATTCTCCGGGATTGGATGACGAAGCATTTTCTTCATCCGTGAGTCTTCTAACATACCATAAGTGAAACTTTTCTTGGCAATCCTTCAAAAAGAATGGAGTACTTGAAAAGCAACTTTCTATTATAATTTCACCATTTGTGCAAGTATCTCATGACTCTATGGTATATACAACTTCCTCATTCCCCAGTGTGAATATCTTCTTGCTGGGGTGTATGATTGCCTGTAATAAGCAGTTAGCCAGCCAGCCTGCTTAATAGAGGCTGCTTGACATATACTCAGGTGCCAATGCATAATGGTGTTCAGACCTTATCTTTCATGTTCAGGTACCCAAGGGATGCAGATAAGCTGTCGCTTGCCAAGCAGACTTGTCTAACTAGAAGCCAGGTATTCATCTTACTTAGAGCAGGTCAAAGTTAGATCAACCATGGGTTCTAATATTTTGGGGTTTGTGAATATCAAGAACTGTTTCTTTGTGCTCTAAGTGGCATCATTCTGCAACCAGGAAAGTGAAGATGACAATCCCGCTACCTCTTGAATGGAAAGTGAATGAGATGGGAATGTGTATTTACCTCTTGAACCATACACTTATGCAGTTTAATTTCCTCCTTGAGGCAAGTTATGCCAATTTACGCCTTCCCTAGTCCAGGATCTTAGCAAATGTGCAGTTTACTTCCAGAATTGCAACTGCTGAGGCAAACCATTTGTAAGTTATGGTTGGGATTTGTGGGTGGGACTATGGTTCAGGAAACTTACTGGTCTTCTGATAGTTTTGAGTGGTCCAAACAAAAGATTTTGAGTTGGTTTCAGCTCAACCCAACATCTTATGGATTGTCAAGGACTCTGTCCACATTAGTATGACCTCCAGAGTTCAAGGGGCTTAGTCATCGCCTGTGCTTAGAGTACCGTTTCCTAGTCCTATGCCTGTAATTTAGCATGCTGAAGTTTGCGATGACTCATGGAGAATGAAAAGTAGTACAATTCCTGAAAAAGCTGAGTAGACTAGGAATTATGACATCCAAGAGATTCCTCATTCAGGTATTGAGCACCAGCTAGAACTGCAAACAGTTTTGGGGCTGCAAGCTGCGTGAGGCTTTGGCTGCTCTCAGAGTGTTTTCATGTTTCTCCTGATTTCAACATGAGGTTGGGACAATGTTGTTAAACTGAATCTATTGTGCTACTTGGTTTGCCTTCACAGGATTTCTTTGAGTTGTTTTGGTGCTTCAACATTTCAATTCAAATAGGAGAGTATGGGGGGGCTGGGATAACTATGTTATTTGAGACCTGCATTTTTGGATGAATAGTTAGTTCCTTGTATTAATCATCCTGCAGATGGCAGATCACTATTGTGAAGACTTTAAAATGGCTGAAATCAAAAACCAGGTTGTGTTGCTTCTGATGGTTCAAGCATTGGGTGGTGCAGGTGTCCAACTGGTTCATCAATGCACGAGTCAGACTTTGGAAACCAATGGTTGAGGAGATGTACATGGAGGAGCAGAGGATTGCAGCTCAAGAGGCCTCTGAAAGAAGACAATTGGCAGAGGCCGCTGGCATCCCAAGCAAAAGCTTGGAGCTGTTCAGAAGAAAGCTCTACTAGAACAATCTTTTGTAGCGTATATCAAGCAATCAGGTGAAACTAGACTAGAGGATGGACACCAAGAGTGAAGAGAGAAAAGGAATACAGTACAGTGTAGATGGTAATCAACACACTGTAACAAATGTAGGTGAGAGTGTGTTTTGATTTAAGTGTCTTAGTCAATAAGGATCTCTTCTGAGAAAATCTTTTCACCGTCTCTCCTTGTTTACTAATCTGATACAACCACTAATTTGTTTTGATGGACTCCTTGCACTGTATGTTCTGCAGGCATCAGCTTGTTGATGCAACACTTACGAATATTGGTGAATAGGTTTTCTCACAAACGTAGACCGAATTGAAGCAGAGGCAGTGATTGGAAGCCAGAGAGAAACAGAATGATCCGTTAGTTTTGGAGCAGAGCTGCGAGCAGTTGAATTCTCTATTGGTTGTCAGAGTGCATTGGTCCTAGTGAAAAACAAGAAACAATTGAAGATTGGATGTGTGAGCAGTGAGGATGCCTTTAGGAAAGCATCATGAGTCAGAGGATAAATGGGTCAACCTAAATGAAGGATTCAACTGTCTATTGATGAGATTGCAAGAGTTTGACAGTGTTTGCAGGTATTTTGGCCCTTGCTGTGGAAATGTCAGCATCTAGACATTCAGTTTGGTGGGTATTCAGATAGTAGACATTGATCCAGATTGAGCAATAGTTGGAGATCTTAACAATTCAGATTGTGACATCATGGATTTTGCACACAAGTAGTGGTCGGCCAGAGATTCTTGCAATGAAGAATTACAGAGCTTGTGAGGGTATGGTGCACAGAGTTTTTTTTGTCTTCTATCATCACCAAGAGGATAGATAATGGTGTTAGCTAGATCAAAAGTTTGAAAGAGAAGAGATGTTTCCTTGTACTGCAGATGTCAGGAAACCAGTGGACAATTGGAAACAATGCACCAAGTTCTATGTATCAGATTTGGAACGCTTTTTCAAGGTACAAGATAAGACCTTGAGAGGAGCAGACAACTGAGGATGTCAGAGCCTCTTGTTGTGTTGGGTGGCACAGGAGTCTAGACACAGGTGTAGCATGAAGTAGGAATCTAAAAGTTTTTGCTGGGAGATTTTGTAGTCAGGATTTTGTAGATCCATTGTAAGGAGTAGTTGTTGACATGATGTGCTTTTAGTGTGACAAGTAAATAAACAAGCGGATCTTTATTACTTAGGTCAGCTTTGTAGTCTCAGGAGGATAATGAACTAGTGGGGATTGGTTTTAGTTAATTAAATGGGCAGTAGATGAGCCAGTGGGAGGAGTTACTGAGTATAATGAGGCCTGCAGGGTTGCAAATCCAGGGTGATTGCAAGATCAATTTCACCCAGGATTTGCAACCAAAAACCTCTGGAAGCTTTTCTTTGGGAAGAGACATCTGTTTAGTACCTAGAGCTCCAAGCTGATCTTGAGACCTTTAGTACCTGACCCCTTATGTCTGGTACCTAGAATGTATTGTGAACATCACCAAGCCTCTTCTACCAAGAGGTCAGAGAAGGGATAGGGACAAAAGCCCTGGTAGCATTTCTTCAACAAATTTTTCAGTTTCCTGTGAACAAAGTCAAAACCTAAAACTAAATCCCTTGGTCCTTTCCTACCAGATGGAAACCACTCTGCTCAAATGATTTTGGAAGTTTGGCAGCTGTTTGAACCATTTGCTGCTTGGCATGAACTCTGTGATTTTGTTTTGTGTCAGATTTTCTCAGTTTGTTGCAAATCGAGTTCCACAACAATTGCCTACATAGCTAGAATTGGGAAAAGTGACATGAAAGTATTGGATCTGATCAAGTGAAGAAATTCTACAGAAAAAAAACAATGGCACAGGTACATACCTATACTGTGAAATGGTTCCAAGAAGAAAAAAGGAAGATAACTCTTGTCCTCTGTGCTTCCAGAAGGATGGACAAACACCACCCGTATTCAAGGTGCACTCCACCAAGTGTTACGAAACTGTAGCAACCAAGTCAGAAAACACACAATCCATTCCTCTCTCTCTCTCTCTCTCTCTCTCTCTCTCTCTCTCTCTCTCGCTTTAAAAACTAGCAGGACAGCAGCATTTCCAACTGCTAAATTTTTTGTTTTCTGAGCTCCTTGTAAATCATCCCACCACCCTAACACTCTCTCTCTCTTTGTGTCTCTTGAGAGGAAGAGAGAGAGAGAGAGATACTTCGGGTGGTAGGTATGACTACAAGGAGCTCAGTAAACAAAGAATTTGCTCCATAACTTTGTAATGTGATTTCCCCAAGCACAACAAATCCATCATTAAAAAAGCACATCATGAGGAGAAAAAAGCCACTGAGCACTCACTCACACTAGCAAGAATAATAGTCATCAATCATCACCAAAAAAAAGTCCTGCACTGTTGCACATTGTCTAATGTGTTGACACTTTTTTTCATTTGATGAATAAGATTGAACAGAAGAATAGGGTTATTACACAATCTATGGGCAAATCTATTGGGAGCTGGGTGGAAAATGAAGCCCACCTTCAGAAAGCAGCCAAGCTGCCATAGCCAGTGATCCTCCTGAGCTGACTCTAAAGCTACTACTTGCTACAACTTCTTATACAGTTGCAAACTCCCCCCGCCAGTCTTATTAGGTTTTCCAGCATTTGAAAACCCTAGAACAAAATTAGTATTATCTGCTCTGCTGCTGCTGCTGCCAAGCATGACTGAAAACAGTGCCAGAGTTTGAGAGGCCCCCTCTTCTAACCATTTCCTCACACCCATTAGCCCTCATCCTCAAATTTCATTACCAATTACAAAAGCTCTAATTATGTCCCACCCACCTTCAACAAAACCCATATCATCAACAGGTGCTGCTTCTCGCCTCTGTCTAAAAAACTCACTCTTACAAAACAGACTTCCTGTCAAGAATGTGATTGCAGCAGCAGCAGAAATTGAGAATGGAGAGAATCAAAGGACTAAGCTGCTGCTGCTGCTTGCGAGAATTGAATTGGGAGATGAATCAGCTAGCCTGCATCTGAAGCAAACGAATCGAAAGAATGTGCAAAGTGCAAAGTCAAGTAAGAAAGAAAGCAGACAAAGAAACAAAGAATGTGGTTGTGGCTCTGTGTACCCTAAGAAGATTATCACTTGCACCTCCGCTTTGCTTCACTGTACAGGACGACGCCAAAGACAGTGAGAGTATAACCCACCATTCCTACCACTGAGACAGGGTTGCGGAAGAGGAGAATTGATACCACCACAGCAACAGCTCCCTTGGCATTGCCCAACACTTGCAAGGTCAAGGCACTTGTGTGCTTGGTGACCAAGAAGTTGGTGAGGTTGACAAAGTAAGCCATGGCGGAATTGACAATCAACAAGAAGAGGATGAGTACATCCTTGCGAGCCAATGCAACTGTGATGCCTAACACATTGGGTTCCAGTATCAAAGTTGCAGGTAAGAGAACCACCACCGCAATGGGTGCCATGTACAGAAGTAGATTCATGGAGTTGAGCTTCTCTCCCTCTGATGAAAGCAGGATTCCTTGAACTACAGACTTGAGTGCTCGTGCTGCCGTTGCCATGATACACATGATGAAGCCATAGAGATGAAAGCTAGGTTCTCCGCCGCTGGCAATCACCACACCTGTGACTACTGGGATGAGGGTGGCATACACCAACCATGCCTCACGTCTGAATGTCATGACATAAGCAAACACAGCTGTGAAGAAGGGCGTTGTGGCGCCTATGGCTTGGTTGAAAGACACAGGCAGAAACCGCAGTGAGATGTTGCCACTCACCACCGAGGTACAGAAAATCACACTCAATGCCGAGATCTTCACAAACTGGGTTCGCGATCTGATGGCTTGCATCGGGACTATCTTCATCCACGCGATTGCTATGTAACTGAACAATGCACATGCCGTCATGTGGCACATGGTCAAGAAGATGGGGAATTTGAATCCATAATTGCTCAACAAATACTTGTTCAACAGCAACACTCCAATGTTGGAGAAGTACCATGCTCCGATCAACCCTACTGTGAACACACTCCCTGACATCTTGGCAGCACCCATTCTCGCCAAATGAAGTAAAACGCTGCAAGTGTCTCACAGAGAGACACACAGACACACAGAAACAGAAAGACACAGATTGGGAGACGAGAGGGAGAGGAAGGGAAAAAAGAAGAAAAGCTCAAAAGAGAAGCAAACACTCCTGACCTCCACCACCACCAAACCCTGATGATGATCCGACTTCCTTCTTCACCACAGCCACCTCCTCTCCCACTCCTTCAAACTTCCTCTACTCTTCTTCTTGTTGCTTGAAGAATCCAACCACCCATCTCTCTCTCTCTCTCTCTCTCTCTCTCTCTCTCTGTGTGCTCTTCCTCCCTCCCACGAACAACTTTGCTCCCTTTTCAGATATCTTCTTCAGATTCTATTCCTAGTGAAACACACAAAAAAAGGAAGAGAAAAAAACACAAGCAAAACAAAGGAATCAGGGATACCAAACAAACAAATGCTCACAAAAGAGAAGAAACCACCAGCAACAATGCCGGTCGTGGGTTTGTATGAGTTTTACTTGTAATGGAACTTGGCATCTCTCTCTTCTTCTTCTTCCTACTTTGCCAATAATAAACTTGTGGTCTTTTGTGGATTTTGTGTTTCCTCAAGAGGGACGTTTACCCATCAGGAAAGAAGACTTCTTCCTTCCTTCCTTCCTTCCTCGCTCCATCCTCTTCCCACCAGTTTTATGCCAAGGGAACAAGGAACTTTTATTTTAGGGTTTCCTGGAATCAGAAGCGCTTAGATATATCATCCATTCATCCATCCATTCATCCATACATTCATCCACCCATCCATCCATCCATTCATCTATCCATCCATTCATCCACCCATTCATCTATCCATCCATCCATCCATCCATCCATGAGGTGAGGAGAAGAAAAGAGAGAGATATGTTCTCCCAATAGTTACATGGGGAAGAAACTTTCATTTAGGGGCTTCCTTTGAATCACAAGCACCTTGATCTACAACATCCATTCCATACCCATCTACAACATCCATTCCATACCCATCTTATGCATCTATTGCATCCCATCTTATACATCCATCACATCCCTTTTTTATGCATCCTTTGCCCTCTCCTCGTATGCAATCCCACTTGTAAATCCATCTTATACAACATCCACTTCATCCCTCGTATGTATGTAAACTCCATTGCATCCATTGGCATCCATTTTATTATACATCCATCATTCATCCAACCAACCATCCATCCATCCATCCATGGGTTTTATTTAAGTAAGGGACTTTTGATTCAATTGATGGATTCTTTTTCCTTTTTCTGATGGTGGGTAGGTCCATTATTATTCCTCTTCTGGTAGGTACTAGTAGGCTAGGTAGTAATGCTCATCACATAACAATAATGCATTCTCTTCTCTTGCTATTGCTATTGCTGGGCCGGAATTCAACAAGTTGTACCAAGAGGGATGGATTCATCCATCCACCCATCCATCCAATAGAAAAATCCAATTTGAGATCCATCCATCCATCCATCCATCCATCCATCCAATAGAAAAATCCAATTTGGGATCCATCCATCCATCCATCCAATAGAAAAATTCAATTTGGGATTCATCCATCCATCCATCCATCCATCCATCCAATAGAAAAATTCAATTTGGGATTCATCCATCCATCCATCCATCCATCCATCCAATAGAAAAATTCAATTTGGGATCCATCCATCCATCCATCCATCCAATAGAAAAA
>Ga0116231_10013675_pt1 | contig 11267 bp, 9 predicted proteins | sample S1TSphgellanicum_2_FD_89695 | JGI IMG/M metagenome (GOLD analysis project Ga0116231, IMG submission 89695) | Host-associated microbial communities from peat moss isolated from Minnesota, USA - S1T2_Fd - Sphagnum magellanicum MG | ecosystem: Host-associated > Plants > Peat moss > Unclassified...
ATTTCAAAATGAAATACTGATTAAAGATTTCCTAAAAAAAGAAATAAAAAACAAATGAAAATGGGGGTTTCAATGTGAACAAGAAAAAACCAAATTTAACCAAAAAGAAACAATGTTAGGAAAAAAAAAAAAAAAAAAAGGCAATTAAAACATTCAAAGGTTTAGGGATAAGCTGAGTGGAGAATTGTGCCAAGCACAAGTCATGTGTCGCTAGTTTGAAAACTAGATGGAATGTGATTTGGGGTTTTTTGTTTATTGAGGCTTTAGGGTGTAGTATTGGGGCTTTAACACGTTTTTCTCGGAGTTTTTTTCTTCAAAATAACAAAAGTTTGCCCAATAAAACCACTGGGAAGGCCATTATGCTTTGATACATTAGTGAATAAAAGCATTTTCATTTCTAGGCCATGTGTGATGTCTATAGCGGGGATGAAATGGGATATCTTAAATTGAATTCATCCATCGCCACCATGTTGTATATCAAATTATTTTGAACTTGGAAGACATCACAAAATCCAATAAACCATTATCCTAGAACCCGCATGGAATTTATTTGCTTATTGTCAACTATCGAGTTGTGTTCACATGTCATTTGCAAGTCTTAAGATACACTCCTTGGCTTCATCATTGAGGTGAGGCCCATAACATTCTTTTCTTTAGGATAGATGCAACACACTTGAGATCACCATTTCTAGATAGGCTTGTAATTCGGCAATGCCCACCTAAGAAGTCCATCATGACATTTCTTTCATAACTTATTTCACTTAACTCTTCCCTTTGGGTGAAAACATGATATAGTAGACTATCAATTTATCTTGACCCTATTAATGAAAGACCTCAATTTCTACATTGTAACACCAATTTTTTCTTTTGTCTAATTTGTCATGTGTTCACCCACTTGGATCATACACCTAATAAATTTTGCTTATACCAAAGTAGTCCATCTTATTTTTGGAAGTGCAACTTAATCCCTTTTATGGTGAAAGCAAAGGTGAATAGACACAAACATTAATCTTTTTTAGTATAATAATGTGACATGCTTTTTCACCAAAAGGTTCAAACCTAATGAAAAGGGAAGAAAATCGTAAAGCAAATAGGAGATCACACAAGTGAAGAGTTTTCCATTATAATCAAACCTTGACATTTCTTCACTGATCAAATTGTGTAGGGTCTCTTGAGAGCCATGGGTACTTCTTCTTCATCAACCCATGACTCCTCAAGAGCATGGGTTGTCAATAATACTCAAAAAGAGGTAATGTGGAGTAGTGGAAGAGAGATATGATATGGGACACTTGACATTTACCCTATACCCCAACAAAACTCGAGGGCTATTGATTTATGGAATTTTAAAACCAAAGACAACCACATCTCTCTATTGATTGCTTGTTAGATGCATTTCCAACTACTATTTTGTTTTCGTATTTTAATTCTTGATCAAGTAAGTGTTGATACATTTTATTGCTACACTAAATTATTACTTAGAAGTTAGTTTGAAAATTTGCCTACATATTAAAGCTATGTCACCCTATTTTTGGGCCTTCAAATCTTTGTTTCATTCTTAAACCCTAAACATCAAAATAGTGTGAATTTACAGTGAAAAGCAACCAATATTGAGCATGTTTGACATTTAGGGGTTAATTAGAATGAGATCGCAAAATGGGTGAAATTGACTACCATGTTTTGGAGCTTCACACTTTTGTAAAGGGTATGAATTAAGTGTGGGGCAATGTTTTATATATAGTTGGGGTGAAATTTTGCCATTTTTTAACAAAGAAATTGAGAAAAAATTTGTTTTCCTAGTGTATATTCTACTGATATTGCTATTTTATGGTGAAATTCCACCAAAATCTCAATATCAAATTTTTAAAAAAAAACCTCCTTGTTTTCCAAAGAAAGAACCAGCAGGTAAAAGGGCTGGGTGGTGGGTACATGGACCCTTAACCGATGGTTCTCAGAAAATCACAAGAACCAGTTTTGACCCATAACCACGGTTCTCAAAAAACCAAAGAACCCATCCAAGAGCCGACCCTAAACCGCTTCTTTGTTGCCGACTCTTTCATGAAACCTGCCCGGTTCTTTGAAAAGTTTAGAAAGAGTCAAAGGTCTTTTTATTTGGAAGTTTTTCTAAAACCCAGAAACACCACTGGCTTTGCCCTGCTTTGTGAAGGTTATGTTTACCATGACCGTGATTAGTCCCGGTTATGTGTACCATGGTGAAGAGTAGACCAGGTTATGTGTACCATGGTAGTCAGGTTATGTTTACCACGGTGAAGGTTAGACCCTCGACCGATGGTATCTTACCATTTTGGGAATCTATGAGTTTATCAACCACCCTAAGGTAAGTAACAAAGGTTAATAGCAAAACTCAAAGAACTACCCCAATTGGTACCCACTGGTATGAACTGTGTGTGTGTAGTTAGTGTGTACCCATTCTGTCTTCTGGCCAATCTCAATAACAGAACACATTTGATGCTTGTCCAGGTGCTGGGGTAGAAGATAAAGCATGGGAATAGTTGTCATCCATCGATAAGGATGAAATAAATATTCAATAAATAAAGATGATGATGATGATGATGATGATGATGCACTGGATTGACAGCCCCACCAGAGTCCAGAGTCCAGACCATGCCCATGTGATTGGTATGTTGATGATGAGTATCACTAGTTGTTCCTGAAAGGCTGACTTTCTTAGTAACCCTAAACCCAATGTAACACCCTTCTTAAACCCTAAACCCTTACATAGTTGACCATGCAATATCCAATTTGGTTTCTCTCCCCCCCTTCCCCCCAATTCTTCCTAAAAGGCCAACTTTCTTATTAACCCTAAACGCAATGCAAGACCCTTCTTAAACCCTAAACCCTTACATAGTTGACCATGGATATTCCATTTGGGTTTTGTTTTGTTTTGTTTTTCCTCGCCCCCTCCCCTCCCCTTCAAATGGATCCATGTGCACTTTTTTTCACCAGTTCCTACAAGTCTGACTTTCATATCAACCCTAAACCCTAAACCCAATCTGAGACCCTTCCTAAACCCTATATCCTCATAGAGTTTTGACCCATGGGTGTCCCATATGTTTGTTTTCTTCCTCAATTTGATCCATGTGCAGATTTGTTCTTTTTTTGTTCCATTCTGAAATGACATAATAGTAGTAGTGTTCATGTTGGCTGGTTTTCCAAGTAGCAAGCAGCCTATTTACTACTTACAGGCTAGGGTTTTGAATGCTATAGTTACTTGTGTTGCAATTAATTAATTGATTAATTAATAAATATAGTCTGTGATTCATGCCATAACAAAAAGTCAAAGAATTATATAAAATAGAGTTTTTTTAGCCTCCACTCTCTTTCACCAACCTTAGAAGCCCCCTTTTTGGTGGTTACCTTTTTCTGTTTGTCCTTTTGAACTGGAGTAGTTCCAGGGCAAGTTGAACATTTCAATGTCAAATAATTGGTTTTTTTAATTCTGAAGATTCCATGTCCAAAAAAATATAGGAGCATTTTTCAGAATATTTGCAAAACATATATTTTTTAATTTTCTGAAAATTTCAACATTTCTGAAAATTAAATATATCATTTTTCAGAATATTTACAAAATAGATATATATTTTAATTTTCTGAAAATAATACAATTAGTGTCGAAGCTGGCAAGGGTAATACGGTATTTATTTATTTATTTAGGCTCTTTCTTAAGACCCAATTATCACCTTTCTCCAGCTTCTAGTTGTGGGAGGGTTTATGATGGGATAGGTTACCAAATCGGAACCTTGTTAACGAACTCAATAGTTGTAATTCATCCACAACTGAGTCATAAATAACAGGTCTCCAATGGATGATGGGTGTTCACTGGTAGGTGTTGGGTCCCATAATCCCCCAACTTTTTGTTCAACCCTAATTATTATTATTATTATTATTATTTTCTTTGGGCATATCTATAGGGGCACATACCCACCTAAAATAATAATAATAAATAAATAACTAAAATAAAATAAAATAAAAATAAAAATAAAAAATAAAATCCTGAATTTCTAGGGATAAGCTATGTCAGGATAAGCTGCTGCTACTGCAACTGTAACTACAGCTCTGGTTCAGAACCAAACTGTGTGTGTGACAACAGCAATAGGCTAGTAGTGTGTACTAGTAATAAGTCCAATGGTTCACATACTGGGAATCTTACTTACTTCATGATTGTGTGGTGGGGGAGGAGGAGGGGGGGGGGAGCAAGGGAGGGACTGGAGAAGGGAAGGGGAGATGAGTGTTTTGTGCAGGCATATCCATTTAGAGATATACCACCCAGTTAGCCAGGCCTATTATTGTTGGGGGTTATGCTCTGTTTGGCCTTGCCTACCAGGGCAAGGATATTGTGTTTGGATTTCATTCTTGAGTATAGTAGCTTAATGGATTTTGGCCCTATCTTAGTTAATAGGCCTATTTTTGTTATTATGATTTTTGACACATGATATTTTGACTTGTGTTGAAACTTGAGATTAGTTGTAATAGAGTTATAATATCTTGAAGGATTTTGGTTTCTTCTATTAGAGGATTTTTTTTGAAGATTATATTTTTGTATGGTGAAATATTTGAGTTTCCATAATTCTTCTTTTGCCTTACGATACCTTTTTTTTGAATGTAAATTGGCAAGGCCACAGTGTGACATGACACACCCCTTGTTAAATATTGTTTTTAGGTCAATTCTATGGGGGCCAGAAAGAAACCAGCAACCCCGTCAGCTTGCTGTGCAGGATGGATGGATGACATGTGAACAGAAAACACTTTTCCATTGTATTCTTGTATCATAACTAACCATGGTGGTTAACGTTGTAACTAACCGTCCACAATGCATCTACTTTCCTAGTTGCCACCTACATACATGGTAACCACTCAGATTCCCTAGTAGTTGGGTTTTAGATGGATTGAGAACTATGGACTAGGTAACCAGCGGCCAATTACCGAACATAAAACCATTGCTCTTTACATCCATAATCTGCTCAGCAAGTGAATGTAGATGATCACTTTTCATCCATACACAGAATGGATATGGATCACTTTTTTGTCAACACATGGAATGAGATATGGCCACTACTATGCTATATATATATATACTTGGGGCATGGATGTCCAATCAGGGAGAGACACATCAGCACGGCAAAGCTGCTTATGATCTACACATTGGGTTTTAATACATGGTGGCATACTATGGACTAGGTAATGAACAAGCCACTCAAAACCAATTACTAAACATAATAAGAATCATCATCCTCCTTTAACAAGCAGGCGACTGAAGATCACTTTTCATTCATTCATGTTGATGATAAAATTGTCATCCATCACTTTCCATTTTTCATCCATGATCTAGTCCAGAGGAAATCAAAGATAGTTTAGTTACTATAGGATGATCCTTTTGGCCAAAGTAGAAGGCATATATGGTGTGAATGCCCAATGGCCCATCATCATGACCCAAAAGTCCAGACAAAGTAACTACAGGGTGGCTACAGATGAAGCTAACCCTACTTTGGATGAATGAAGCAAAGTTTAGTTAGAGCCTTCAAAAATAGGCCGAAATTGTGTGGTCTTTGAGTTTTCTTGAACCCGGTTATCAAGCCGGTTGTTTATAACCTTCCAGCCGGTTCTTGATATTTTTGGGCGATTTTTTTCCAAAAAGATTTTTTTTTTTTTTTTTGAAAAATTTGGGAAGTAGGTATGTGCAAAAAAATATTTATTTATTTTCCCTAAGTGTATATTCAACTAATTTTGTTAATTTTTTGGGGAAAATTTTGTCAAATTCTCAATAGCAAAAAATTGAAAAAAAGAAAAACCTGAGCCAAATTAAAGAATGAATATTTCTAATTGACTGGCAATAAGCATTGGCCCATGTGACGGCATTTAAGTAGTCTCTCATCTTATTTTGCCCAAATTTTCATGTTTGTGGGTGAGGGTTAATGAAACAAGTATGGTATTGTAGAGGGATACACGAGTTACCATAGTAAGCTTGGCAGCTGCAACACATGTTTGTCAAATGATTAATTAATTTTTAAAAAATTCATTTTGAGAAATAAAATATTCTTGAAGATTCAATATTTTCATTCTCAAGAAAAAAATTTAATTTGAAGTTTTTGGGTGAAAATTTCAACATTTCTGAAAATAATTTAATTTATTGTCAAAGCTCCTGAGATATTGGGGGGGTATGAAGGATTGACAAACTCTTAGCTGGCTTTCAATACACAGCAAAGAACCCCAATAATAGAATTTTTCTTCATATTTTTATTAATAGCCAAAATTGGCTAAATCACTTATGGATGACCACCTCCTTGGTTACGTCACAAAATTGAGAGAAAAAACACTATTGTCGAATGCTAAATTTATGGAAAAAAAAAAAACTAAAAGTGGAGTTTATGTGTTAACAAGATCAAAGAAAGACACAAACAAAGGTTTGGACTCCAGACTTTAGACAATTAAGAAGTGTTGTTGGGTGGAAATGGGTCTGATCTGTTTGCTTGGTTTTTTGGTCACCCAAATTCTTGAAATTCTTGGCCTCCTTTCCATGTGAAATCTGTTGCAAAAAAGTGAGGGGCAAAAAGGAAGGAAAACAATTTAATGTTTTTGGTCTCCTTTATCCCTTCTCCTTCTACAGAATTTTCCCCATGTTTCATGCCCACTTCTTCAGGTTTCAAAAATATGACTCCAACTTTATTATGATTATCATTGTCTGTCCCACTTGTGTGAAGAATTTCGGTATAAAATTCCAAAAACCCAAACTCATTATCCACCAGAATGCTCACAAATTCCCAAACAAAAAACACACTCACTCACAGATCCAGAAAAAAAGCTCTCACAAATTCCAAACCAAAAAAGAGAGTCCTATCCAAAAGAAAAAACTCAACAACAACAACAAAATCTGCACTAGGCAAAACAAAGAAGTCAGTGCAAAGTCAGTGAGAAATCCTTTCCAGTTTTATCCGACCATCTCATCCTCAACAAATGTCATGAATGTCATCCTAATTCGGTACAAAGTCTGTGCACATTACCTACATACTAGTTTTGCTTCTACCCATTTGTCATGCCGGGCTGACTCTGTCTGTCTAGTCGTAGGACATCCCAAGCCCCATGACCATTCATTCATTCATTCATTCATTCATCCATATTTAGTCACTATAAGGTTTTTTTATGTAGTATAAAGGGGGAGACATTTTAGGGTTTGGAAGTTGTCCTTGAAAGGCTTGATGCATTAGGTTGACTCTATCTAGTCATAGGACATCCGTAACCTAGTAACTATTCACATTCAATCATTAACGTTTTTAGGTAATGTGAATGCGGAGGTATTTTGGGCTGGAGTGTTGTCCTTGAAAGGTTTGATGCAATAGGCTGACTCTATCTAGTCAGCATCATCATTCATATTCAATTATTAAAGGTTTCAAAGATGTGAATGGGTACATTTTTTAGGGTTAGGGAGTCCGTCTTTGTTTAGGGTTTGATGCGATGCTCATGGGTAGCAATACTAGTTGTTGTGACAAATTGCTTGAAAACCCTAGCCTCTAGTATTGTGCAAAGCGTATGTCAAAGGAATAAAAGCCAACAAAATTGTTGGAAGAAGAAGAAGAAGAAGAAGAAGAGGAGGGTGGTAAATTTGTGTTGGGTGGCTAACAAAAGCTTTGATTGATTGCACTTCTCTTTGAAAAAAGAAGAGAAAAGGAGTCAGGAGTACATTTACATAGGCCTTTTTTGCTTGTGTGTCGACTGGACCTGAAACTTACACCGCAGACAAAGGCATGTTTGTTGAGCAGACCCACATGGCGACTACTTTAAGTTTTATCTCATGACAACAATTACAACAAAAGATAACATCGTGTACCTTCCAAGCACATCCCACACAAATGACTCGGCCTTGTGATGCGCAAGGTGTTACTTTCCTTTCAGAGACAAGCTTTATACGCGACAAAAAGGTGGGGGCACCAAAGGGATTCGTTCCACCTTTATGTCACAACTTAAATCAAATATCTAGTTCATATGATATGTTTCAAAAAAATTACATTGTAAACTATAGTCGTCAATATAGTTAGTTTATCTACAACTCTTAACATTAAGAAATTTTTTAGAAAGTGATTTTCTCTTCATCCGGTTGCATTTCAAAGGCTTTCATCTACAATGAAAAAGATCATCCAAATTTTCTAGGAATAATACATGTTCCCCCCCTTATGTACAATACTAAACCCCACTTTTATCACCCTTGGAATAGGGTAAGAATGGTTCTTGTCATTGCGCCTTTGCAATTTTTAAATCCATTTTACAAATCAAAATCTAGACCTTCATCTTAAGTCAATAGCACAGGCTTGATTTTGTTGAATATGGATAGCAATCACCATTGATTTCATTACTAGAATTTGACTTAGAATTCTAAACAAACTAACACTCTTAACATTCTTCTTTTGTAAATTAAAAGAAGCTTCTTTGTCCTGACTAAAACTTATGAGAATTATTGTGATCATATTTACAAGAGTTTGATTGTATGAATTCCTCAAGTTTGAAAGAAAGGATTGCATGTTTTGGCCCTTTATCACACACATCAATAATGATAGTAGTACCCATAAGTAATTAAATAATGATAGGACAAATTGTCACTTGATTAATTATCACATATTCAACCCATTCATCATCATGCATTTTTGTTGTTGGACAAGGTTTGACCCTTGGTTAATACAATGATACATTTTAATAATCAAACCCTTGGTTACAAGGGATTATGTGATATTATTAGTATCATGATCATGTTGTATATATTCTAACTTCTCACATTAATATGCAAACCATTACAAGAGTGTTACTCCATCCAAAAACCTGTTAAAAAGGTATTCCATTTTTCAAAATAAATGTTCTTTTTTTAATATTTTGATGTATTAAACTTCACTTAAAAAATTCCTTTAAAAAAAGGCTTTGATTTTTTATAAAAAAATTTGGTAAAGATTTGCCACAAAGGATTGGTCAATTTGTTGATGATGCCTTCAATTAGTAGTTAATAATCCACAATAGCTAGATTCAATGGTCTAGCATGCTCTCTAATTACTTCTACTATCAATTTCCAAGGTGTTGTTTCTTTTGGTTCATTTTCATCAACCTACAATGAATCAATCATTGTCCAATGCCTAATAATCTCGGTTCACAAATGTAGTTGAACTTCTCATTTTGTGAAACATCCTCACATCTTGCAAGTCATTTTTCACATCAAATTCCCAAATGTTTTGGACGAGTGAAAACAACTTTGAACAATGCAACAAATCCATGTTGGATTTGGCCTTTTCATGTCCATCAATATTAGTTAAAACTAAATTAGCAATAAGATTTGGCACCCTTTTTTAAAAAATGCATGTTTTGTTTGTTTGAAGTGGTATGTTTTTTCCATACAGATCTCTAGAGGATTTGTTTGGTACAATTAAACTAATTAGGATTCCTTTTGAGGCACTCATATTTTTGGCAAAGCTTTGCCCTAGTCCTATGATCTATCTTCTTAAAATTTGTGATCATGATTTCGTTGTAAAAGCTATTAGTAAGAATTGTGTGAATATGAAAAGAAGGTGAACATATCACCTTATGTTTTTAATATAGGTTTTATTATTGGTTTTATATTAAGGTTATTGTGTGTTATAGGTGTTATTATAATGAGGTTTGAGGTTTCACCTTAATGCACATGTCATAAATTTGACCAAGTTCACTTCCCTTGTCTTTACAAGTGACCAAACATGCCCAAGGAGGGGCCTGGCTACATTAGTTTTCAAGAATTGGGACCCCAATTGTTCTCGAAAGGAATGGAAAAAAACAAAAATAAAAATAAAAATTCCAAGACATGGATGATTCTTAATTTTTTTGAAAAAAGAAAACCTAGACTTGGTTGTTATCTCAAAAATCAAATACCCACCAAACATTGATATGTACCCCAAAAATTCGACTTCATTGGCTAGATAAAATCAAAATGCGTTAGGGTTTAAGGTTTATATAGACCCTTAGTAGTTAGTACTCTCTATAAAGAACCAAATAACAGCAGCCTCTCTATTGTACAATGTAGGTTTGCATTGGTTCCACACTTCTGCTAGGGTTTAGGGGTTTTGAAATGAATAAAGAAATGGGGATGGTAGTTGAGTGAAAGCATTTGATAAAATCTATAGAAAATAATTTTGGGAACTAACTCTTTTGTAAAAAAATAAAAAAAACCAAACCCTAAGCATGACCACTTAAATGAGTTGAGCTAGTAAGCTAGTCAATAGCAATGCTAAGACAATGTAAATTTCAACGTTTTATTTATTTTTTTAATGAAAATTGACAATTTTTAGACCAAAAAAAATTGCTATTTTTGGGGAAATTTTCTAGTGTAAATTATTTAAAAAATTCTACTCTTCTGAAAAAATTATCCAAATTTACAATCACAAAATTAAAAAAGAATTAAAAAAACCTGCATATAATATGTTAAAAGCACACAAACAAAAACTGGATTTGTGCTTTATTTTCAAAAGAATCCACCAACTGCACCAAACTCAATGGATGGTGGGTAAGACACTACACACAATGAGTCTTTTGAAAGCAATTTATAAGTGAAACAAGTGCACCAGCATACTGATGGATGGATGGATGGATGAATGGATGGATAGTAGGTGGATGAGAAGTTAACACTCATCAATCAATGCTGCTCTACAGGCTCTAATCTCCCTACCCATCCATCGGTTAAAGTAAACTTTTTCAACAAGTTGACAGATGTGAATGTGCAAATTATGCATCCATCCAAATTAGTCCGGAGTTTAATACTAAACCTCTTGTGATTTTGAACCCATGATTTTTCAAGATTGCTTGGTTTCGAACATTCCTATTGGCCGGCCACCTGCTAACGTTATTATCATCACTCGCATCTTTAACGGACAAAGACATGATGAAAACACAATTTAAAAACCCAAAAAAATAAAAATATCAATCCAGTTTAAAAGGGTTATTACAATAAACAAGTGAAAGAGAGGGATGAGACCTGGATGATTCTCATCTTCATTCACCCACAGCCTTTAATTATTGCTCTTTAGCTGATGCAATGGTGGTCATTGCCCTAGAAATCCGTCAATTACTTTGACTTTTGTTTGTGGATGGATGAAATTTCACATGTAACTAGATGAGAATGATAAGTACGGTTTTTTTTTTGGTGGGGGGGGGGGGGGGGGGGGGTGGTCGTTTCTGTTGTGTATAAAATTTATTATTTTTTTTTCCCAAAAGAATCTTTTCTCGTTTTTTTACTACAGGGAGGAAAA
>Ga0116231_10013677_pt1 | contig 11266 bp, 5 predicted proteins | sample S1TSphgellanicum_2_FD_89695 | JGI IMG/M metagenome (GOLD analysis project Ga0116231, IMG submission 89695) | Host-associated microbial communities from peat moss isolated from Minnesota, USA - S1T2_Fd - Sphagnum magellanicum MG | ecosystem: Host-associated > Plants > Peat moss > Unclassified...
ATCAACACAAAATCAGAGATCCGCCGTCACTCTCCATCAGAGGCGGCCAAACCGTCCCCTCGTTCACACGTCAAGTCCAGTCCAGAGAGTTTTCTGGAACGGTCACCCATTGTCCGGCTACAGCACAATATTTGTATGAGTTTTTTTTTAAAAAAAGTTTAGTTGCAAGGTAATGTGGTTTTGACAAACACAATTTTTCATAGTAAAAGGGTGAAAACATGAAATAAGGAGCCATAAAATGTGTGGACATTCCTTAAAAAATGTTTTTCAATTTTTTGAAAAAATCACCATGGGAACACCATATATCAAAAAAATCATCTAAATTTTGAAATAAATTTTTATACTTTCAAAGTTGCAACTACAAAATTTTCATGAAAATTCACCATGTTTTAAAAGTCCTTTTATGCATTAAAAACACTCAAGAAAAGCATGTGGACACATGATTTTTTTTGTTTCAAAAGTCCCTTTTCCTTAAATGTTCACTAAATCATTTCAATTTTTTGTGGACTTTAATATGTTCCACAAGAAGGGATCCATGTGTTCAAAACATTCAAAAACTAAAAATACATCTAAGTTTTTTTATTTTGATACTCAAACATCCTTAAGCACTATTATAATTCTAAATTTGTAATAATAGTCCAAAGTAAAGTTATAGATTTTATTATAATCTAAGGCTTGATGCAAAAAAATAAAATTTTTATCATGTTATATGTCATATTTAGCTTCAAATTTGATATTATGTTTGAAAAACTATGTGAAAAATGTAGTATAAACCAATAGAAAAGTACCACATGGAAAAGGTGGTCCTTGGAAAGGACTTTAACTTTGGCGCAATTGGCTCTTTATTTTATGCTTTCACCCAAAAGGCTTGTGGTTTAACTCAAGTTACATTTGATTATTAGCAACATGATCCCATCATTTAATAATTTTTCCCTACTTTCAATGGTCTACCATTTTATTTTGTTTTTGGATTTTGGTGATTATAAAATGCAAACTGATTTCTTCAAAGGTGCATTTTTGTATGTTAAATGAATATTAAGCCAAAACTAAGTTACATTTTGTGTATATGTTTAAACAAGTGGCTTCTATTGTAGTGGGTAGGGCCTTTTAGACCGGGTTCAATTCCTTTAAAAGTCATGATTCATGAATCATTGAGTAGAATCCAAGTTCGTTAGTAGAAGATGCTCTCCACCAATGTTATTGCCATTTTACTCATTTTGAACTTTTTGGAGTAATGAATAAAAACTAAACATTTTGCACAATTATCGCCAAACCTTCCAATTTTAATTTGCAAACAATACCTACAACCATTTGTTTGGTTTTTAGAAGGCACCATTAATTGCTACCAAGGTTTACCCACCATAGCCATATTTCTTGCACAATCATAAGATTTAGTAGCCATTGCCTCACAAAAAAAACATTGACTTGCCAAGTGCAAGCATGATTATATACTAAAAATATATCATATATTTATCATTTTTTTCTTTGTTTATTTCAAATGAAGTGAGATGGTTAATGGTTCAAAACATTAAATATATATATACTTGTTTGGTAAGAATGGTAATTTATCCAACCAAGGGAGTATAAATGGTTGTAATCCTTTCATTAAATGGGGATTCAACTAAATGTGTTTTTTTCCTTAATTAAGTACTAAAACTAAAAATTAAAATAAATATTGGGTATCAAAATTTGATGCCAAAAAAAATTATAATTAAATTTATCATGGCTTTTATATATGTTGATTTTTTTAATTTAGTAATAGTAGGGTGAAAAAAATGTTCCCTTGGTTAATACCTCCCCAAACAATACTTTGTTTAATGCAAGTAACGTAAAATTTTAAAACTTAAAATATCCCCTTAAGTTGTCAACATAAATGAAAAATAGCCAAAAATTAAGCCTCGACATCATATATAACTAATCTTTAAAATATTTTGAATTAAATGACATGAATAAAAGAATGTTCTTTGACTTTATGACAATGTTATTGAAATTTTTCAAATTTAATATGCATTTAAATAAATTCTAAATATGTAAATTGATGCACAAGTTCAAATGTACTTGTTATTTATTTTTATTATACTAGAGTTTGTCAAATTTAATATTCAAATTATGGCTATAAATCAAATGTATCACCTTGTTTTTTTGTATTGAAACTTGGAAAAAAATTGAATTTATATTCTTATGTTCATGTCAAAATTTGTTTCATTTTTAAATTGGATTTTGTGAAAAATATTTTTTCTATTATTCTATTACCATGTTTACACCTTTTGTAAAACCTAGTCTTCGGCAAGTACTCACTTTAGTGCATAAGAATTAATGCCAATGTTAATTTTGATTAATGAAAACCAAATCCAAACTAAGTTTCATTTTCAAAATTGAAACCAAATAATTTAACAATTGGACTCATAAACAAATTCCTAGTTTTATTTATTTGTGGAACCACAACTAGGATATTAAACTATTTTGAAAAATAAAAATATTAAAACCAGTAGTTAACTGTTATTTCTAATATAAGACAATTAGATCCAAATTGAAATTGATTTTCAAAAATAAAACTTGAACTATTTTTTAAAAAATATTGATCCTGGTTTTACTTATTTGTGAACTAGAACTAGAATTGGAATGGTTCTAATTTAGTTTCTAGAACTAAAACCTAATCCTTCATAAATGTCAAAAACCACCCAACATTAGTTATTTAATAACTACTAATTTGGCCAATACAATTGAACATATGTTGTCATATTAAATCAATTTTATAGGATTCAAATAATAGGTTTTTTTTAACTTAAGTTTAAAATGAAAATTTTTCATTAAAAATAGCACTAGTTTATCTTTATTGAATTTCCAATGACAAAAAACAATCAAAAGTCAATATCTCCCATGCCTTATGTCTAAAATTTACAAAATCATTTCCATAAAACCTTATTCATTGAGGACATTCCAACCATAAAAGAAGCACTCCTCTAATTCTTTAATTTTTTAGTTTTCATTTTATTGAATCTATAATTATAAAATAATTTTAATATTCAATTTATCGTTTTGTGAAATAAAATTAATTATAAAATATTTACTTTTAAGAATTAATATATTTTGAATCGGAAAATCACCACTTGACTCTTGAATAGAATGAAGTGAAACCAATTGAAATAATTTAATTGAGTTATACCCCAACATAGGGTGTAATCATGGTAAACTAAACAATTATATGACCTTGTCACAATAAATGGAAAATAGCTATAAAATAAGCCTTGATATATTGAACTTGTAAAGATTTATTGCAATGATGAATATTTAGAATATGTTCTTCATGTTTATTGTAATAATATTGAAAAACAACATGTTTGATGTGCATTTAAATAGATTCTTAAAAATGTAAATCAATGTCTAGATTTTAATTCAATCTTTTAACTTATATGTTAAATTTGACTAAAGTAAATATCAAAAAATACTTTGCAAATGAAATTTCTTTGTGCTTAATAATTTTAATTGGTCATTATATGGAACAATTAAGTAGGTGAAAATTCATAATACTCTAGTAATAAATTATAGTTCTCAAAGATTTTCTAAAAGCAAAATAAAACTTGTCAAAGTTCCCAAAAAGGCCTTGAATTCACATTGAATTATTCAATATTCACCTTTAACAAAATATACGTCAATTCAAGGGAAAAATCCATATAGAAATCTAAACAAAATAAAATTAACCTTTGAATTTTTTATTATTTAAATTATATAAGATTTCATAAATATATTAATCATTTTATTGCATATCTCTTTGAAAAATCACAAGGAGAACATAATAATTTGGATTGCCATTTTTTTTGGAATAAATTTCAAAAGTTTCTTTGCATGTTTAAAACAACTAAAACATTGTTGCATTCATGGACAAGGTTGTTTTAAGGGTCAAAAGTCATATTTCCTTATCAAATGTGCACCATTCATTATATAAATTGAATAAATATTAATGTTAATAATTAAAGGAGAATGCTTTAAATAAATGTTTTGAAATAATTATTTAGATCTATGATGTAAATTTATTATTAATATTTGGTTCAAAAAAAACATTCCTTTAAATTCATGGGTAAGTCAATGGTAAAATGAATAACAACAAATTTCTTTTCCAAAAGCATATTAATAAAGAATTGATATTGGAGCATGATGTGATGTCCAACCATTGCAAAATTTGAATTACATTTTTGGGTTTCATATCTTATTTTCATATTGTATCGTATAATTTATCTTTACATTTATCCAAAGATTATGGGAAAAAAACATGTAGATTTTGAATTTACAATTTATTTTTACAAGAATACAAATGGTGATCACGAATCATAAAATGTAATAATAATTCAATTTGGAGAATTCTTATCCAAATTATTTAGGGCTTCAAACATGGTTACAAATGTTAAATTGGTGTTTTTAAATTTTCAAATGTTGATAGAATTTATTCATATTTTTATATGTGATTTAAAAATATACATTACACAATAATATATAAAATATGTGAGAAATATTGAATCCAAAGCCAAGTTGAAAATTTTACAACCATGATATTCAGTAATGGGTACATGCGCAATGAATCATTTTACCATGGATTCACCTTCATGTGAATTTTGAAAGTGATAGTGTTCTTGTTCATTTCTTGATCATGATTGCATAACATACATATATAGGATCAAGATGTAGTAAAAAATTATTAATTTATAACACACATCGAATTGGGCATGAAAAATGGGACATAAACCAACACATGAATGTGAAATGTCAAATGAATCCTAGGAAAGAACTTTGAAAAAAGGTGCATTTGGTTCAAATTAATTTTTTTTTTTTTTTAAGTGTGGGTATGAATCATGTACATATACCTAATCAATTTAGTATGATTTTGAATTTGGAGGTTATTAAAACTATTACCTAAATTGCATTTTGAATTCTCGATAATTTACATTATTTTTAACATTGTTTTTGGATAGGAAACTTGTTTGCAATTCCAACTAATGTTAGGAACATTCATTGTACAATAACATGATTGTGGACTAGTCATAGGAGCACTTTGTAGACTATTTGGTAACAAATAATAATCATTACCTTAAATTTCAACATTTGGCAATCATCATATTTTGGTCATAAATTTTCATAGTGAAACCATTTTTTTGGTAATGAGGAGGGAATTTGTGGTTCTAAGGTTTTTGTAATGAATTTGGGGCTATTTTATGATGGCAATTGAAGGATGAGCTTGGGGATGAAGACATGTATGGGTTTTGAAAGGGGTGTTTTAAAAGAAGGGGCTATAAAAAAGTTAAGGTTTTGTTAAAAGGCTATTTTTGAACCAAATTTTTAAATTCAAACACAAGGAAGTTTTGTGAGGGATGACAATTATGGAAACAAACATGGAGCTATGAAATGAGGTAGTGTTAGAGGAAAAAAGGTAAAGGCAAGAGAGATGCAAAGGGTAATATGGGATTTATCAAGAGCTTTTTTTCTTCCTTTTGGAACTTTAAAACTTTGGAATTTGAATGTTGATAGATTTGATTTATTGATTTCTTGTGACTAAAGTAAAACATGGAAAAGGTTGTGGGCACATGGTGTCAATAAATTAAAATAGTGGTGAACCTTTGAATTGTGTGCTGATTGAAATTTTGATTTGCATAGTTAGGATTGATAGTTGTTAGTAAAACTGGTAATGGTTGAACTTGTCAAAATTTGATAAAAACTTCAATGGATGTTAAAGTACAAAAAATAAGTAAATTAACTAAGAAAGGACCTAACAGAACTTTGTGAATTTAAACAATAAAAATTCCTTGTTTCTTTACCATTTTTGCAATAGTAGTAATGTTTTGATTCAATTTTTTTTTTTCATTCAAACACAATATGAAAAATATAAAATTTATTTCAAAGTTTTAATTTCTAGAAATTTTCGAAACATTAAATAATTTTTTTTTCAAATTTTCATCATCATGTGTTGATGTGGTTGAATAGCATGTCCATAAGGTCCAAGGTTTGAATTTGGCTTGACAAAAATTTCACCGATCGTATGTTTTTACATAAATAAGGTATTTTTATTCTTTTAGTGTCATTCAGATGGTCTCCAATTATTTTTAATTTAATTTTTAAAATTAAAAAAAATGCACTAGTAGATTATTTTTAATTTTATAATTTAAAATACATTTGAAATTCAAATATGTTCATATATATTACCAACATTTTATGAATATGTATGATGATATTCTAATATAAATTGTTGATAAACATAAATTCAAAATGTTGAATGTGTATAAGCTTCATGTATCTCCATTTAATCAATAGCAAATTTGGTCTTAATTCATTAATTTTTCATTTATTGTTCACAATTTCCATTACATATTATTCATTATAATTACTGTGTTTTCATAAATTATATTACAAAATTAATCGAATACTCAATGAATTGATCTCATAATTGTTTGGTCCATGTAGTGAATGGTGATAAATTCAACATATGTTTGGTGATTTCCATGATTGATCATTATTTTTCCTTGCACATAATTAACTAGCAAAATATTTTGAATTTTTCCAACTTTTCATTACTTGCAACCTATTTACATGCCTAATGAATTAACCTAGGTAGGTTAACATAAGTTGAATAAGTACCTACCTATTTATTTATCTATTTGCCTACTTACCAACTTACTTATTTTCCTACCATAAATAAATTGTTATCATGTGTACTTTCAAATCAAGTATAATAAATCCTTTATGACATAGCATTTGAATTTTAAATTTTATTGAAAAATTCATTGTTTGAAAATGGCAAAAAAATTGGATATTTTGATTAATAAAAAAGATGGGTCAAAATGATTGTGTTGAAATCAACTTGTTAAAAATGGCACTATGGTCAAGCTGGATAGGATCCAAAGTAGGGTCTTTTTTTATTGGTTTTTTTATAAAAAAGATTGTGATTTTTTATAATCTTCAAATGTATGGAAAAAATTCTTAAAAGATTCAACATGCCATATTCATTAAATATGACATCACCTTAAGGTATGGAAATGGAAGATTTAGGTGTTCATAAGGCTTAACTTTTATAGAACTCTGATTTTGATATTGATTCCATTCATTTTGAAAAGTTGAAATAACGTATTAAAAGCCAAGAACAAGTGTTTATAGGAACAACAAGGCCATAGATTGAAGGCCACAAGAGCTTCTAGGCTTTTAAGATGTTTTTTGGTCCTAGGCTTGTGCCCCTTCTCTCTGGAAATCCATGTGGAAATCCAAATATCAAATTGTTATTTACATCAATGATTGAGGTAGAAAAGAAATAAATCACACAAGATGATATAAGATTTGTCATTCCATTCTTGTGAGCTACAACTTGAATCACCATCACAAGAAGCAAGTAAGCCCCATCTAATGTTTGAACTAAATTATCATGAAAGCTTTGTCCACATACCTAAAAATATGTCCACATTGGACACCCACAAACCACAAATGACAATAAACTACATTGCAAAAGCCCACCAAAAAAAAAGTTTTAAACGTTAAATTCCTACCAAAAGCAAAGGGGTGATAAATCCAAAAATCCCTATTGTCCTAAGTTTGTCAATACCTTTTAACCAAGTTCCAACAAGATTGCAAGGGTTTTCCTTCATGTCCCACTCTATTTTCCACAAAACTAGAACAAACAAAGATGACATGTGTATGGGGAAATATGTTAAGGTCAAATCGCCCATCATCAAACAAGCGCTTATCATTGAACACTTTTGGACTCTTATTCATTCCTTGACCAATTCAACAATTTTTATGTCATTGGATGTGCATACTAGAGGGCTACAAATGTTTTTTGAACATTCAAAATAAATGAGCAAGGCAAAAAAGAAACACTCAACCAATTCAACAATTTTTGTGTCACTGGACATGCAAACTAGAGGGTTACAAATGTTCTTTGAACATTAAAAATAAAGAAGCAAGGCAAAAAAAACACAAGAAGAGGATGAGTGACAATTTGCTTCAATTTGTTTGAAAAAATAGCTCTAGACCCATCTCTAGTTCTAGCCCCCTATTTTCCTCATTTTTAGTTTGTTTTGAGTGAATTAAAACCTAACAGGTGTGTCAACTAAAACTTTTAAAAAGTTCTTTTTGTTCTCCATGAAAAGATGCAATTGTCTAAGATTTTAAGCTTAAAATCTTAATATGTTTAATTCACCCATTATCTAATATTAAACCCCTTACACTAAACTCCTCTTACCTTCCCCATTCCTTCATTGAATTGAGCAATTTTTGTCATGTTGAAAGTGTTAGGTGGAGGGTTACAAATGTTTTTTGAACATTAAAAACAAAAGAACAATGTGTGAGAATTCGAATTTTTTTTGGGTTCTTTAAGTGTTAGCTCCCTTACCTATGTACACTAACTCAAACCCATATTAACGTTCAACTTCTGGTAATCCTCTGAAATCTAGTCACTTTTTTTCCAATACACTTAATTTAAAAGAAATTGGCTCCAATTTCCAACTAAATAGAATGATGAACCCAATTCAAAGCCTGATTCTTTAAGAAAATAAAGTCAGGCTTTGATTCTTGCTCCAATTCCAAAATCAAACCCAATCCTAATTCAATTCTTATCCGCCAATGTGGGTACTTTCCTAACATTGGTTAATGCATTCAGATTTAATTATGCAATCATTGATCTATAAATTTAAATTGTGTATATTGTTGTAATGTACAATTAATATTGCCATGGGGGCTTTCAGTTTTGACCCTATTCCATTACATTACTATGGGACTTGGACTAGTGCATTGTGTAGTACCCACCAATGGAAGTATTGTTACTTTGATTGCCGTATTACCATGGGTGGAATTGGACTACCAAGTAACTTAACCCAATGTGGGACCCAAATACCATACTCCCCCAATGGATTAAGCAAGTGTCTGCCCAAAAAATTCAATATATTTAAAATTTTAAAGCTGAAATTTTCAGCATCAAGCATATTATTGACAAGAGACAAAGATTTATATCAAGTATATCTTAATGTGTTTACTCTGTGTGTGTTTGGGTGCTTAGCCTTCTTAGAACTGGGGTTCAAATCTCAGATTTGAAAAAATAATATTATTATATTTATTTTCAGCATTTTGGTTCTGAATTTTTTTTGAAAAAATTTGAATTAAAAAAAAATAATTTAATTAATGCTGAATCCATTCAGGGAGTACAGTAATTATGAGAAAAATTTAAAAATCCAAAGTCTCCCCAAAATTAATTAACCTAAAAGATCATGTTACCATTGCATATCAACATGTGAACAAACCTCGAGCCACAAACAAACAACATGCGAACTCATTTCTTCTCACATGGGTCCACCATGAGAGCAGCAGCCCAATACATTGTGAAAGCCGCCAGGAATTTTCATACCCAGATTTTATTACATAACATATGGCTGGTTCTAGCCCTCTCACAATGAGTTTCCACCGTCCTCCTTTACTTATTTTGCGGAGGTTGTTGGTACATAGTCAATCATTTGTACGAAGCCAGCCTAGTAAGTTATTCTTCAGAACTCCCCGCCACCATCGTCCACCCATAACCCAATGACGACTTCTCTCGAATAAGTGTGATTCTTCACAATTTTGTTCTTTAGGAAAGAGTAAAGACTTTTTTAGCATAAATTACATTTGAAACAACACCCAATTCTCATAAGACTTGATTCTCACAAATATTTTCAGCCAAGTAAAAAATTTATACAAGAATTTTGCTGATACTAAGACCCAATTCCTACAAGACCCACCTTCTCACAACTTTTGGTGATGTTTATACATATAGATTTAGGGTTTTTACTTGGACCAAAAGACCCCAATTCTCACAACACCTTTCTTTCTTCTCACAATTTTTGAAAAGGCCAAAAAAAAGGTTTTGGAGTTTTTAGTTGGACACAAGAAGACCCAATTCCCAACATTGATTTTGTTGGGCTAAGTGTGGACCCTTGTCTTATTTGAGTCTAGGGAAAGTGGGAAAGACTTTTACTTAGACGTTTTTTTTTCGGTTTACAATAACCAAAAAGAGATTGAATTTGTGTACACTTGGTGTGCCTAAATTAGGTTGTTTTTGTTGACAACTTTCTATTTCCTCAAAAAAAATAATTAATATTTTCCAAAATAGTAATTATTTTGAAATTAATTAATTAATTTGGTCATACAGCAGGGTATGCTGCATGACAGCATAGTGGACACTCTGGGCAACTTGGAAGGAACCAGACCAAAAACTAATTAATTAATTAATTAATATAGTACCACCTAAATTGTTTTTGGACGCCTCTATTATTCTAAAAGTATAATTGAGATAAATCCTAGAAGCGTCCGATCTAGGACAACTGTACCACATCGCCACCATCCCTGCTACTGGAAAAAAAACAAAACCATCTGCCACGCCCATTTTTCTTCAGTTAGAAGCTCGGCGGCACCAACGGCTCAGATATACGATACGGTTGCATCGGACGGACAAGATGACAGAAGCCGACCCCTTCTTAACTACAACTTGCAAATATTTTTTGGGTCAATTTTTGGTGATGTAAGCCAAAGTGGCGACGGTTAAAAAGAAAGATTTAGCCAAATTTGGCTACAAGCCAAATATGAAAGTAAGAAAATTTGAAACATCGTTCTATATTTTTGGCTATCCTAATTGAACCAAGTATGAAAATATGGCGTTTCTCTAGTTAAATATTTGTTAATTTATGGCTATTGAAAATCTTTTTTAAAATGAAATTTATTTTAGCACTTTTAATTTTTAATTATCCCTTTTATTGGCTATATATAGTGTGCCAAAAAAAAGGCCTTAGTCTACAAGTAATTCCTCAACTGGGTAAAAGACAAAAAGAGCGCGCAAGGGGGTGCGGAGGGGCAATGTCTGGTCCATCAATCCAACGGCTCACCTCCAATTCCGTGCGAATCGGGTGGTTCCGATTAAATAAGGGCGCCACTGCGTTTTAGTGCAAAAAGTCGTATTTTTCGCTCTCTGACTCTGTTTCTAGAAAGAGTGTGTCGTTGATGTCGTTCGTTCCTTCGGCTGATGCAAGCTCTCTAGATCGCGGCCATTCTAGCACGCGATCTGCACTCTAGTCGCGGCTTCAGAGTTCTCAACGACTGGGAGTCCAGGATTTCTTTCTCTTCTTCTCGCGAGGGTGATTCCAGTTCGGGATCACAACTGTTTTTTTCTCTTTTTTTTTTTTTTTTTTTTTTTTCTTTTTGGGAAGTCGTGGCCTGTTAATTGCCCCTGGGAGCTGCTTTTTAGCGGTGGCGACCACCTTTGTGG
>Ga0116231_10013678_pt1 | contig 11265 bp, 8 predicted proteins | sample S1TSphgellanicum_2_FD_89695 | JGI IMG/M metagenome (GOLD analysis project Ga0116231, IMG submission 89695) | Host-associated microbial communities from peat moss isolated from Minnesota, USA - S1T2_Fd - Sphagnum magellanicum MG | ecosystem: Host-associated > Plants > Peat moss > Unclassified...
ATCCTCGATCACGCCGACCGCGCCGATCGCCGGGGTCGGCAGAATGCCCTTGCCCTCGGTCTCGTTGTAGAGCGACACATTGCCGGAAACGACCGGGAAATCGAGGGCCCGGCAGGCTGCGCCCATGCCTTTGATGGCGGCGGCGAATTGCCCCATGATCTCCGGCTTCTCGGGGTTACCGAAATTCATATTATCGGTCACTGCCAATGGCTTGGCGCCCGTTGCTGTGATATTACGCCAGGCTTCCGCCACCGCCTGGGCGCCGCCGGCCTCGGCATCCGCGGCGCAATAGCGCGGCGTGCAATCGGTGGTCAGCGCCAACGCCCGGCTGGTGCCGTCCAGCCGCACAATCGCGGCATCCGCGGCCCCCGGACGCTTCACGGTCTGGCCGCCGACCGTCGAGTCGTACTGATCCCAAATCCAGCGCCGCGAGGCGATATCCGGGCAGGCGATCAGCTTCAGCAGCCCGGCTTGCAGCCCGATCGGATCCTGGGTCGGCCCCAAAGCCGCCGGCTTCGGCGTCTCCACGATCGGCCGCCGGTAGAGCGGGGCGGCGTCGGAGAGCGGCGCCAGCGGAATATCGGCCTCGACCACGCCCTTATGGGTGATGACAATCCGCCCGGTACCGGTAATTTTGCCGATCACCGCATAGTCCAGATCCCATTTCTCGATGATCGCCCGGGCCGCATCGCTCGCTTCCGGCTTGATCACCAGCAGCATCCGCTCCTGGCTCTCGGAGAGCATCATCTCATAGGCCGACATGCCGGTCTCGCGCTGCGGCACGTCGTCCAGGGTAAGCTCGATGCCCACACCGCCCTTGCCGGCCATCTCGACCGAGGAGGAGGTGAGCCCGGCAGCCCCCATATCCTGGATCGCGACGATCGCATCGGTCTGCATCAACTCCAGGCAGGCTTCGATCAGAAGTTTTTCGGTGAACGGATCGCCGACCTGCACGGTCGGGCGTTTTTCAGCCGAATTGGCGTCGAATTCGGTGCTCGCCATGGTTGCGCCATGAATGCCGTCGCGGCCGGTCTTGCTGCCGACATAGACCACCGGATTGCCGATGCCGGCGGCGGCCGAGAGAAAGATCTTGTCGGTCCGGGCGATCCCCACCGTCATCGCATTGACCAGCGGGTTGCCGTTATAGGCCGGGTGAAAATTCACCTCGCCGCCGACCGTCGGCACGCCGACGCAATTGCCGTAGCCGCCGATGCCGCGCACCACCCCGTCCACCACCCGCTTGGTGACGGCGAGCTTGGGGTCGCCGAAGCGCAGCGCATTCAAATTCGCGATCGGCCGGGCGCCCATGGTGAACACATCCCGCAAAATCCCGCCGACGCCGGTGGCCGCACCCTGATAGGGTTCGATGAAGCTCGGATGGTTATGGGATTCCATTTTGAAAATCGCCGCCAGGCCCTCGCCGATATCGATCACCCCGGCATTCTCGCCCGGCCCGTGGATCACCCAGGGTGCGGTGGTCGGCAATTCCTTCAGCCAGACCCGCGATGATTTATAGGAGCAATGCTCCGACCACATGACCGAGAAAATGCCCAGTTCGGTGAAAGAGGGCAGGCGGCCCATGATCTCCAGAACTTTCGCGTATTCTTCCGCATTCAGCCCGAAGGATTTGGCGAGCGCCGCGTCGACCGGCTTGCTCATGCCGCCGCCAGCGAATCGAATAGCGGTTTGCCGTCGGTGCCGCCCATCAGCGGGTCCACCAGATCTTCCGGATGCGGCATCAGCCCCAGGATGCGGTGATTTTCGGAGTAGATCCCGGCAATCGCCCGCGCCGAACCGTTATGATTCTCGGCTGCGTAGCGAAACGCCACCAGCCCTTCGCCCTCAAGCCGGTCCAGTGTCGCCGCATCCGCCGTATAATTGCCGTCGCCATGCGCCATCGGCGCCCGGAACACTTCGCCTTTTTGATAATGCGAGGTGAACACCGTATCCGCCCGCTCGACCCGCAGCAGCGTATCCATCGAAAGGAACCGCAGGCCCGCATTGCGCAGCAACGCCCCCGGCAGCAGCCCGGCTTCGGTCAAAATCTGAAAACCATTGCAGACGCCCAGCACATAGCCGCCGCGCGCCGCATGCGCCCGCACTGCCGCCATCACCGGGCTCTGCGCCGCCATCGCGCCGCAGCGCAGATAATCGCCGAAGGAGAACCCGCCCGGAATGATCACCAGGTCGAGCCCGGACAGATCGGTTTCCTTATGCCAGATGATGCGGGCCGGGACGCCAAAACTGCGCTCGACGGCAATCGCCATATCGCGCTCCCGGTTGATGCCGGGGAAAAGCAGAATACCTGTTCGCATCATGCTGCCAGCATGTGCCGTAATGAAGGGCGCAGGTAAAGCGTCATCAACTTTGTTGCGGCTTCACGTCGAGAAAGCGCTTGAGCAGCGTATCGCCGTCGAGTTTCTCCTCGGTCAACGCCATCGCCAGCACTTCGCCGCCGAAGACATTCGGGGCCAAAATCATATCCGGTTGCACCCGGCGCACCCGCTCAAGATTCTTCCGGCTGCTGACCGCGGCGACCTTCTTGGCATCGGTATGCAGCTCGCGCAGCGCCAGGATCACGAACGCGTTCTCCGCATCGTCTTCCGACAATGCCAGAATCGAGTTCGCGGTCTCCGCCCCGGCCCGGCGCAGCACATCGAGGTCGGTTGCATCCCCCACCACAATCTCCGCATCGCCATAGCCCGCAGCCTCGTCATCCACAATCATCACCACCGATTTGTCGCGGCTGAGCAGCTCGCGCGCGGTGTTCCGCGCCAGGGGTCCGGAGCCGATGATGATGAAATGATTTACCCGCTTCATGCGTTTTCTCCGTGGCTCGACAATCCGGCTGATTCTGTTTTGCACCAATGGGCCGACCACCGCGGTCAACGACGTCAGAAACACGCTAAGGCCGAGCACGATCAGCGAAATAACGAAGAGTCTCGCATCGTCGCGCTTCGGCACGATATCGCCGTATCCGACGGTCGACATAGTGACCACGGTGAAATACACCGCCTGCGGCAGGGTCATGATCGGCGGGTTGAAGCCGGTCCCCAGAAACAGCGCCCCGAACACGCCATAGACCATCACCAGCAGCAGGGTGGCGACCGCAAACAGCGTGCCCGCGGCCAATGAGGATCGCTGAAACACCTGCCGGCCGGCGATCAGCGCCGCCAGCAAAACCAGCAGATACACCACGCCTGTCGAAAACCAGGATTCGTGAATATAGCTGACCGCCAATGCAAGCTGCAGGATGGTGATGAGCAAGGCCGAGATCCAGGCCAGCCGCGATCGTGCCAGCAGCCCGACCGCGATAAAGATCTGCAGCGCGCCGACAACCGTGGTCGGTACGCCGCGCAGGATCAGGCCCGGCACCTGGGCGGAAAGCGGGTGCAGCGCATCGAACAGCCCGGTCAGCTGCAGATGCAGATATTCCTGCAGATATTTGCGTATCGACGGCAGCAGCGCCAGCAAGCCGGCGCCGCCGACCGCAATGGCCAAGGGAATATGCGGAAACCAGAGGTCGAGCCGGGCCCGGCGGTAAACCCGCAGCCAGCCCGGCTTGAAAAACGCGATGTTTCTGAGCCGGAGGGGAACCCTCAACCGGTGATCTCGACCCGGAAGCTCTCGATCACGCTGTTGGCCAGCAGTTTCTTCGCCATGTCCTCGGCCGCCGCCTTGGCCGCCGCTTCATCCGTCTCGGCCAGTTCAAGCTCGATAATCTTGCCGGCGCGGACATCGCCCACCTGCGCAAAGCCCAGATTGTTCAGGGCATGGCCAATGGCCTTGCCCTGCGGATCCAGGACGCCGTCTTTCAGCATGACGGTAACAATGGCTTTCATCTAGGACCCCAATAAAGAAATCAAAAACAAAGCAGTTCTTTTTTGAAAAAAAGAACCAAAAAACTTTTGTTACTCTGGGCCTAGGGCGGTTGCGGCATAACGCCCATGGCCCAGCATAAAAAAGTCTTTTTGCTCGCCGACGGCTAGTCCTTTTTCTTCAGAAAAAGAAGTGCTTCCTCATCCTACTGCATCATCTCCGGGCCCTTCATATCGCGCACCCCGGCTTCCGGCAGTATCCCCAAGCGGCGCGCGACCTCCTGATAGGCCTCCTCGATTTTGCCGAGGTCGCGGCGGAAGCGGTCCTTATCCATCTTCTCGTTGGTTTTGCTGTCCCAGAGGCGGCAATTATCCGGGCTGATTTCGTCTGCCAGCACGATGCGCATGTCCTCGTTTTCGAACAGCCGGCCGAACTCGATTTTGAAATCCACCAGCGTGATGCCGACGCCAAGGAACAGGCCGGTCAGGAAATCATTGATCCGCAGGGTCAGGTGGACAATGTCGTCCATATCCGGCGGCGTTGCCCAGCCGAAGGCGGTGATATGCTCTTCGGCCACCATCGGGTCACCGAGCTGGTCGTTCTTGTAGTAATATTCGACGATCGAACGGGGCAGGCGGGTCCCTTCCGCAATGCCTAGGCGCGAGGACAGGCTGCCGGCCGCGATATTGCGCACCACCACTTCGATCGGGATGATTTCAACTTCCTTGATCAACTGTTCGCGCATATTCAGCCGGCGGATGAAATGCGTCGGGATGTTGATCTCCGCCAGCCGCATCATCAGGAACTCGCTGATGCGGTTGTTCAGCACGCCCTTGCCGGTGATGGTGCCCTTTTTCTGGGCGTTGAAGGCGGTCGCGTCATCCTTGAAATACTGCACCAGCGTGCCGGGTTCCGGCCCCTCGAACAGAATTTTTGCTTTGCCTTCGTAGAGTTGCCGGCGGCGGGCCATGATATTCCTCGGAATCACAAGATAAGGGGCGTCTATACCAATCAACCCCGGATAGCACCATGGCTGGGCCGCTTTGCTGCTATTCCTGGGTCAGCCCGGCTGGCCTAATTCTGGACCGATGGCCGAGTTTCCATCCTACCGCGCCGCGTTTTCCGGCCTGCTGACCATGTTGGTCGGCATCGGCATCGCCCGCTTCGGCTACGCGCCGCTGGTGCCGGCGCTGGTCGCGGCGCATTGGTTCACCGCGGCCGCGGCATTCTGGCTCGGCGCCATGAATTTCCTCGGCTATGTGCTGGGCGCGCTTGCCATGCGCAGCTGGAATCGGGCCATCCACACCCGCATGGCGGTGGTGGTCCTGATGGCGCTCACCGCCATCTGCCTGCTGGCCTCGGCGGCCAATCTCGGCGTCGTCTATGCCGGGATCTGGCGTCTGCTTTCCGGCATTACCGGCGGCGCGCTGATGGTGCTGATGGGGGCGGCGGTGGTCGGCCGGGCGCCGGAGCGCCAGCGCGGCCAAGCTGGCGGCATCACCTTTGCCGGCATGGGTGCCGGCATGACCATCTCCAGCCTGTTGCTGCCGCATTTGCTGCATTTCGGCTTGCCCGCGACATGGCTGTTGCTCGGCCTGCTGAGCCTTGGTCTGACCTGCATCGTCGGGGTGTTGATGCCGCCCGCTACCCTGATCCCGGCGGCGCCGGCGCCTGGCACCCGCACGCTGACCAGGCCGCTGATTTTTCTAATCATCGGCTACGCGCTATGCGCCCTCGGCTTCGTGCCGCATGCCTTGTTTTTATCCAGCTTCGTCGCCATCCGCCTTGGCCGCGGGGTTGCGGCCGGGGCAAATGTGGCGGCGGTGCTGGGCCTTGCCGCGGCCTTGGGGCCGCCGATTCTCGGCCGCCTGGCCGACCGCTTCGGCTTTCTCAGCACGCTTGCCGCCAGCTATTTCGTCATGGCGGTTGCGGTCGCCCTGCCGCTGTTTTCCGGCAACCCATTGATTCTCGCAATTTCCGCCGCGGGCGTCGGCGCCGTGGCGCTCGGCGCGGTCGTGCTCACTTCCGGCGCCGTCGCCCATATGGTTCCGCCCAGCCGCCTGGCCGCAAGCTGGGGCCTGGCGACGATGGCCTACGCCGTCATGCAGGCCGCCTCGGCGGCCGGTTTCTCCGCGCTGTTTCACCTGACCGGAAGCTACAGACTGCTATTTGTCATCGGCGCCACCGCGACCTTCATCACCGGCGCCTGCGTCTTGACGGCGCGCAAGTCGCAGCTTGCGCAAATGGGGTAGGCTTATATGCGCTTTACTGTATTCTCGCCCCCGCGCTGCCGCGAAAGGATGAAAAATTGAAGCAAGAGTTTTCGGCATCGATGCAGGCGATCGCATCGGCATCGCCGGCGATCCCGTCGGAGAGCCGTGAAATCGAGCTGAAATTTCTGACCAGCGAGGCCGGGTTCAAGGCCATCCAGCAATGGCAGGCGCTGGATGAGGTCAAAACCCCGCCGCGCGCCCAGCGCCTGCGCAGCATCTATTTCGACACACCGAATGCCGATCTCGAACGCCATAAGATAACGCTGCGTATCCGGAACCATCGGCGGGCGTTCCTCATGACCCTGAAGTGGCAAGGCGATTTTTCCGGCGGCTTATTCGAACGCGGAGAAATCGAAATTCCGTCGCCATCCGCCGAGCCCGATATCAGCCTGTTCGGCGCGGAAATTGCCGCCATGCTGGCGCGCATCGTCCAGGATCAACCCCTGATCACGATTTATGAAACCGATATCCGCCGCATCATCCGCCGCATATCTTCCGGCTCCAGCGATATCGAAATTGCCTTCGATGCCGGTCACATCATCGCCGGGGCGCAAAGGTTGCCGGTCCGCGAAATCGAGCTGGAACTGAAATCCGGCGACCCCGCCGAATTGTACCGGCAGGCCATCAGGCTGGCCGAAACCTACCCGGTCCGGCTCGGCACCATGGGCAAATCCGTCCGCGGCGCGCTGCTGGCCTCCGGCCTGGCGCCGAGCCCGGTCCGCGGCGGCTCTGCGCTTGCCGGCGCGCCCAGTGTCGATGCGGCGATCGCATCGATCATCAATAGCTGCATCGCCCAGTTCACCGGGAACTGGGCGGTCTTTGAGCGCGGCGACGCCGTTACGGCGATCCATCAGATGCGCGTGGCGCTGCGCCGGCTCCGATCGCTGCTCGGCCTTTTCCATCGGTCATTTCCCTGCGCCGAGTTCTCGGTGTTCCGCGTTAATGCCAAGAATATCGCCGCCACCCTGGGGAATGCCCGCAACTGGGATGTGTTTCTGCAATTGCTCCGCAGCGGACCCATCCCGGCCTTCCCGGAAATCGCCGGCCTCGGCGAAATCCTGGCGCAAGCGGAACGACATCGCGAAGCCGAGTACGGCAAGGTCACCGCGTTGCTCGCCGCGCCGGAGACGACCCGCTTCGTCCTCTCCCTCCAGGCCTTCGTGGCCCGGCATGGCTGGCGCAACACGCTAGCACCCGAAGCCCTGTCCCGCTTGACGGAGCCGGCAAAAGCCTTCGCGGCCGCCAACTTGAACCGCATGCACGGCAAACTCGCCAAGCGCGGCAAAAACCTCGGCGCATTCGCGCCGCATAAGCGGCATCAGATTCGGATCGAACTGAAAAAGCTGCGCTACGCCGCCGACCTGTTTGCCGGTCTCTTCGCAACCGCCGAACTGCGCGAGCAAATCCGTAACACCGCCAGGTTGCAAGACCAGCTGGGCATCCTCAACGACCTGATCACCGCCCATGAGATGATCGCCAAACTCGATAAATCCACGCCGGAAGCCAACTTCGCCACCGGCATCATCACCGGCTGGTGCGGCCACGGCGCGCAGCATGATGACGTTGTCCTGGCCGCTGCCTGGAAAAAATTTCGAAAATTGAAACTGATCGCTGAATGAAGGGCGCGGCCGGTTTTCGACAAAAGGCTGGCAGCCCTTCAAACCAAAACCTTCTATTCCAAATCCTTGGCCACCGCTTCGATGACCCCTGACCAGTCATAGGGTTTCTGCTGGCGGTAGAGTTTGGTCGAATGGTACCAGGGAGTGTCGCTACGGTTCAGCAGCCAGCGCCAGTCCGGGGCGTATGGGATCACCAGCGAGGTCGGGATGCCCATCGCGCCGGCGATATGGGCGACCGATGTATCGATCGTCACCAGCTTTTCGACGTTTTCAAGGATCGCCATGGTGTCCGTGAAATCGTCGATTTCCGGGCCGAGATTGAGCAGCGGCGCGGCACCGTAATAGCCCCCGGCTTGGGCGATCTGATCCCCTTTTTGCACCGTGATCAAGGTGATGCCGGGCAGCGTGAACAGCGGCGAGAACTGGTTGAGTTTCAAGCTGCGTTTGCGGTCGTTCTTATGGGAGGGCCGTCCGGCCCAGACCAATGCGATACGGCGTTTTCCCGGTGCGGCGAGGCGACCCAGTTTTTCCCGCCAAAATTCGACCCGTTTTGGATCGGCCTTGAGATAGGCGCCGCCATCGGGGATATTTTCGGTGGTGATGCCGGCCAGACGCGGCAGGCCGGATAACGGGATATAGCAATCATAGTCGCCGGCCTGATCCCAGCTGTTGATGATTTTTGCAATTCCCGGCAGCTGCCGCAGGATCGGCAGCAGGTCATGGCTGCAGGCCAGGATCGGCGCCGGGGCGCGCCGCGTGACCCAGGGGATGAGCCTGGAGAACTGGATGCAGTCCCCCAGCCCCTGGTCGCCGACGATCAACAGCCGGCCGGGGGCGAGCGGCTCGCCGTTCCATTGCGGCCGGTCGGTTTTCGGCAGCATACCCTCGGCCTGTTTCAGCTTAAAACGCCATTCATAACTCTCCCAGCCTTCGGCAAGCCGGCCGGCCAGCAGCAAGGCTTCGGCTTTTTCAAAATGCGCCTCGGGGAAATCCGGATCCAAAGCGAGCGCCTTTTCCGCCACCGCGACGGCGGCGTCGAGCTCGAGTCGCTCATAATGGATCAATGCCAGATTGAAATGGGCCCGGCTGTCTTCCGGGGAGAGTTCCACCGCCCGCTTGCCGGCCGAAAGTGCGGCATCCAGCCGGCCGGTGCTGCGGTAGATCTCGCACATATTGCGCGGATATAAAGCGACTTCGGGCGCCAGCCGGACCGATTTTTCCATCCGGGAAATCGCCTCGTCGAAGCGGCCTCGGCGATAGGCGATGATGCCGGCCATATGCAGCACATGCGGATGTTCCGGCGCTGCATTGAGCACGCGAATGGCGAGGTCGTCGGCTTCGCCAAGCCGGTTCTCGCGTTCGAATTCCATGATCTCCGCCAGCGCGTCAGCCAGGGTGACGCGGCGCTGGCCCGGCTTCAGCGGTTCAGCGGCGGCACTCATGAGGTATAGCCCAATGCGTCGATCCAGGGAGCAAGGATCGGGCGGATCTCGGCGAACAAATCCGGCGCGATGGCCTCGAATTTTTGAAAGCGGTTGACGCCGTCGGCATCGATCGGCTTGCGCGCCACTGCGTGGCCCGGCATGCGATCGGCTGCGGCCGGGCGGTTGGCGCGTAGTTCGGCGTCACCGGGAATCGCAGCCTTCGTGCCGATGAACGCCAATACTCCGCGCAAGGTGCCGGCAGGATCCTCAACCAACGCTTCGTAGCGAACCGGCAGGTAGCGCAGGGTAAGCTGGCCGCGATAATGCTGGATCAGTGACATGGTGAGCGCATAATGCCGGGCAAGTGCGGCCAGATCGACCGCGCAATCCGCCTCCAGCGTTTTATCGCGAGCGAAATTGGTCACCGCGATATCGAGCGGATGCCGGAGCAGATGGATGATCGGCGCCTCCGGAAACAGCATTTTGATCAGGCCCAGATGCCAGGCATCGCCGGCCGCGCGCAACGTGAAAAATTGCTGCTCTGACGTAACGATCCGGCTGGCGATCATATCGTCCAGAACCTCGGCGCGCAGACGCGCCAGCCGCGCCTCGCCATCGCCGATCAAATATTCCTCCAGGCAGTCGGGGTAGTTCAGAAGCTCCGGCAGGCTCAGCAGATTGGCGATGGGGTAGCCATGATCGGCCGCGGCAAAGCCCGGAATTTTCGCCAGAAGCTGTTCGAGTAACGAAGTGCCGGAGCCGGGAAAGCCCAGCAGGAAAACCGGTTGCGGTGATGTCAACGCTGCCGGCCGGGGCAGGGCGGCGAGCCGGGCCGCGGTAAAGAATGCCTGGTATTGCCCGGCTTTCCGGCTGCAGGCCTCCGCGTCGTAACGCCGGCCGCGGGCCCGCTGCGTTCTTTTCGCATCAGCAAAGAGCGCAATGGCATCGCCGGTTTGGCCCAGTTTAAGATAGGCCTGGCCGCGGGCGATCAGCTCCGGCGGCAGCAACGGCCCCGCGGCCTCATCCAGCCTGGCAAGTGCCGCCCTTGGCCGGTCCATCGCCAGCTCGAGCAGCGCCCGCAGCAGCCGCAAGCTGCGATCGGCTTCGGGCTCGGCCAGCGCCGTATCCAGCAGCTCGGCGGCATGCGCCAAATTCCCTCTGGCGGCCTCGACCTGGGCATAGCCGCCGACCGCACGGCGATTGACCGGCCGGGTTTCCATCACGCGGTCGTAACAGCTCGCCGCCTCCGCCAATCGGCCTTGAAGCTTGAGATTCCAAGCCAAATTGCCGAGCACCAACGGGTCTTCGCGGGCCTGCAGCGCCAGCGCCTTGCGGTAATGCAGCTCGCCTTGGCGCCATTGTCCGATCTCACTGAGAATAATGCCCATCACATGATGCGCGGCGCTGTCGCGCGGGCTGTTTTTCAACGCGGCGCGCGCGGCGGGCTCGGCCTCGGCGTGACGGCCTCGGCCGATCAGCCATTGCGCCAGCAGCAGATTGGCGGCGCTGGCCTGCGCCGGATCGCTGGCCGGCAAGGCGGCCAGCCGGCGGGCCAAGATCTCGCTGGCAGGGTCGCGGTTTTCAGCCTTGCGGAGTTCAAACAGGATGCGTGTGGCGAGACGGTGGTTCGGCGCAAGGTCAAGCAGTTTCAGCACCAAAACCTCGGCCTCACGCAGCTTTTTCGCGTTGAACAGCTTCGTGGCCTCAGCCACCATTGCATTCAACAGCTCCAGGCTTTCCGGCTGAGGCAAGGCGGCATTGTCGAGATTGCAGCAGCGTATCCGCCGCAGGCCGCTGCCGCAGCCGCATAAAACCGTGTCCAGCATTGGGTTAAGTCCCATGCAAATCCTGTTGTGATGTCAGTATGAAACGTTTTGGCGCCGTTCACAACCTTAGGGTGAAGCGGCCGTTTTGCGTTTGATAAGCATTCGCAAGGATTTCGAAAAACACGACGTCTGGCTTGACGATTTTGTGTTGCACCGCCACATCAGGCGGTATCTGCTGGAGGGTTGCATGCGGGATTTTTCCGACCTGTCGGAGCGCGAAGTGCTGGCGCTGGCGATCGGTGCCGAGGAGGAAGACGGCCGGATATATAACGATCTGGTCGAGCGCATGCGCGAGGAATACCCC
>Ga0116231_10013679_pt1 | contig 11265 bp, 12 predicted proteins | sample S1TSphgellanicum_2_FD_89695 | JGI IMG/M metagenome (GOLD analysis project Ga0116231, IMG submission 89695) | Host-associated microbial communities from peat moss isolated from Minnesota, USA - S1T2_Fd - Sphagnum magellanicum MG | ecosystem: Host-associated > Plants > Peat moss > Unclassified...
AGTGGCAAGGTATGATGCTGAACATCCATCCAAGCCTGCTGCCGGAATTTCCGGGCCTCGATACCCACGCGCGCGCCCTTGCCTCGGGCGCCACCCGGCATGGCTGCACCGTGCATCTCGTCACCGATACGATGGATGAAGGCCCCATCCTGGGGCAGGCGGAGGTGCCTGTGCTGCCAGGCGATACCGAGGCAACGCTCGCCGCCCGCGTGCTGGCGCAAGAGCATGTGCTCTACCCGCTTGTTCTCAAAAATTTCATGGCGACCCTCCCCTTGCCGTCCGACGGGGCCGGGACGTAAAACGCGGTAAACCTACCGGCCTCGGGCCTGGAGTTTCCGATCATGGCTGACGTTTCGAAATCCGTGCCGAGCGGACCTACCACGGAAGAAGCCTTTTTGGCCGACCGAGAGCGCTTCTGGCATGCCGCGACCCGGTTCATGACCAACGTGATCGCGTTTCTGGTTGTACTGCTGCTCTTCTTGTGGTGGTGGCTGGTCTGATCGGGGGAAGCAAGAGTATTCTTTTCTGAAGAAAAGAACCAAAAGACTTTTACTTCTCCGCTGCTCCCAAGATAGAGGGCTGGCCCGTATCTTGCCGCCAGCGCAGGAATAAAAGTCTTTTGCTTCTTTTCTTCAGAAAAGAAGATCCTTTTACTTCGCTTGATCAGCGCTGTTGGTCACAGCGTGGCCGGCGCTGCTGACATCCTGGCCGGCGCCGGCCACGGTGTTGCAGGCACTGAGAAGCGCAGCGCTGCCCAGGAGCAGGGCAGCGGTGAATACGGCAGTGAGGATGCGCGACATCGGATTATCTCCTGTTGAGGCGGCCGGCTGAGCGTCCGGCACCATGCCCCTAACGTAACGGCATGGGCCCGGTTCAGCCGCCAAGACGCCGCGGATCAAAATTACGCGCGCAAAGCCTGCAAGCCCACAATCACCAGCGCCGCCAGCAGCAGGCTGAACGCCACCGCAGTCAGGCAGAACAACACCGCCATGCGGACCAGCGTGCCCAAGGTGCCGGTGCCGTAAACGCCCCGCATGTGCACGAACAGGTGCAGCGGGCTGGCCAGCACCAAAAAACCCGCACCCGGAACCACGTGTTCGGTAACCAGGAACACACTCACCAGCAGGCCCTGGAACGACAGCGAGTGCATGGAGAAGACGAAGTGATCGAACAGCACGAAGCCGGGCCGGAACATGAAGATCATGGCGAGCAGAAACGCCGAGATGGGCAGCATGAGGAAAGCGAAATCATGCGCCTTCTCGTGCATCACATCGATGAGACGCTCAGGATCGTTGACGGCGCGGGTTACATGCACGCGCAGCCAGTCGGTAACATCCGTGTTCACAATTGTCGGCATGCCCTTCATGTCCAGGCTGATGTTCGCCTTCTTGAGTTCGGCCTTGTCCGCCGCGGAGGGGGTATGGGCCAGGTCCGCATTGGTCGAACGGCCGGCCCAGCCGCCGGCAAGGAACACGATCAGCAGCGTGACCAGCACGAGGCGGATCGGCGGGATCTGCGAGGCACGCTTGCCGGCGAGGTAGTCGCGCGTCAGCCCGGCCGGATCGCGCACGAGGCGCGGCAGGGTGCGAACGAAGCGGCCATCGGCATGGAAAAGCCCCTCGATCGCCTCGAACACCAGGTGATGCGCGTGGCGATGGAAGTCGGTGGCCGCCTGCCCGCATGTATGGCACCAGGGCCCGCGTAATTCAGCGCCGCAATTATAGCAGTGGGTCACCTGCGCGCCCGCATGCCCGTCGCGCAGCGGCGGAACCGAATTTTTGTCGGCGGGCAGCGCGTGCTGGTCCATCAGCGAAACTATCCGCGGAGGGGCGCGGGTGCGTCAAGCAGGGGCGGCCAGTTCACATCTATCGGGCGGCGCGGAAGAGGCGGGCGCAGCCGGCCCTACGAGCCGATGTCGATTTCCACCCGGCGGCTGGCCTGGCCGGGATCCTCGTGCGTCTGGCCGCGGCCATGCCGGGCGATGCGGCCCGGCGCCACCCCATCGGCCACCAGCGCGTCCGACACGGCCTGGGCCCGCCGTTGCGAGAGGGTGACATCCGCAGAAGGATTGCCGGCGCTGTCGGTGTAGCCGAGCACGACAACCGGGCTGCTGGGCGCCGCCTTGGCCGCTGCCGCCGCCTGCGCGATGACGCCCGCGCCTGCGCTATCGAGTGACGCCGAATGTTCATCGAAGAACACCAGGAAGGCTGGCGCAGCCCCGGTTTTCGGCGTCATCACCATCGCGCAGGAGGGCAAAGCGAGCAGTAACAGGGCGGTCAGGAACTGGCGCATCTCTATCTCTCTGCAAAAGCGATGGCGCCATGACCGCGCCGTTGCATGGTGTGCGGCAAGGCAAGCCTATCTGCGGGCCTTGCGGGCAGCGTAGCGGGCGTCGCGGATTGCCTTGCGCTCGGCCTTCAGTGCCTCGTCGCGGGCTGCCTGCTCAAGCTTGCGCGCCGCCTCGGCCGCGGCGGCCGCGATGGCTGCTTCGTCACGCGCCGCCTGCTCGGCCGCAAGGCGCGCCGCCTCCGCCTCCTTGGCGGCGCGGCGCTCGGCCGCGCGCTTCTCACGCGCTTCGGCAATCTTACGCCGCTCCTCGGCAAGCGCCAGCATCTCCGGAGAGTCTGGCGCAGGCTTGGCTTTGAATTTCTCCAGCAGAGCCTTCTTGGCGTTGGCAGAGGTCTCCTGCCGCTCGCTGAACATGTTACCTTTGAACGCAACCATCTTTAGTCAATTGATCCGATTCTGTGGCGCCGCGCTCGTAGCACAGGCAATGCGTCACACCCAACACGAGGCAGGCATGGCGGGTTTGATAAATCATCCGAAAAAACGGCAGGCAGGCGGTTTTGTGTCTTAGGCCGCTCACCGCCTGGTTGCGCAGGGGCAGGATTGGGCCGCAACATCAGGCGGCGCGACGCTCCGCAGGGACCAGGCGCTCGATCGCCTCGCTGACGAGCCGGCGGTTCCTGGGGTCCTGCCGGAAGAACAGGCCAGTGCTTCCAGATGCGCCCTCACCGGCGCCCACATGGGTGATGCGGGCCGCGATCTCCTCCGCCACGCCTGGCAGGCGGAGTGATACTTCAGTGCCCGCGGAGAGAGGCAGCGCCTCGGCGAGGCACGATCCGCCGGCCGAAATATCGGCCAGGCGGCAGGTGAAGCTGCGATCGGCCGCGCGAATGCCGGCGCTGATATCCGTCAGTTCGAACCTTTCATGGCGGCGGCGGTTGCCGGCGGTTTCCTGCAGGGCAAACAGAAAATGCTCCACTTCCGTGCGCAGCGAATCGGATTGGGTCACTACCTGGTCGGCCACCTCTTCCACCTGAACGCTCATGCCGTGGGTTTCCGCCGCCGTGCTGCTCAGGGTGTTCATGCTGATGGCTGCCTCCGACGAGGTGGCGGCCACCTTGACGACGCTGCCGGCAATCTCCTGCGTGGCGCCAACCTGCTGGGCCGCGGCAGATGCGATGGAGGCCGCGACCCCGTCCACTTGCCGGATTGCATCTGCCACCGCCTGCATGGCCGTCACGGCGCCTTCGGTTGCGGCGCGGATATCGTCGATGCGGCCGCCGATTTCCGCCGTTGCTTTGGCTGTTTGCCCGGCGAGTTGTTTCACCTCGGCCGCCACCACGGCAAATCCGCGGCCGGCTTCCCCGGCGCGGGCCGCCTCGATGGTGGCGTTCAATGCCAGGAGGTTCGTGCGGGCGGCGATATCGCCGATGCTGTCCGCAATGGCGCCGATCTGCGAGGCTGCCACGGTCAGCCCACGGATAGCGGCATCGGTATCTTCCGTGCGGGTGACTGCGCTGCGGGCGATGCCGGCGGCTTCGGCCACCCGGCGGGCGATTTCCGCCGCTGAGCCCGACATGTGTTCGACCGCCGAGGCAACGCCGGTGAGGTCGTGGGCGGACGACTCGGCGGCCGATGCGGTCTCGCGGGCGCGCGTGCCGCTGCCGTCCGCGGCATCGCGCAGCAGGCTGGCCTGCGTGCGCATTTCGGCGGCAGTGGTGCCGAGGGTGGCGAGTGTGCCCACCATGACCCCGGCGAAATTGCCCATATGTTCGTCCATCGCCTGCTGGAATCCGTCGCGCCAGATTTTCTCCTCCTGCGCCATGTGTTCCAGGCCAAGCCGGGTCAGCCGGCGATCGCGGAACTGGCACACCGCGCGGGCCATATCTCCGATGGCGTCGGCATCCTGGGCACAAGGTACCTCGTTGATATCCTCGTCAGCCGCGAGTATCCGCATCTGTGCGACCACGCTGCGGAGCCGTTTCAGGTAGCGGCGGCTGCCGACCAGGATGATCAGTGTCGACAGCGTGGTGGCGACGGCCGCAGCCAGGAACAGCCCCGCATGTGCGAGGAAGAGAGCCAGCCACGGCGCCGCGATCCCCACGGCGACCAACCAATCGACGGTTTTCTGTCGGAACATCCATGCGCCTCCTGCGGGAAGTGCATTAGCGATTATTCGTGAAGGATGAATTGCCTTGGGGGCAGCTTCAGTAATGGGTGGCGCTTCGCTGACCCATGCCGCGATGCTGCACGCTTGCGGATAAACCCTGGCTATGGCCTCGATCGTTGGACCGGTGGAAGACATAAAAGTCTTTTGCTTCTTTTCTTCAGAAAAGAAGTGTCCTTACCCTTAGCCAACATGTCTCGCACCCGCCGGGCGCGTCATGGATGAACTTCGTTTACCCATGCTCCAAAACGCTCGCGCGAGCGCGTGGAAATCGCAGGCAGAATTTGTCGGAGAGATGCAAACCACGGATAGGGGCGCCGGCGAAGCGGTGGTTTGGGGAATGGGACAATGACCTAAGCACCGTGGGCAGCACCGTCACAGGCCGCCAAAGAAGCGGCGGAACGCTTTCATCCAGCAGGAGCCGACGCATGCGCTCTCCGGCCAAACGCAATGACGCGGCGTGTGGGCTCGACGGGAAGGCCGGGATAGATGTCGGCGACGATGTCTTCGGCCGTAAAGCCATCGTTGGCGTTGTCGAGCACGGCCTGCGCAGGCACGCGCGTTCCCCGGATGACCGGCGCGCCCGGCATGATTTCAGCCTTGACCTCGATATCAGAGCAGTTGATCCGGTCTATCTGCATGAAACATTTGTAGTATGGCTGCTGGCGGATTTCACCTTTCGTCTTGGCATCAGAGGGCGTCTTCGCCGGTCCGAGGAGGTGCAAGAGAAGCCGACTCCTCGTCCGTAAAGACGCGGCTGCGGGTGAGGAAGCGGACGCCTTCAGGGGCCTCCAGCGAGAAGCCGCCGCCGCGGCCGGGGACCACGTCGATGATGAGCTGCGTGTGCGCCCAGTATTCGAATTGCGCGGCCCCGATATAGAAAGGTGACTCCGCGATGGTGCCCAGAAAAATATCCTGCGCGCCCACCCGGAATTCCTGCCGCGGGTAGCACATGGGTGTACTGCCGTCGCAGCAGCCGCCGGATTGGTGGAACAGCACCGGGCCGTGCTGCGCCACCAGTTTTTCGATCACCGAGGCGGCTGCCTCGGTGACCAGAACGCGTTCGACCACCGGTTAAAAGAAGCCCAACGCCTTGGGGCTGTAGCTCACCAGCATGTTCTTTGTCTGCTGATAGTGGTCCAGCATCATCTTGTGGTTCTCGCGGCCTATACCCGACATTTTGTAGCCGCCGAAAGCCGCGTGCGCGGGGTAGAGGTGGTAGCAGTTCGTCCAGACGCGGCCGGCCTGGATGGCGCGGCCGAAGCGATAGGCGCGGGTGCCATTGCGTGTCCATATGCCGGCGCCGAGGCCGTAGAGCGTGTCATTGGCGATGGCCAGCGCATCGGCATCGTCCTTGAAGGTGGTGACAGCCAGCACGGGGCCAAAAATCTCTTCCTGGAACACGCGCATCTTGTTGTTGCCCTGCAGCACGGTGGGCTGCACGTAGTAGCCGCCGGCAAGCTCTCCCTCCAGATGCGCCCGGGCACCGCCGATGAGTGTTTTGGCGCCTTCGGCCTTGCCGATATCGAGGTAGGAGAGGATTTTTTCGAGCTGGTCGTTGGAGGCCTGGGCGCCGATCATCGTGGTTGGATCGAGCGGGTCGCCCTGCACGATCTTGCCGACGCGGGCGATGGCCCTTTCCATGAATTTTTCATAGATGCTCTCATGCACCAGCGCGCGGCTCGGGCAGGTACACACCTCGCCCTGGTTGAGCGCGAACATGGTGAAACCTTCGAGCGTCTTGTCGAAGAAATCGTCATCTTCCTCCATGATATCGGCGAAGAAAACATTCGGGGACTTGCCGCCGAGCTCCAGCGTGCAGGGAATGATGTTTTCCGACGCGTACTGCATGATCAGGCGGCCGGTGGTGGTTTCGCCGGTAAAGGCAATTTTGGCGATCCGCTTGTTCTGCGCCAGCGGCTTGCCGGCCTCGATACCGAAGCCGGTGACCACGTTGATCACGCCGGGCGGCACGATGTCGCCAAGCGCGTCCATCAGGGCGAGGATGGCGAGCGGGGTTTGTTCGGCGGGTTTCAGCACCACGCAATTGCCGGCGGCGAGTGCGGGGGCGAGCTTCCATACCGCCATCAGCAACGGAAAATTCCAGGGGATGATCTGGCCGACAACACCCAGCGGCTCATGAAAATGATACGCGACCGTATCGTGATCGATTTCCGAGAGCGAACCTTCCTGCGCGCGCAGGCAGCCGGCGAAATAGCGGAAATGATCGATCGCCAGCGGCAGGTCGGCGGCCTTGGTCTCGCGGATCGGCTTGCCGTTGTCGATGGTTTCGATGGTTGCGAGAAGCTCGAGTTTCTCCTCCATGCGGTCGGCGATCTTGTTGAGAACGCGCGCGCGGTCGGCCGGCGACGTCGTGCCCCATTTATCTTTTGCCGCGTGGGCGGCATCGAGTGCGAGTTCGATATCCTCGGCCGTGGAACGGGCGTGGGTGCTGACGATCTTGCCGTTGATGGGCGAGGGGTTTTCAAAGGTCTGGCCGCGCACGGGGGCGACCCACTTGCCGCCGATATAATTGTCGTAATGCGACCGCAGCGCGATCTGTTTGGAAACTTCGCTTAGGGCACGTTCAACCATTTGAATTTCCTCCGTGGCTTTGGGTGCGGGCGGTACGCCGCCGGCTTGTGGCTGGATCGGGTCGGCTGCCTGGTTCCGTGATCATGGCCGGCGCGGCTCCGTTGTTTGCGGTGCAGCAAAGCCGCGTTGCCCGGGCGCATGAAGCTTATACAGGCAGGTCGGTTTGCGGTCAAAGTTGGGCAAAGGTATGGTGCTATTGGCCGCGATAGATCAGCTTCACGTTGGAGTTGCTGGCGATGTTGAAAGTGAGCGGCGTGGTGCCGGCCGGATAGCCGTTCTGCTGCAGTACATAGGCCATCACCTTCACATACACATCCGGCGCCAGGCTCCCGGGATCCGACGCCGGCATGTTGTTGGCGATGATCGTAAAAATGTCGCCCACCGCGAAACCGGATTTTACCGATGCGAAGTTCGGGCCTTTAAGGGCGGGGCCCACCACGCCCTGAAGCTGGGCGCCGTGGCATACGGCGCACAAGGCGGCGTAATGCTGGGCGCCGGCGGTGGCCTGCGCCGAGGTGTAAAGGGCCGGCGGCGCATCATCGGTGTTGACGCCCGCCTTGATCACCATGGCGCGGTTGAAGCCTTCCGAATCCTGCTTGTGTATCATCGCGGGATCGAAACCGGCTGGGCTGGCGGATTCAAGCGCCGATACCTCGGCATCGAAACGTTTTGCCGCATCCAGGCTTTGTGCGGTGTAGAGTGCCACCACATTCCAGCGCGCATGCGGTTCCGCGAGAGGATAGACGCCGAGATTGGACGAGGGCGCATTTTCCAGGAAAGTCTGCACCGTCGGCTGCCAGACCATCGCTGCTTTGACATGGCCATCGACCAGCGCCTTCAGCGTTTCGGTATCGTTTTCGTGAACATCGGGCGTAACGTTCTTGTGGTCCAAAAAATACAGGTTGGGCGCGGTTTCGAAGGTGACCGCCACTTGCGTGCCGGGTGGGAAATCCGCGAGCGTTTTGGCCGGGCTTGCTTTCGGCACCACCAGTACGAAGCCGGTCTGGTCGTAGGCTTTGGTTTCCAGGATGCCAGGCGGTGCCTCGGCCTCATTGACCTCCGCGGGGTAGCCCATGACGAACTGGCATTTCGTGCTGAGGAGTTTCTTGAATTCCTTGACCGAGACACCGTCATCGCCACCGGCGCTATCGAAGTGCTGCACCGCGAGCGCAACGCCCTCGCGTTTGGCCACCGCTTCCGCGATTTTTTGGTCGCGATCGGCGGTGGCGCTGGCAGTATCGATGCAAACCGACAAATTCTCGGCCGCCCGCGCCACGCCGTGCAGCAGCACGAAACTTGCCACAGCGAAAGGAATAAAAGTTTTTTGCTTCTTTTTTTCAAAAAAGAAGGAAGAATCTTCTTTTTCTGAAGAAAAAGAAGCAAAAAGACTTTTAATTCCTGCGCTCATGACAGGCTAAACACGTAGAAGTGGCCGCCTAGCGGGATGTTTTTGACCGCGGGGTCGGCCGCCATGTCGCCGCCCCAGATGGGCGTGGCGCCGCCCCAGCCGGCCCAGACGCCGACATATTGCTTCTTGCCGACCTTCCAGGTGCTCGGCACGCCGATGATCCCGGAGGTCATTTGCGGGCTTTTCCACTTCACTTCGCCGGTTTTCGCGTCGAAGGCATAGAGGTAGCCGTCTGCGCTGCCGGAAAAGACGAGGCCGCCGGCGGTGGTGAGCATGCCATCGTTCCAGGGCAACTTGCTGTCGAACTTCCAAACCTGCTTGCCGGTATCGAGGTCGATCGCCTGCACCTGGCCCCAATCGTTCGGGAAGGCCGGGTCGTGCATCACCTTGAAGCTCTCGCCGAGGAAGGGCAGTCCGGCCTTGTAGCGCACCGCGCCGCCCTTGATGGTCATGCAGGTGTGCATGGTGGGCACGTAGGCGTAGTGGGTGATGGGGCTGATGGCGATCGGCCACCAGTTCTTGCCGCCCAAAAAGCTCGGGCAGGTGAATACCTGCTTGCCCACATCCGGGCGCAGCGCGTCATCGGTGACCATTTCGCCGTTCACGACGCCCTTCACCGAGGTGGCGGTGGCGAATTTCTCTGCGTAGATCAGCTTACCGCTTTCCCGGTCGATCGCGTAGAACCAGCCGTTGCGGCTGGCGCTAACGAGCGCCTTGTGTTTGGTGCCCTGGTAATCGATGTCGGTGAGCACGGTTTCGTTGGTGCCGTCATAATCCCAGGTGTCGTGCGGGGTATATTGAAAGCTCCACTTGATGGCGCCGGTGGCAGGATCCATCGCGACAACCGAATCGGTGTAAAGATTCTTTCCGGGGCGCAGCGTTGCGAGCCAGGGGCCGGGATTGCCCACGCCCCAGAAGAGCGTGTTGGTGGCGGTATCGAAACTGCCCGTCAGCCATGCGCCGCCGCCGCCGGTTTTGTAGGCGCCGGCGGGCCAGGTGTCGCCGCCCTTTTCGTCCGGTGCCGGGATCGTGAAGGTTTTCCACACTTGGGCGCCGGTTTTGGCATCGAGGGCCACGATGGCGCCGCGCACGCCGTATTCGCCTCCGGAGAGGCCGACGATCACTTTGCCTTGAACCACCAGCGGCGCCAGCGTCATGGCCGCGCCCAAATCGGCCGGCATGAGCTGCTGTTTCCAGACCACGTCGCCGGTTTTGGCGTTCAGGGCCACCACGTAATTGTCGAGTGTGGCGAGATAAACCGTGTCGCCGTACAAAGCGACACCACGATTGACCACGTCGCAGCATACTGTTTTGAGGCCGACGCCGGAGAGGTCGTGTTTGTAGGTCCAGAGTTCCTTGCCGGTGCTGGCCTGGAAGGCATGGACTTCATCTTTCGGGGTGGTGATGAACATATAATCGCCATTCACCACCGGCGGGGATTCGTGGCCTTGCTCATAGGTGCTTTTGTAATCCCACACCTGCTTCAATTGGTCGGCATTGGTGGTGTTGATCTGTTTGAGCAGGGAATAACCGTCGCTAGTGTAGTCGTGCCGGTACATCAGCCAGCCGGGATCGGTGGCGGCGTTCTTCAGCCGTGCATCGGTGACCGCCGGGTAGGTGGGTGTTTGTGCCTTGGTGCCGGCCGTGGCGACCTGGCCGAACGCCACCATACTGAGTGCCAATGCGCCGCCGGCCAGATAAAGTGCTTGCTTTGACGTCATGACAGGATGCTCCCCATATTGGCGCTGCACTGCCCGGGGCAATCTCGCGCTCTCGAGGCGCAACGTAAGTTTGGGGCTTTGGCAATCCCATCACCCAATGGTCGCATTCACGGGGGAATCTTGGTTATCTAAATTGCCAAGAATGCAGGCGGGCATGTTGCGGTGCAGCACGAATTGACTTGAGGCCTGGTGGAAAAGGAAGACCAGCATGTCGCGTGTTCTGATCGCCGAGGACCACCCACTATTTCGTGATGCCCTCAAAGGTGTTCTGGGGCAGGTATTCGGCGATGCGGGTTTGGAGGCGGTGGAGGCCGGGACGATCGAGGCGCTTCTCGCCGCCATCGAGGCAGACGACAGTTTCGATCTGGTGATGCTGGATTTGTTCATGCCGGGCGCGCAGGGGCTATCGCATCTCGTTACGGTACGGGCACGATTGCCGGATACGCCGATTGTGATTTTCTCCTCCGTAAACGATGCCAAGGCGGTGCGGCAGACGATTACTTGTGGGGCGGCCGGGTTCATTCCGAAATCGGCGGTGCGGGAGGAGATTGCGCAAGCATTGCGGGTGGTGATGGAGGGCGGGGTTTATTTGCCGGTGCGTTTCCAGGCAGAACTGGATGCGGCGGCGTTGCGGCCGCGGCACCGGGTGGATGAGGAGGAGGATCGCGGCAAGCTGACGGGGCGCCAGGTTGCGGTTTTGGAACTGGTGGCGTCGGGCAAGGCGAACAAGCAGATTGCGTATGAGTTGGGGATCAGCGAGATCACGGTGAAGACGCATGTGACGGCGATTTTGCGGAAATTGCGGTGTACGAGCAGGAGCCAGGCGATCGTGATGTTTCAGAAGCGGCTGGTGGAGGAGGCGATTTAGGGGGAGCGCGAAGGCAGTAGCTTAAGGCAGAACAGGGCGTGCAACCGCCGTTGAGGCAAGGTGGAAGGTAATTGCTCACCTTCCCCCCGCCAGCCTCCAATCTCTTGGAACACCATTTATTTTCCGGCCAAGTCCGGATCTTCGAACCGGCGCCAGGAAGCAAAAGTCTTTTGGTTCTTTTCTTCAGAAAAGAACAAGACTCTTCTTTTTCTGAAGAAAA
>Ga0116231_10013680_pt1 | contig 11263 bp, 6 predicted proteins | sample S1TSphgellanicum_2_FD_89695 | JGI IMG/M metagenome (GOLD analysis project Ga0116231, IMG submission 89695) | Host-associated microbial communities from peat moss isolated from Minnesota, USA - S1T2_Fd - Sphagnum magellanicum MG | ecosystem: Host-associated > Plants > Peat moss > Unclassified...
ATATGAATGATAACTTTGGATGATCATTTTCAAGCACTGTTGATATGAATGATAACTTTGGATGAAAATTGTCAACATGCTGTTGATATGAATGATATCTTTGGATGATCATTTTCAAGCACCGTTGATATGAATGATAGCTTTGGATGATCATTTTCAACACACTGTTGATATGAATGATATCTTTGGATGATAATGTTGAGCACCATTGATAAGAATGACTACTTTGGATGATAATTTTTGAGTTAGTTGATATGAATGATTATTTTGGATGATAATTGTGAGCACCATTGATATGGATGATACTTTTGCATGCAACATTCATATGAATGATATTAAATTTGGATGACATAATTGGCATTTGGGAGAGATTTTCTCACATCATTAGGATCTTTGTAAACTATTTGCTACGCACTTCATAGTGTTTTCTATGTGCCGGTTGCATTATTGGTGGACCGCGGAATCTCTTTTGAGTGACAATTCTGACCGGTAATCGTTTGCCATAATGGTCTTTCTTCTGTATGTGTTGGTTTTGTTGTTGAACAAGGCCCCATCCAGTAAATACACAAAAATCAAACAATTTTCTAATGTGCGTCTACATAAATTCATAATGTTGTATTAAGAGTGTGATGGCCAACTTAGTGCACAATAGGTGCTGGTTTTTTTTCTGTGACCATTTTTCACTATTTGTCTGGAAAATAATTGGTGAAAACTTGGAAAACTTGTTGTTGCCAATCTCTATTTTTTTGTGTTAAATGTCACTCAAATGTGCAATCCAATGCGCCCACATGGCCTCATGTAAAGGAAAATAAATAATTTTTTTGAAATTTTTGCCAAAAAAGTAGAGATTTGATTTCCAAATTACCACATTTGCATCAAGTAATAATGGTTCATTGCCACCTTCTACAATGGGGAGATTTACATAGGAACATCCAAATCTTCTTTACCATTACCATATTGTTCGAGTCATACCTTCAAACTAATTAGGATTTACAGGTTCTCATTATGTTTTCATTTTTTTTCACAACCTGCCTCCTCCTCACAAGCTTTCTGAATTGCAAGGGATTCGATTTAAGAATACGGTTTATTGCAAAGGTTTTGCCTTCATTTAGCAAGAGTTGTCACACTTACATTGATAACTTGTTTTCAACTATGAAAGGAGCAACAAAGCTTTAAGTTCCAACCCTATAGATATGGGAGGATTTACAAATTTATTGGTAGATTTCTTTAAATATTAGCTAAGGTGCTTGATCTTCCTCGAGTGACATAAAATGCCATCGGATTCTAACTATTTAATGTTGAGGAGTTTGTTGTAAGAATTAAGTTTGTTTACATTTTGGTTTTGTGTGCATTCTTCATTCTTTGCATCTTTAGTAGAAACTTACAAAGTTGTTTAAGCTTGGTGAGTTATAGGTACATCCAAGGAAGAATGTGTGCTTATGAAAACTAGAATCCATTGACACCATCACATCCAAACCTCCCTAGGTCATCCTCAAGTCCTCATCCTCCTCTGTTTGTTTTTTTCTATTTTTTTCTTTTTCTACTTTTTTTTGTTTGTTCTTCTTTTGGTTGATTTGACCTTTGTTGTTCATCAAATAAGCAAAAGCTTCTTTTTCATTGAACATTTTGTAATACAAATCACATGAAATTATCAAATTGTAATTTTTTGAATTGTTTAATAAAGTCTCCCTTCACAATCTTGGGATTAATGACTTGATCTTAATAAATGCATAAAATTTGGCCTAACTTGACTAAAATGTCCACATTAACCAAGGGGGATGACCATTCTGACTAAAGGCTTAGAGCATGAAAGACACAAGTTACTTTTGACTAAGACATTTGATTAAAGTGATTTTTTCATTATGTGACAAACCAAACATGTAATCAAAAGGGACAAAGGCCCTTCAAGATGACCACAACTTAATCAAATCAAGCCAAATTCAATAGTGAGGGCTTAATCAAATTGACCATTGTGATTTCCCATTTAATCAAATTGGTCATTCTAATTTGACACTTTGTCAAATTAGCCATATTACTTTGGTTACTTAATCTATAGGTTTAGTAGGTCTAGGATACTTATTTAACCTAAATTCATAACTAATATGTTAGGTTAGGCTTAGATTATGTACCTAGCCTAGCATAATTAGTATTGGATAGGCTAAGTACATAACCAAAGCTTAGCAAGGTAGCTAGGTTAATAGGTTAAGTTAAGTAGCTTATAACTAATTAATTATTAACCTAAGTTGAACTATTAATTTAATTGGGTAACCTTGGCCTTACTAATAGCTTAGTTGGGTATGTCATAATTAAATATCCAAGGCTTAATTAGGTAGGCAAATTAGGTTAGGCTACAATAATTAGGAGATAGAACCAAATATGGACAACTCAAGCCTATTTAGTAAGTTAAAAGTAGGCCACGCTAATTAGGCCTCATATACCTAGTTAAACTTAGGTATTCTATAAGGAGCATAGGCATAAAAAGCTTGTTATAACTAAGTTTAGCTATGCATAGGCATATTAAACCTAATAGGTACTTGTAAGGCCTAAAAGGTTACCTACATGCTACCTTGAAGCACATGTAGGTACCCAAGGCTTATTACATTAACTAGTTGATATTTTATAATTAATAATTAATATTATTAATTATTTAAAAATCAACTAGTAACATGTAAAATATACCTATATACATAGTACCTAATAGTAAGTACATAAGTACATGGCATAACCTCCTACCTACATAAGTAATGTAAAAAAATTAAAGTTCATTGATTAATATTACAATATGTACATCAAAACAAAAAGAAATCAATCAAGTTCATTACAATATGATGACAAAAAGTTTCATCTTTTGAAGTGGTGGTACAATGGTAAGGATTTGATTCCCCAAAATGGAGGTGAAGAATTCAAGTCCTCATGCTTGCAACCTTGGCTACCTATGTTACCTTTGCCTTAGATAGCCTAGAAAAGTAGCTTAGGCCAATTTGACAAGTGGGCTAAAGTTAACCATGTTATATGCAAAGTTAACATGTCATTAACACTTTAACCTGGGTCCTTCCCCCTTACCACCTTGGATGTTGTCAAAGGGAGGAGTCACATTTTATCACTCAACTTCTATTCCCCATATTCCTTAGTTCTACCCTAATAGTTTCAACTAATTCCAAAGCAACCCCACTTCTCCTAACAACTATTTTCCTTGTCTCTTAGTTTGTAGTTCCTTCTTTTGTTTGTTGTAAACAACAACCCCACTTCTTCTTCTAACAACTCCTTTTCTTTAAGTTTCTTGATTATAATTTCCCTTTCCCTAGCTATTATGGACAACGAACCTTTCTTTCTCTATTCGCTCCTTTCTTAATTCACCTAACCAACTACAACCTTAATCTAGTTATACCCCTTCCACCTTCAACATTAATTCTCATACAATTTAGCAAGTTCTTGCACACACACTCCTCACATCTTCAAGAAGAAGGTATAATCCATTGCTTAAAGTTCAAGTACTCCCAAGTCTTGCTCCCAATTATCTCCTAATATTACATCCTTATAGTCCCCCATTGCCAGACTTCCTAGTTCTACAACACTTCCAAAAGCTTCTACTTTACACAAAAAACAATCTCACTCCTCACATGGGACAACCCCCCTTAGTTTATGAGTTCTCCCCCCTTTTTAAGAGGGCAACCCATATCTTCTTGCTCCTATGCCGACCACCCCCAAAATCCAATTTGTTTTCATTTTTCTACCCCTATATCTTTATTCAAGAAATAGGTTCAAGTACCTTTCCTCATCCTCCCCCCACTAACCTCCAATCATCATACAAATGAACACCTCCCTTTGAACAACTAGCACCCCACCACTTGAAGATCTTGCCTCCAATCTCAAGGACGTATGTTGATTAAACTGCCTTTTGATAAGTTTGTTTTTTCATGATACTCTGGCCTCCTTCCTTTCCCACCTCTTTCAACCTCTCATGATGCCCCAAAACACCACCCCTCATCTTTACAAACATCATCATCATTCCTCCCTCCTCACACCCCTTCATGTCCCACACACTTAGGAAAAAGGAAGAGAGATCAACAACAACTTTCTCTCTTCACAACTCCACAAAGACACCATCATCACCTTCCTGACCTAACCCTAATTGCTAAAAATTTCTAGGAAGCTCACCCACCCCACATCTAAACCTTCTTATCTAGCAAGTTTGGCCTAACTAAACAAGGATAAGGTATCCAACCTTATCTTAATCCAACTAACCTACTCCTTCCATTAACCTAATTAGGCCATCCACCCATCTAGTCTTACAAGGGTAAGGTCATAGGCACTAGCCTAACCCTTTAAACCTTCTAGTTAACCCCAAAACTTCCTTAGTCGTCCTACATTTCTTAATCAAAATTGGGTTAAACTAACTTTTGCCCAACACCACCCCCTTTTCAAATTGTCCTCACGTCCTTGAAAGGACGAGCCTTTCCTAGTGCATGGTTCGGTTCTATAATTTCAAGAGGGACTACTAATAGCGTATTAACCTCCATGGCCACCCCTATTTAAAAAAAGGGGTTGCCCTGTTACCTTGGATCCCCATCCTAAATCATCCAAAAAAATTACTTGTGGGACATACCTTTTAATGTCTTAGCCAAGGCTTTCCAAACTGGGGTTCTTCCAATAGGCAACTTCTTCGATTTAGGGCTACCCATTTCCTCATCTGGTTCCTTTGCCATTAATAAGTTATCATATTCATTAAAAGGAAGTTTTAAGGGTTCCTCAATTAACCCCATATCCACCTTATCCTTGGGAACCAAAATAAGCTCCTTGTAGCAAATAGTGATGAAAGTTGAGCCAACATAGGTGGTTATTGATCTCTCTCGAAACCCCTTCTAGAATTGGGTTATTTCATAACACATTTGTTGCTTGAAGAGTTCTGCCCAATCTACATCCACCCCCTCCTCAGCTTGTAGTATGTTTGTAAGTACATAACAAGCAACATGGGTAGATGCAAATTAAAGTGGCCCATTATGGATTCATAGAAAACATCGAAAAAGTTCGTATTTTGACCTTTTTTTTCGAATTCCAATGATTGATGGTCAAATTTAGTATTATTTTGATGTTATTTTTATTTAAAAAATCAAAGCCCTTCTAGATGTCCTTGTTCTATGCTTCTCCCGAAAAAATCAGCCTAAGAAATTTTTTAATCGAGTTAAATATGGACTTTACAAATTTCAAGCATTTTCACATTGATTAAAAGTCCATAACTAATATTTTAAAAATAATTTGATGTTAATTTGTTCAAACTTGTGTTCATTAAAAAAAAAAGTCATTGTATTCTAAGTCTTTATAGAGAATATGAAAGTATTTAGGTCATTTCAAAGTCCATATATCAAATAATTTGCCAATTGGCAAGTCCACAAGTTCAAGTTACAAAGTCCATAATTGTTTTACCTTAATGAGTTATGCAAAATAATTTGCATACTCATTTATATAATTAAGTTGAAACTTTAAATCCAAGTCCCTAAAATGAAATTAATATATATGCGCATAATTATGAAGCTTCCAATCACAATACCTTGTAGAATTTAATATTATGACATAAAAAGTGAGCCACTTTAGCTTGCATTTAACCACATGGCTACTTTTTTTTCAAAGTCATAAGGCCTTAAACAACCCCTTGAAATGTAACTAGTAAGGAAGGGTAGCCTCATTAACCAACCATCCAAATTTGGAAAAGTAGAAATCTAGGGAGAACAAGTGGCTGGGGTCCTTCATATTATTGGTTTTTCAAGAGGCTATGGATGTCCCATCTTTGAATTGAAAAACTCGTAGTAAGGTTTCCCAAGACACGTTTGGTTGCCCTTACCTTTGGTCTTCATGGCAGAGGTTAAGAAGATAAACAACCCCCCATGAATCACAATATCCAAAGGGTGGGTTGAATTTATAATTACCTCCTATCAAGGTCGAAAGTCATCGTATTGAGTTTTCTTCACTACCTCCTACTACCCAACCTCATTATCACCTACTTAGAATCTCGTGAAGCCCCTAGGCTTCCTCCTTGTTGGTCTGGAGCTTTGCAATGGCAGGGTCTCCTATGATCGCTTGTGGAAATGCGGTGGATTCCAAGCCCACTCCCTTGATGGCCATGACCTCTAAGCCAAGTCAAACACTTTTGGTGTTGGGGGCAGTTGGTTGCTAAGAACCAATGTTGAGCTTGGTGCCAACGTCGAACTTGGTGGCAACATCAAACCCTACAACTTTTGACCCCCCCCCCCCCCTTCACAATACTGGGGAACCAAAGCTTCTAAACCCTCCCCCTTTGTTGCCAACCCTTGCACATCTCTATCTCCACCCCACAAACTCCTTGGTCAAGTCCTGAGCATGAACCTCACATTGCTCGTTCCTATTTGCACACAACTAAAGTGTGGTGGTTTGCGCAAATGCTCAAAACACAAAGGTTCATCTAACACTTCAGAACAAAGGTTGGGCGATGGTAAAGCACCCTATCAAGTGGGTATACTAATAGTTTAACATTATTTAGCCCATGTGACCTTGAGAGGGATTCCTCCTGGTCAAGGTTGGGGAAATGGGAGGTAGCTTGTGGGCTAGGCCCCTAGGTATTACAATAGGTCACATCTATTGCCACCCCTTTAGGTTCCCCTTTTGATAGAGGTCTTTCATCATTGGGATAATGACTAGCGAGCTCTTATTTGGGTAGTGGCCTATTAGGTTGAAGTGCACTAGGGGGCCTTCAGCAACTCACTAAAATAGCCCCTACAAGATAAGTAACAACTTCTAAAAATGGTCCCCCACTAAGGATATGCTCAAAATTTCAACAATGTCATCAAAGTTGATTGATGACATAACACCGCCAAAAACAACATTCTAGTGCTCTTATTGAATAATAAGTGGACACTCATTTATTCACAAATAAATCATGGAAAAAGAGGAAAAACCTAAATCATCACCCATTTTATTACAAGGCACCCAAACCTTAACCTCTGCAAATCTTAATTTCCATGTAAACCCTAACTTCTATTATAAACCTTGAACCTTATTATAAACCCTAAAAATAAGCACTTGGGACATTTTTCCATTAAGGGAATTTATGACAAAATCTATCATAAGAGCCCATTTCCATTCTATTTTTTCACCTATTGGGCTAACAATCATCTCACAACTCTAACAACTCCACATTGATCTAATGCAACAACAATTAAAGGTATTAATCAAACTATGAGTTGTCATAAGATCACTTGTGTCATTTTTAATTTATTGAACCTACAGGAATCCTTTATGTAACCAAAAGATAGCTGGCAAGTAGTTAGTTTTTCAATTCATTGGCATTCTATAGTTTTATTTTTTAACTGCAATGGAAAGCCACTGGTGTAATAAGGTCCTCATTGGTGGTTGTCCATGGGGGTGTTAGGATCACAACTTACTATTTGTGGTTGTGATCATTTATTCAATTGAAAGAGACCCTTATACCTAACCCCCAAAACCCTAGATTTTATTGTAAACCTTGAAGTGTGAACCATGTTCTTTCTAAAGGGAATAACATCATATTGAAACCCTAAAAAATCCCTCTTTCATTTTGATTACCAAAGTAAATTAATTAACAAAGCAATATGTGTTTCCCACATGTGGAGAACCAAAGATTATGACGTAATTTGGGTGCAAACAGAATAAAACAAACCACACCCACATGTTTTTTGACTATTTTTGTGATTGTTTTGTGAGAAATGTTCTTAGAATATTCTTGGAATATATTTTTAAAACTCTTTGAAAAATCTTTAAATTTTTTAATTTTAAATTCATACTATTTTATTAAGGTTTATGTTAAAATTTCGGTAAAAAATGTTATTTTCAAAAAAATTCAAATTCATTTACAAGTCCTTTTACTATTTAAAAACAAGCATTACAATGTCTAATAAGTGTTTTTGTTATTTTTTACTCATTGGATTAATTTCAAATTAATTTAGATGTTCCCATGATATATTAAGAATACAACTATGTAAACAAATCTTACAATTTCAACATCAACTTAAATTATGACTTTAAAACATAAAAAAATCAAGGAAGTGTTACACTTGCTGTGGTACATATTATTATGACTTCACCAATTTGGGTTTGTGTGCAAGTTCATCTTCCTTTGAAGTTGGAACTACTTCAACAAAGAGTTTAAAAACAAGAAAAATACTTGGCAGGGTGAACGTTAAGCCATAAAAGTGACTCAAGGTTTAGGACTTTATGAAGATCAAAACCCCTATCTATTTCATCTTGTTGCTTCCCTACTTTTCCCGCACCCCATCAAGCTAATGTGTGTTGCCTTTAGATAAGTACCTCATAGCTAATGATCTCATTTGATGTTAATTGGGATTTTGAAAAGGTCACTCTTTTCCTTTCCTCATTAATGTCCATTAATGTCCATAGGAAGGGAAATAATAAGCCACTATTTGCCTTACGTATAGTGATTAAAATTATAAACTCACAAACTATTTGAACTAAAACATGATACAAATGGGTCAAGTTTAGTATGTATGGCCCTCAAAAAGTAGGATGATGGAAAGTGTAATTAAATTCTTTGATTTTAAATCCATGGAAAAAACTGAAAATTTTCCATCAATAATGTCCTAAAATGATAAAAGATTTAATGAACCTTAGTCCCTACTCTCCTTTATTTGTCATTGTCTAGATGTTGAAAATGTGGAATTTGTTAACCATGATTTAGGTTTTAGGTTTTCTTTGACATTTAGGTAAATTTGTGCTTTAGATGTGAATTTTTAGATTAAACTACATTCTGAATTTTTTGAGTGCCAAAAGGGTTGGACCTGAAATGGATTGAGCCATGATTTATCGAAAGGTCTCCAAGAATAGGCTTCCCTTCCTCAAGTATTTCAACAATGTTATTTTATATAATCTAAGGAAGTTCAACCTTTTTTGGTTTGGTATCTTTGTGTAATTTGCCTTAAACATGGCCTTACATGGATTTTATTCACCCCCTCTATTCACCTCTTCTATTAATTAGTTCATGAATATGACTACCCTCCTATTTTGTTCTTTTTTGGAAAGGGCCATTACCAAAAGAACATTTCCTGCAGTGTTAAATATGTTAATTTGGACCAATGTTATTTTTGGGAATTATTTTTTGTAACCAAAGTGGCAACCAGCCATAAGAAAATGTAGAAAAAGTGGTCATTGCTCCTAGGAAGATATAGCCAAATTTGGCTATAAATCAGAAATCAAATACCAATATTTATTCATGTTTCTATATTTTTGGCTATGAAATGAAAACCAAGAATAAAAATCTAGCAATTTTGACATTTTTTCTTCTCACTTCTAGTGATTGAAAACCTACAAATTGTACTATCTAAAGTCACATATTTTGCACATTAGGAGATACTCTAAAACCCCCTTTGTAGTAGAGCTTGAAGGCCTATGACCATTGAAAAAGAAAATTTGTGATTGGAGGAAATGATTTGTCATGGTATAAATTCACATTACACAAAGCTTAAAGAGCTATTTAAAGGATATTATTTCATGGTCTAATAAAGTTCCATCTAGGCTTGCTTCAAAGAGAACTTGGGAACCCATTAAACCATGGCCCCAAAATATTCCCATTGATTTTATTCTCCTTTATTTTTTCATAACTTTATGGAATTTGTTTGACTATTTTTGGCTAAAAATTGATGGTTGTAAATTATTCATTTGCTAGGATTTTTGGTTTTGATTAGGTTTACAAAAAAATTTAAAACTTTTGGTAGAAATTGATTGTTGTAAATAATTCATTTGTTAGGATTTTCTCTTTTGAATGGGTTTATGGACTTCTTTTTACTTTTTGGATAAAAATGGGTGTTATTGTTTAATTAACTTGGCAATCGCCTCCCCTAATGTCTTCTTGAGTTATTGGTTCTTCATTATGCCGATCTTTTTGTACAAGTTAGGGTTTAAATTTGTGGGCATTTACTAGGAGAAACTCCTCCTCATCCATGCTCCTTAGAAAGACTATGTTATTCCTTAACACCCTTTGAACAATGTGAGGCCCCTTCCACAACAAATTGAACTTGCCTGGCTTTATCTTTTACTTCCTTTGGGTACCACATCACATATTGCAGGTTTTCCCTTGGTGATTCCATACTTGACTCTAGCCCTAAATTGCTTCATTATTATGGCTAACCTCTTCCCTCCATTCATCTAGAAGACTGAGGTCCTCCATTCGGGCCATTAAGGCTACTAATTGACTATAATTCAAACTACAACCCATCTATAGTAAGAAAGTACTAGAAACTCCAGAGGTAACAAGGGCTGGAAACCATAAACTAGTTGAAATGGGGTATGTTTAGTGCTAGTCTTGTAAGAGTTTTGACAAGCCCAAAAGGCGGTTGGCAATTTTACATCCGAATTTGTGCAGTTGGAGTTGATTATCTTCTTCAAAATGCCCTCTAACACCTTAGGGTGTGTCTTTCTTGTGGTTTATCATGAATTTCGTAATTAACATTTCAATAGTTTCATTGATGAACTGGCCCCCTTGGTCATTGATTAACTCCAAAGGGCAACCAAATCTGATGATGATGTGTTTAGAAAGAAATCGAGCAGTTACAATTGTTGTGTTGTTTGTGAGAGCCTTGGCGTCTGTCCACTTCACGGTGTAGTCTATGGCAACTAAAATATAGTAATTCCATGTTGAACGAATAGGGGGGTTTATTGGGCCTACAAATTTTATCCCTCATTACACAAAGGGAACAATAGGGATGATGGGAATAAGAAGGAGGGAACTTAGCCCTTGGATAGGTCCAATCCTTTGGCAAATGTCACAATTGCGACAAAAACGTCATACATCCTTGTGTAATGAAGGCCACCAATATCCTACCACCAAGATCTTATGAATTGTGATGAGTGGTCCAAAATGGCCCTTTACTGGTCCATCTAGAGTTGTTATAGGAATTTGTGTGCCTCTGTAAAAAAAACACATGTGTGGACGATCCCATCCCCACATAGTTTATGGAGCTTCCCACCCACTAATGAATAGGGTAAAACTTTGACGGCTAACCTTTTCTGCTTGTCTTTAATTAGGGTTTTGCAGAAAGTACATGTTTCTAAGTAATGTTGTAGAGGACTAGCCCAATCTTCATGGATGGTATACAAACCTATCCCCAAATCTTCTACTATGTCATCATGGGTAAACCCCCCCCCCCCCCCCCCCCCCCCCCCCCCCCCTCACAACCCTCACCACACCCACCCCCCCCCCCCCACTCACTTTTCACATATTACATCACAACACCAACAAATA
>Ga0116231_10013682_pt1 | contig 11263 bp, 7 predicted proteins | sample S1TSphgellanicum_2_FD_89695 | JGI IMG/M metagenome (GOLD analysis project Ga0116231, IMG submission 89695) | Host-associated microbial communities from peat moss isolated from Minnesota, USA - S1T2_Fd - Sphagnum magellanicum MG | ecosystem: Host-associated > Plants > Peat moss > Unclassified...
AAAAAAAAAAAACCTAGAAAAAAAAAAAAAAAAAAACCCCATGAAAAAATCAAATGGGTTTTTATAAATACTAAAAATCAACTCATCATCATCATCATCATTATCATCATCAGCTTTAAAGGACTTTTAAAATCAATTCATTACCTGCAAATTGTTCACAACCATGCACATTGTCACACCACCATAACCACCCACCTCTGCATGGGCCTACTACTACTAACTAGTTCCTAGGCCTTTGGTTTTTTGAATTCTGAAATCTCATGTACCTGTCATGACATGCTGCTGCTACCTAGCAGCCCTAATCAAACCATGTTTTGAAGCTTTGTTCCAAACACCACCAGTTGGAGGAAGTTGTTGGCCATGTTGTGATTATAGAAGAAGTGACAAGCCTCATTAAGTAATTAATTAATTAATACAAGTCCTCTTCTGTTGTTGTTTTGACCTTCTAATTACCAGTGGGTTGGGTAGATGGGTGGGTTTAATTACATGGGGAAGAGGTTCACATGATTACCTACCAGATGTTTTTCTTTTCCCAATTCAATTTTGTCAATTAAGTGGATTGGTGAAAAATCTGGCTACCAACAAAATGGCCCAAAAAATATTATTATTATAAAAAAATTTAAACAAAAAACCACTCCTCTATTATTGTTTGCTACCTTATGTAACTTAATCCAATAATCTGGCAATTTTTAAAAGAAATATGTGAATCTGGCAGCAACTCAAAATTCAAAAAAAAAAAAGACTTCTAATTTTTTGTAGCCATTTTCCCAAAAAATAAATAAAATCATTCCCAAGGTGGTAAGCTTTTTGCCTTTTGCCTTATATACTACCTAAAACTTACGAAATGTACTTTGGAATCTGGTCAACTTAACCCTAGTTAGATCCCCTTTTGTCTTCTTCTACATGACAAGAGGTTTTTTGAAACTGGGCTCTGCCACACAACCAGCAGCCACCATTAAGCTACCTAGTGATGTTCAGAGAGTCTTTGCAGCTTTTCTGCACCAAGCCAACCAGAGAGTTCCAGACCTGGCTGCATTGTTTCAGTGGCCCACAAGAAGAACCCTTGAGTTAGCTTTTGAGGGTTTACCGTATGATCAAATGATCTCTTCGGGTTAGGAGAGGGTTTAGAGAGTCAGAAAAGAAAGAAAGAAAGAAGAATTTCTCACATCGTTCACATGTACATTCGTACAAGCCACTTCTTTGCACCCGATCATGTTGGTTTAGGGTTTAGGGTTTGCAACTTTGATCTATGAAAAAGGTTGATCTGTGCTCTGAAACTCGCTGAATGAATGTCTTGTGTGTAAGAGAGAAGTGATGCTTATTTCAATGTCAAAAGTATACGGTTTTTTGATTTTTTCCTCCTTAAGGTACTCCTTTGCTACAGGCTGCTGAAACTCTTTGAAAACCCATAGCTAATTCTTTAACTGTATTCTGTCCAATAGCTAACCACTGTGGTTAACTTATGTACTATCCAATCAACGTGCATCTATCTATCTACCTACCTAGTAGCCACCAAGTGCCTCCCCTAGTTACCTACCTACTTCCTTACATAGTAATCACTTACATTCCTTACCTAATTATCTACGATACTTGTCCACTTACACATGTATAATTTACTTTTAAAAGTATGAGTTGTTCCAATGCTTGGTATGTGACTTGTTGTAAATTCTAATGAAATGGAACAATGTTTTTTTTTTTTGTAATCTTAATGTTTTTTTTGTGTCTTTTAACTTCATATAGGAATGAATTAGTGTCTTGCATTTTAAGACATTTGAGAAAAAAAATTAAAAAATCTTTGTTTTGGTGCAAACAAAGAAGATTTATTACATAACATATGTTATGCATTACATCATATCATTATTATCATTTGGTAAAAAATTATTTATTTCAACATGACATGTCATTGACATATGAACATGTGTTGTTTAGTTACATTTCATATGAATATGTTGACATTATTCAAAAGATTTTAACAAAGGAGCATATGTCAATGCAAAAGGTGAAAATGAAGAGATGCTTTTGTATTTAATATGTGAAAACAATCATGGTAGAGTCATCTCGATACTATGCATGATATGCAATCTTTTTTTTTGGTTTCATAAATGATAAATTGTATGAATTTGGTAATGATCCAATGAAAATTATATGTGTTGAACATAAAACAAGAATGAAGGTTGACCATAGAAATAAAATATTAAAATTGTTTAGAATTGTGTTTTTCTCACATAGATTGTGACTTTTTACAGAACATTTTTTGTCATGAATTTGTTATTGCCTCAAGCTAATGGACAAGCATGTGTAGATTTTGGGTGCACCCATCCAATTGATGGGTTGTTTTGAAGTCTACCCATCTACTTGTTGGGTTTTTTCTCAAAATATGAATGTTGGATAACTAATTTAATCATGCTTCTATATCATTTTTATTTTTTGGGTTCTCACTTGCCTTTTTGTATCACAAGGTTTCATATCACTATGAAATGTATAAAAAAATTCATATGACTAATTTTTTCAATGAAATTTGTTTGATAAACATACAAATAATTAGCTTCAATTCCTTTAAATCTTATTAAAATGAGATTCTTAGAAAATTATGACTAAAATAAAACATATCAATTTTTTAATAAATTAAAAATTTAATATAAAATTCGTTTATGAGATATAAAATTTTAGTTTTAATTTGATGTTATTTAAGAAAATTTGTCAATGCTTTTATGAAAACTTAATAAGAAAAATCATAATGAAATCATTTTAATTGATTAATTCTTTTGTATTGTTGTTGCCTTTTATGTTATAATAATTTATTATTGCCTTAAAATAGTAGACATGCATGTATGATTTTAGGTTTTACAAAACATGCAAACACAACCAGTTATGTTTGGGCATGCACCTTTACATCCTTCCTCTGCTTTTTCATTGTGGTTTGTAATCATTTAAGGTGTTACATAGCAAGTGATGTTCATTTCAATGTGTGTGTGTCATGTGAAAAAAGATGATTGAAAGATTTAATGAGCCAAAAAGTAAAAATAAAATGTAATATTCTTTCAATGTTCTTCCTATGCATTTTTATTTTTGGTTAAAAATAATTTTGATATTTGTTTTTTATTAAGATATGTACATCACATCATTACTATATGGCACAAGACACATGATAACAAACCATTTATACCTTTACAAACATATTTTAAATGTCATGAATATTTATATTTCAAAAGAGAAAAAAACAACCTAAACAATTAAAACTTACATACTTGTTGATTTTTAAAAAAAATAAAGCAAGGGATAAAACAACTTGAAGATACAATTTAATATAGAAGAAAAGTGATTAAATAATGACTAAAAAAGTATACTTACAAAATAATATTCTCTTTAAAATTCACAATTGACATCATCTTATAAAAGCAATTTTGAACAAAATTGAATATGGACTTGTGAGTGTTTACAAAACATTATACATGCAAAATGTTATTTGATTTTAGTTACAAGATTGCATACATAATATGAATAAATAGACTAAAATAACTTTGTGCATGCCTTGTGACAAAATCAACCATTACTAACAATCTATTTGGGATAATGGCATGTTACACAATCCAAAATTTCCTATAATGAATATATAAAACTTAAACCTTTGCAGGAATCTTTTAATGAATAAAAATGATCCTTCTATGTATTGATGATGGATTAAATTTGTGGTCTTTTCATTAGTTTTTTTGGGAGATTCGTTAAAAATTCAATTTGGAACATTATTAATTATATGGGCAAATGACCAACATTGTTTTCATTAGAAATGTCATTGCTTGATGATAAATCCAAATAAACTTACAATATAAAAATTATTGATTTCTCATCATATGGATTTAAAATATTCTTGCAACTTATGGAAACCCTTAAAATTGTTATTGACATTGTAAAAAAGGATAGAAAATGAAAATGTTGCCATAGAACAAACACAACTTGATAAAATGATATGGTTTGTATGTCTTTTTAAACTCATTTGATGATCCTTGTCCCTTATGCAAATATGACCTATTAAAAGAAAATAATCCATCTTATTTATTGCATAATTTATTGTAAATGGATGTCATTTTTATACTTACATTTTATTTATTAACATAATACCTTAGCATCTTTGACATTAACTATATTATCTATAAAGGTTTTCAAATTTTCAAATTTACTTTTTCATATAACAAAAGTGTGTGAAGGGAAATCTATAATCTTTTGAAATATTCAAGAATACTTTATTCTTGACATGAAATATTCAAATTTCATTAATTATTTTATAAATATTTGTTGAAGCTTCATTTTTACTAGATTAATCAAATGTATTTAAACAACGTTGAAAATATTATGAATTTATTAAATCATGCGTGTTTTCCACATCTAATCAATATGTTGAGTGGGTTGCAACTTTTTTTTTAATGTGTGTTGTTATTTGAATTAACAACATAAGAGGATGAATGACTTGTTGCCATAAAAAAATTATAAGAAGAAAAAAGAAAAGGAAAGGAAAGGTAACAAATGGGGGGAAAAAGATCTAATCTGTGAACAATATAAATTACTTGCAAATTGGTGCAAATTGAAATTAATAAAATAGTTTTTTAAACTTTGAAAATTAATTGCATTTTTTAAAAAATTAATTAAAAACTTGCATTTTTTATGTAATTGAAACATGTTCAAAGTTTGGCTTTTCATTTCAAAATTTTAAATTACTCAAAGATTTGATATTTTGATTAAACTTTAAACTTAGATAGTGCAAAACATCTTTTAACTAATTGCATGTTAATCATAAATCACATGACTTTCAACCTATTATCATTATGTTTCACACCAAGGTCTTGAAAACCTTGAGATTCTTTTGTGCATGTTATTTAAAAATGCATGGTTCACATTCAAATGCACTTGTGTTTCATATTTTCATTCAAAAACTACACTTTTTGGTTTAATGGCATATTATAAAATATTTAATTAAAATTCTTGACCTACACATCGTGATTGCAAATTGTCTTAAATGCCTTATTTTCAATATGTTGTTTCATATGAAAAGAACAATATGTCTTGGTCAATGTTTTTTTTTTCAATTTTTTGTTGTAGCATCAATAGCGAACATCCCAAGAGTGATTTAAGAATAATGTAGCTATATTTAATAACCTCTTTCTAGAACTTGTCCAAACAAAAATGTTTTTTATAGTTTGGCTACCTATAGTAACCAATAAAAATTTAATTACATTAACTCAAAATAACTATTTTTTTGATGATTTTTTATAAAAAAAAGGATCTTGTAATAAAATATTTCCTTTCCCAAAAAAATTTGGCAACAATGTGAAGTTTCACAACAAAAAACATTGATCTTGGTGTATTTTTAACCTTTAAACCACAATCTATATCCATATATCCCTTAATGGATTTAATATTGATTAATTCTCATAATGTCCATAACTCCAAGAAATGGTAACGCTAAATTTTAAATGACATTAGTTTTTGGTTTGTATTGAAAATAAAAAATTACAAATAAAATAATATGAAATTATATAATAATAATAATTTGAAAGCTAAATTATTAAAAAATTCTAAACTAAATTTAGTAATAATCGAAATAAAATTAAAGATATTAAAATAAAATTACATTAATCAGATTTTAATTATTAAATCAAATTAGTGGCATGTTTTGGTTCAAGTATAAACTAAACTTCATGAACAACAAAATTATTCTCAAACAACGCCAAGGAGAACAAAAGATGACAAACAATAATAAGACAAAAATGGTAATAAACAATTTAACAATGCTGTCAAAAAAAAAAGCATACTAAAAGCACCAAGGGCATTAAGTTGGAAGACAATAAGGGCACCAAGAAATACATAGGAGAAGTCCGATAGAAAAAACATTGAAAGACATTGAAAAAACCCAAACTTTTTGGGAAGACAATGAAAGGCACCGAAAAAAAACATCATGGGGGTGTTATAAATTTGAATGTTTTAATAGGTGAAAATTAAATATCATATTCTAAAATTAATGAAAGTGAAAATGATTTCATGGACAATCTATATGATCTTGGAGTATCAATGTACGACAACTAAATTACTGACCCTCCATACTAATGTTTTGACCTTACATCAATTGATTGTCACTGGTAAATGCAAAGCAACACGAAGCCCAAGTTAAAATTGGATGAAGAAAAGTTGACTTGAAAGTTTGGCTTACCAAAGTGGCTTTGGGCCAGCGTATTTGCAGAGTTTGCTGAGGCTGGAAAAAGCCACAGCAAATCCTAATACGTACTTTGGACGCGCTGTTGATTGGCTAGATAGTTTGATTGGTCCAGGTGGTTTGCTATTAGTAATTTCCCACCAATTTGCAGTCCCAATTTTAGTTTTATGGGCGGGGTTGGAAAAAAGTAAACAAACTAAAGTCTGATGTGAGACATATTTTTGCAGGGTCACATACAGAACACAGTTATACAGATGCTCTAAGTAGGTGGCTTGGTTTGCACCTTAGGTTAATGAGTTGTGGTTCATCCACAAACTCACTAAGGTATTTCCAGTGGATGGTGTACTAGTGGGTGCTGGGTCACATAATTCATCAATCAAGACCCAAAAGGCATCTGAAATGTTTCAGCTGTTGGCAATGGCTCCAAACATCAAACAAAACCCAGACACCCAAAAAAATCAAGTTAATGGGCCCTTAGGGTAAAACCCAAGATTGAGGGCATTACCGAAATAAGGATCAAGTGCAGGCCCAATTTCAGTAATGCCTTTGACGAAGGGCTTTATGAGGCATATAAAGATACACCCAGAAATTTCCTTCAACAATATGAAGATTTTACAAGGTGGTGAAATAATTATGTGTTATATAACATGTTGTCCAAATACACTAGGAAATTTTTGGGCAGATCTTTAGGAAATTGCATTAGATTCACTGTATAAACTTACATAGTGCGCACAGAAACAGTGAAAAAGTATGAAGTTGGATGTTTGTCCTCCCCCCGGGGTTTGTTTGATTCCTCATGCTTTATTCAAGGTCCACCAATTTGCTATCAACCAAGTACACTGAACAACACCCCCAAAATGCCATGCTATTGTCACTGACAATCATAGGTACTACTTAACTACAAACAGGGAGGGGGGCAAGGAATTGCAAATGATTTTTTTCATCTTTGATGAGTAGTAGCTTTGATCTTGTATGCATCCTCCTCCAACAAGTGTGTGTGTATCCAGTCTGATGTGTAAATCCATAGGGCCAGAAAGACATATCCAACCCGATGGCACTTCCCCCAACAATTATACCTCTGGTCTGGCATTCTCCTTCAATTGCCACATTCTATCAGACAAGTAGTTGCCAAACACGGGTTTGATGATCTGGTGGTACTAGGATAGTTACCTCGATGCCTAAAATTTGGGTCTTCCCAATTCTTGCAATATACTAGGCACGTTAATTTGGCATTATTATTCGAAATATATACCCATAAATTCTTCTTCTACAGAAAAAGTATAGAACATAAAACCTCCCCGTGCACACATGGACATTAAAAAGTGAGAAGATTGCATAGAGATCAATATATTTTGGTATAAGAGTTTCTCCAGTGGTGCTTCAGTATGTGACCCTGCAAAAAATATTTCTCACATCCAAGTTTAGTTATTTACTTTTTCCCAACCCCACCCATAAAACTAAAACTGGGACTGCAAACTGGTGGGGAGACTACAAATTCCAACCCACTTGGATCAATCAAACTATCTAGCCAATCAACAGCAGGTGTTCAGCTTTGATGTGCACTTCACCAGCCTCAGCAAAATGCGTTAAAAAATGCTGGGCCAAAACCCATTTGTTGAGCCAAATTGGCATGTTTTGACTTTTCTTCGTATTTTAGTTTGTAGGGTCACATACTGAGCACGGTTGGAGTTGCTCTAAGACTTTTTTTTAAAAAATATTAGTAGTCAGAACTTAGAAGCCAATAGAAAAGGATATTTATAATAAAGACTTTCTTTACGAGCATCATCATTTTATCTCTTCAAATAATTCAATGGGCTCTTGACTCTTGAGCATGCTAATCATGGGTTTTGAAGAACCCTTGCAAAAAGGTCTTGGGTTGCAGCCAAAACCATACAAACAACTACTAGGGTTTAACTACACTCGATAAGACTGACTTTGAAATCACTGACAGATTATGATCGGTGGTAATAGCTGGTGATGAGCCACTTTCTTTCTCCCCCCAAAAACTGTTCACCCAGGTCATCAAACTTTTGTATTACATGATGAGCTTGGCTGCCACACTTGATTTCTCAAACTGGGGTTGTAAGTAGGACGGATTACTATATCACCGCACGTATCATAAGCATGATTTGTTGTGATGGGTACTCAGTTGGCATGATTTGTTGTGATGGGTACTTGGTTGGGTCCACACACCATTCTTATGATGACTTGTTCCACGCTCCAGAAGTCCATCCCCACACACACAAAAAAAGCACAAAATACATGATGATCTGCATATAGCCCACCTTCATAATTAGCCATGTACAGAGAAATTTGCATAAAGAAGTCAGCTAGCTTACTTACATCTCTTTGTTCAGTGTGTGAAATTGTTGCATGGGAATGCATGCTACAAATGCATGCTAATAAACTGTAAGTCCTGTAAGGTTGATGGTGAATTGCGAGCCTGTATTTTTTGAATCAGAATTAAGATATAATCCCCAGAAATTTTCTTCTGGGGATTTTTCACTTTCAAGGGAGTTTTTGAATCGGAATTAACATATAAATTCTTGCAAATTATTTTGGAGGTTGGCAATTTCATGATTTTTTTGGACTCAGAATTAAGATCTGATTCTGGGAAAAAAATTAATTAAATTAAATTGTGAAAAATGTTTGTGTCCTTGAGTTTCACCTCACAAACTTTTCCAATTTGGGTACACTTCAGATCTGAAAGGACAGATCATCTGAACCATCACATTGGTCTGCAAGACCAAGAGAGATCATGCAGCTGGAGCTGACTGAAATATATACATATACCACTTAAGAATGCTTAAGTGTCTTAAGTGTAGTGTAGGTATCCACTTTACTTGGCTGCTGGTGGCTTCTGCAATTCCTACTTTGCAGATTGTATTGAAAACTGCCGTTTGCATGGTAGCTTAGCTTAAATCTGCACTTATTGAAAGTTTAGTTTGAATGGTTGTTTTGGTAGGCCACTTCTTTGGACCTTCCTTGCTGACTGACTGACTGACTGACGCTTGTGGGCCTGACACATTACAAACAAAATGTTCAGATCATGACACAATAAGCAACCACTAAATTCAAGTTAAAGCTTCACCTACCCATCTGAATTCAGACACAAAAATTCAGTCTTAATGCTACTTTTACAGGCAGGTTTTTTTTTCCTTTTTTTTCTCCCAATTTTGTGATGTAGTCACCCGGGCAATCATCCACAAGAGGAATTAGCCAAATTTGGCTACAGGTCAGATAGGAAGGTGAAAAAAAAAATTGTAAGAATCTTTCTATATTTTTGTGACCTCTTGGAACCAACAATTTTTGGTTTTGGCCAAAACATTCGCACTGTGATGACAAAAAATGAAATGAAATTATTTTTCAAATTGAAGAAAATTTCCAAATTTTGGAAAGATTCACTAAACTTTCGAAACCACAAAATTGAATATATATATATATATATATATATATATATATATATGGAACCTATTGTCTAAATTTATCAACATTTCCTTGAAATCTGGCAACTTTGGCTCTTTTTTTTTGTTCACAAAAATCTTTTGAATGAGTTGCACTGGGTTTTCTTTTTTGGGTTGCCAAACTTGGTGAAAATTCACCCCCCCAAAAAAGGGCTTTTTACAGCATGTTCTAGTTCTAACATGAGCTACATGATGATGCACTAAACTCATGTTAGTATTCAGCCCGAGTTCTTGCAACTGGATCATACGATAGATAGATAAATAAATAGAACAGAGAGACGTTGTTGCATGACAGATGCTAAGCTGTGTAGTAGGGACGAAGAGCAAGCTTTCTTGCTCATGCAACAACATGCATGAATGCAGCAGGATTATGGTCTAATGCTCAGGCTGTGACAATAATGAGACAGAAAATTCACATACAGAATGTTGTCAGATTTTGGTACCCATTGTCTGTATTAGTGCATTTCTGAGAATAGTGAACAGATTTGAGATACGGGTTGTGGTCAGTGTTTTTGTACACATTGTTAGATACGTGCTACAAACTTTGTGGGAGCAACAATGAACCAGAGTTGGATTTTTTTTTATATATATAATTTTCTTTTCAATTTTGTGAGGTAAGTGAACTGGTGATCATTCACTAGAGGACTTGACATAGCCAAATTTGGCCAAAGCTCTGAGAAAAGTAGAATTTATTTTTTTTTCAAACCTCCGCCTTATATTGGCAAACATATAAGAGCTACTTATGGTCTAAAAATATCACTGGTCTGGTGATTCTTGTCATCTATGTATAAAAATGGAATATGTTGTAAAATTAATTTCTTAATGACAATTAACATAGTCTTTGTCTCCCAAATTGCACTACTACCATCCAACAAATTGGCCACAAATGCAAAATAATATTATTATTATCACAAAATAAAGTTATATACATTCATATAAATGATGTTTATGCCATGAAAATTGATGAGGTAGCTTCATCAATCTTCATCACACATTTGCTTGAAATTCCATTGTACTGTAACCATGAAGTTTGTTACATTAAATTCAAAACTAGTGAATCAACCTGAACTTTCAAAGAGGCTTGCAACAAATCATGGTTTCAAACTACCCATCATCATCATTCATACAAATTCTTGCTGGATTTTTGGGTTTTGAAACTGCAACCACATGTCCTTTGCTGAAACTCATGATGCTGGAATCAGGCCAATTTCAACCCTATAATCAAGTGCTCATCACTTGCAACACAAATTCACCTGCTTGTTGAGTTATCATTTATAAAACCATTATTTTCATCTATTCTCAAGGAGAAGGTTATTCTTTATATATTTTATGAAGCATGTGAAGTAAATGGGTACTTTTTTAGGCTACGAAATAATAATATATTAAATTTTTATATTAAAATATTTTAAATTTATTTTAAGTATATTATCATATTCCAATTCTTAGCACCCTATTAACATTGAAATGAATTATAAATTCTACTCTTTTTCATTAAGTTGCACCTTTTTTTTTCTTTTTTTTTTTTTTGCCAATTAGCATAAATAACTTCTGGACTTATATTCTCAATACATGTGTTGGAGGTCGTTATCTGGCG
>Ga0116231_10013683_pt1 | contig 11262 bp, 6 predicted proteins | sample S1TSphgellanicum_2_FD_89695 | JGI IMG/M metagenome (GOLD analysis project Ga0116231, IMG submission 89695) | Host-associated microbial communities from peat moss isolated from Minnesota, USA - S1T2_Fd - Sphagnum magellanicum MG | ecosystem: Host-associated > Plants > Peat moss > Unclassified...
AAATAAGCTCCTTCAACTGCTTCCATAAGTGCTTCGAGCTTCTGCATTCTGATCATTGAGCTTACTGGCCTCTGATGCCATGCAAGTACGGCTCAAAAGACCGCTCTGATAAGTTAAAAAACTAACAAATTTAACAAATAGCTGACAAATGAGCTCAATTAAGCTCGTCTTTAATTTTTGAGGCGGCTTCATTCATGTGCCATAGTCAAGTTGAGATCGTTATTCCGATATCAGCAGTTGTGGCCACCCGAAAAGACCATCCCAGCTTTGAGCGAATCCATTTTTTCACCCAGTTCTCCGACAAACCCCACGATCCTCCATTGCTCCGCAACAATTGTGGAGCTTTGACTTCCACAACCCCCTCCAACACCGCCCGCAGCATCGGAGCATTCAATGGCTGTCCGCCACCCCGCATTCCTTTCACCAGATTGATGAGGCTTTCTTCCAGCTCTTCGTGCCCCTTGAGAACCCGTTCGACTCCCCGATTCGGCGACATTCTGCCTTTGAACTCCGCCGAGTCTCCCTGAAACTCCCTCATTTCTCGGACGGTTTTGATAACATCTTCCTTCAGCATCTTTCTCCCCAACGCCGTTGTTGTCAACCAGCTGTCCACCGTCTGCTTAGAGAGCTTTTCGTAAACACCCCCACTATACTATTGCCCAGGATTTGGGTTGGGGTGCCTCATTCTTAGAAGCTTCACCGTCTCCCCCGTGTGGAAGTTGGTTTCCTTTAACGTCTTCTCAATGGTTGGCCACAAGTCTTTGGTGAACCAGTTGACATAAGGCTGCCGTCGCACCTTTTTCTGAGGAGGTTCATCTGATTTTGCCCCAGATTGGCGAGGCCCATCTTTGTCACCCCCCCCAGCTGAGCCATTTTTACCACCTCCCCTAGCTTCAAACGCTGGATCCTCCACCCTAGGCTGACCATCCTGATTCTCCCCATCCAGCTCAATGGGGTCACCTTTCTCACCACTCGCTAATTCAGGATCAAGGATAACGATGTTGCCACCTTTTGCTGCACCAGCGTTATCAGTCCCGGAACCTGCTCCAAAGCCCAGGACGTTGCTCACTGTGAGACTCTTTCTTGGACGTCCAGGCCTTCTTCTCGGTTTTTCCTGCAAAGCTTTGCTTGCAGCCTTTGCCGCTTTCGCAACACGCATACGCCTGCTGGTCTCCTCCAGATTTGCTTTGAACCTACGGGCTGCCGTTCCTGGAGAACAAGGTTTAGCAAATCCCATAGACAAGAGGGTCTTGAAGCCACCACTAGCTTGAGCCGCCATCCTCACTCTACTACGGTATGTGACAAGCTGCGAGCCTTCTCTTGGGTACCGAGAAGTGAGAGCTCGTCATAAGACTCGTACCTGTGGACCGTGGTTGAGCCAACACCTTCCTGATTGCACATTGGTCGGATATCCGGGTTTGTAGGTTCGACCAATGAAAACAAAGCTTGACTGCTGAAAGCGCGCGCGAGTTTGGCAAGTTACCAGATTTTTTTGATTGGACGGTCTGCAATGCTTTTGAGCATCTTTGGCCGTCAGATATACGTACGGCCGAAATGTCAGAAATGGTGTCAGGCGGCGAGCTCCCTGAATTGTTCAGAAATTCGTTTTTCAGTTGGCAAAAAACCCCAAAAATTCGACGAGGGTTTCGTTGAAAGGTAAAAAAACTTATAATTAATTATTCGGCATCGAATGTGCCGAAAGCAAATGTTGGTACGATATTATAAATTATTGTTTGATATTCTATGTTATAATATCATAAGCTATTGGTACTTATTATATTATAAGGTATTTTAAATATTTTTCATAGGTTATTATTTTTTATTTTTAGTTGTTTTATTTTAGGTCATTGTATTTTAATTTAGATTATTTTAAGTTATTATACTTAGAATAAAATAATTTATAATAACATAAAGTAGAATGACCTTGAAAAACTTAAAGTATAACTTGAAATAACATATATTAATTCAAAATAAAATAACCTAAGGTATAGCCTAACATTAGTTAAATAATTTAATTATAATAACATAAGGTATAAATTAGAATAATTAAAGTAGTTTAAAATAATATAGGGTATACCATAAAGTAACATATATAGAATATTTTTAAAAACATAAAAATAAACCTATTTACTACGATAAATTATAATAGTGAATTATGTTAACTAGTAATGAAACATGATGTTTACATAACGATATTATAATGAAATAACTTTCACCAAGATGAAATTAGCAAAATGCAATGAAGTTATTTCACTTTTAAGGTCCCATAATGATTTAAGCTAATGAACTACACCCCATTTTTGTAGTAGTCAATTAGCACCAAGGGTACAACATGAAATTGTAAAAGAAACTTGGTGTGCATGAATTTGAGTCTCTTCAACTTGGGTAATTCAAAAGATTTATAGTTAGAAAATGGTTCAATCAGACTTCAAAATTTACACCCTTAGTGATTTGACATGGAGTGGAAAAGACATGCACCTTTTACTTTTCATCATCAAAAAATATATATCTTACTTTTCATTGCACAAGATGTACAACATCTTGTACAACAAATCTATAGATGGTCTAAAACCAAACTCTAGTGCTCCAAAGTCCTCGTGTTGATAAATTAGGTTGTTTTGTACAAGAGAGAATATATATAAATTTTGGCACCAAGATCTAGGATCATAACATATGTTATGTATAGTGTTAGATGTAGGTTTCAACCATTACCAAATATTTACCATTCTTGCCACACAAGTCATAAAAAGGAATGGGATATGCATGGAGTGCGAATCCAAATGCACCCACTGTCTCAAATAAGAAGCAAATTGAACATTGAGTGGTCTTCATGTTCAACTCTACACAAAGAGGAGGTAAGAGGCAGAAAATGGATTTTTATGAATGGGGGTGGCGACTCCTTTTACCTATAATACACAACAACAAATAGAATACTCACCATGAACCTAAAGAACATTAAAATAAAAATTAATTACTACAATTCAAAATAAACTCAGGACTAAATCATTGTCCCATTTTACACATTATTTTTTATATTCAAACATGGGGAGAGAGAAAACAAAATGTAAGGGCAAATAGGTCAAACACTATAACAAAAATATTATCTCCAACCTCTAAGCAATTTTAATCTTATTCTTATTTTGTTTTTTCTTGTGTGAAAGGATATTCTCTATGTGAGCTTTTAAAATGTCCACCAATGGCCTTTGTAACCCTACAATGTGGTAGGCAATTAATACAAACACAAATTTCACTTCCCACTAGAAGAAAGGAAATAAGATTAGGAGAGGCTTGTTCTATTTGTCCAGCAATAAGCATTTTGTCCAGGACACCTAAACAAAATCCCGGGTAAAATGTATTATTTATCAATGCGTACATGTAGACCATGTTACATTGCTAACCTATTTTTGGACATTTCAATGTCAATAGAAACCACATGGTTATTAAATCACTACAAGAAATTTTGGTTTTTTTTACCAACTTTTGTCAGAAAAAACCCCCATATGGTTTTTTTGCCCCCATGTTCAACTTGACCAAAATGCCATTTGGGACAAGTCGATTTGGATTCGATTATTTTGAATAGGTTTTTTTTACTGAACCACTATGACAATAATATAATTTGGGCAGCAACCAAAATATATATTATTTAAAATATTTTTATTAAAAATTAATATGAAAAAATTAATAAATTAATTACCCTACTTATTATATTCTACCCTACTTTAACCTACTTACTAATCTACTTAATTAATAAACCTAATAATTAATGTCAAAAATAATTTATTTATTTACTTACCAACCCTATATCCTAGGCCTAAACTAGGCCACCTAACTTAGCCATTTAAACTAAACCAAGTCACTTTGGTTAGGCCAAGCCCCCTAGGCTAGGCTAAGTAGCCTAGGCTAGGTGGTTAAATAGGCTTTGCAATTTAGTCTACCTAATTAGGTCACCTAAATAGCCAAGGTAACCTAGGTTGCAAGTGTGAGGATTTGAATTCCTTGCTTCCACATTGAGAAGTCAAATCCTTAACCATTGCACCACCACCCCATCAGATGATCTTTTTTGGACAACATATTGTCATAAACATGATTTTGGATTAAAATATTATAATCAACTTCCATGAATTTTTTTCAACATATTACATTAAATGAACTTCAATTCTTTTACTCTACTGACAAAAATAGGTAGGTTATAAGTAGGTTAACCTAGGTAGGTAGGAGGTACCTATTAATAAATGCCTAGGCCTAGCTTCATCTATTATCTAAATTAGATTAGATAGGTGGCTTGGGTTTAACATGTAGGTTTAGTCATCAAATGAATATGGTTCATTTGACTAAATGTCAAATCATAATGGTTAATTTGACTAAGGGTTAAGTCAAGATGGTTAATTTGACTAAACCCCATCGATTCAATATGGCCAATTTGATTAAGTCATTGGCCTTCTAAAAACCACATTTTCTTTTAATGGATGGAGATAGAACTTCTACTTTGAACTTGTAAAAAGAATCTTCAAAGACATCAGGCTATAAGGGTGCCAATACAATGAACCGACAAAAGGTCATTAGAAAAGTGTTATTAAAATGATAAACAACCCCATGATGAAAAACAATTTGGAAAACAAGACACCAACTAAGTATTCAAACTATAAAAATATTACATAAAGATGTAAACACTTCTACAATTTCTTTCACCAAGGTACCAAATATTTAAATGCTCTAAAAAAAGAAAGGAAAACAAACATAATATGCCCTCATAATTACGTGAGAAAATAAAAACCATTAGCTTTTGAATTTTGTATAATCAAGAGTTTAAAACCAAAGGCTACAATGCGGTGATTCACCATACCTCTTTGTTAACAACTTTATTGTTGCCAAAAAAATGGCGATGATAAAACTCCAATAATGCTACCAGTATGCAATAATTATGCCAACCTACAATGACATCCAACAAGATACCAAGGTGTTCATTTCATAGCATTTGCTCTAGAAGGGTTCCAAAGTGATCGAAGTTTTTGTGCACATTGAACAAAAATTGGGCTTCTAGATTTGGGCCCCATGTAGTCGGAAAATTGTGTACCCCTTTGCATCAACCTCAAGCATCATTTCACAAACATTTCCTTTGAATTAATGTAGTTTATCCTTGATATTGCTACATGCATAAATATTTCGAGCTAATATTTTACCCTTGGTTTTAATAATGTGCATTCTAATAAAAAAGAATGAAGATTCCCCAACAAATTGATAATTGCCAAAGGTGGCCCTACACCATGAAAAGACATGCACACCCTATACCAATGTGCCCCACACTTTTTAATAACACTCAATATTATTGAATATAGTCATGGAAAACATTGTCCACAAGCCCTACAAAACTGATGACATGAAAAAATGAGAAAAAAAAAACTTGAGTAAGGGTGATAAACACATGAATAAAAACACGGGCATGTGGACCAACAACCTTGAAATGGAATTGTGGGCTGAAGTGCCAAGTGTCAAAGTTTTGGCACCCGTCAGCAGTTGGACCTTGCCATTCACCATGTATAAAAGAACACATCTCTTGTGGATAAATTTGGCAAATGTAAAGGGATCGAAAATGAAGCTGGAAGTCTTGCCATGACATCTAGAATACACCCTCTATAACATGGTGTAATCGTAAAAATCAGTTAAAAGACACCTTAGTAGGGCCAATTGAAATGTGGTTGCAAAATTGGTTGAACACCAACATGAAATAATTTGCAAAAATGTGGTGGTCAACCCATTTGCAAGATTTGCACTTCAAATGGAACCACCTCTAGATAATGCCTCTACAAGAAATGATGCCTTCAACAATTATTTTAGTAAGTAACATTAATGATGTCCACATACATATTATTGTTCAAATAACCTCCACATTAAATAAAATGCCAAATGTGTTTGTACCAATAGTACTTGAAGTCTATATCAAGTCCATTCCATAGACAATTCTAACCAAGGGCCATTCCACTCAACCTCATTGACCCATGGATTGCAAATTTAAACAAGCTTGTGTCCATTTACCTCCTGGACTTGGAATAAAAGGAATGAAACTTAGTACACACCTCATAGACAAACCACATACACACCTATAAAAAAAATAATTTAGTGGTAGTATAAACATAATGAAAAGGAACACAACAAGTCTTGTTGAACACCACAAGGTCAACAATGGCAAAAATAGGTACAAACAAACCATTCTAACCTACAACAAGGAGTATCCATGGCCTTGCATGATTCCATTTGATGAAACATGCACATAAGAACTTAAAACACTGTTAGCCGTAAGCAAAAACCCTTCTTGTTTGAATCTTTACAACTATAACCAAAGATGTCCATTCACAAAATCCAACTATGAAGATTCATGAAACATGTCAATTTATTCTCCCGGTCAAATCAACAAGTGCATCATGTACTACACCCCCTTCCAAAGCCTCATAGGAACCATACAATTTTGCATGAACTTTCTCCAAGATTGAAACCCATAGCTCATTCCCCTTCTGACTTGATGCAAAAGCTGGCTTACCTTGGCCTTCACAAGGAATCCAATCCTCTATAACCACTCCATTCTCCATATGATACAAATTATATTTAGATAATAAAATATGTTAAATACCTATAAAATTTTACTAGAAACAACCATTTAATGATTGGATTTTTTTTCACAATCTTGAAAGTTAAACAAATTTAATTTTTACAACATGACTTCATCACCTCATTGCTTAGAATGAAACATGAAGAAATGTACAATGATGTATGAAATTTATTGTTCAAAACTAACTATTAAATAATTTGAAAAATAAAATAAAATAGTTTGGTACACATGTTTGCATCATGCATTACACCATATACAAAAATATCCATTAATACATTATATTATCCATCATTTTGAATTTTATTTTTTGAAATGAAAAAATAAATAAAATGAAGATAAAATCATTATTTTTAATTTTGAGATTTTTGAATTGACATTAATAATCTCTAATTAATATAGGGCTTTTTCCCCCAATCATGAGGTTCTAGTATTTGTTTTATATCACATACTCTCCAGTCAATAAATGTTAACATTCTATTACCTAGTAACATTAATAGAAATAAGCCAAAGTGTAACCACTTTATTTGTCATTAAATGTGACTATTGGTCATTTGTGACTACCTTTGTACATTTTTGCAACTATTTCTTGTGTTGGTCATATTTGTAATACACTATAACAAACTTTGTAACTGTTTGTGATTATTTTGGTTTTCATCCTTCCATGTGAATAACATTAAATTTAGTTTCCATTTCAAGAAAAACAACTTATATCCCACCAGTTGGAGATGTGACCGATTCAATTATAGCCCTATAGGTATACAAATGTGTATTTTGTGTATTTTAAGGAATATAATTGGGTATATTACAGTTTACAAATATTACAATTCATATTGCATATGTATTCAAGTTTTGTTATTAGCATAAATGGGTTCAATATCATATTTACACTAAATGTATATTTTGAGTATATTAAATTTTTACATAAAATATTTCCTAAATATATTGTGCCCATTTCACAACTTCATCCAAGCTGTTTTATTATAATTCTTAAAATTATTACAAAAAACATTTATAAATATTTATCTTATATTATATTACATATATTTATTAATTACATGTGTTAAAAAATGAATTTCAATATTAACTTTTATATCAATTTTTAAATAATTTAATTTAATTACATTTTCATATATGCATTTACTATTTTAAAATATTGACATAACTAATAAATATATCTAATAAAATTATTATATTATTAGTAAATTATTTTCAAAGGAATGACAGATTTATTTAAAATAAATAATAATAATTTTAAATGATTCATAAATAGGTATAATGAGTGAAGTATTCATATGGAAAAAATAAATAAAATAGTTAACCTTGCCTACCAACTAACTACAATAATAATTCAAATATTGTCATTTTTATTGCTAAATATTTTTATTTTAAATTTATCATAACTATAAAAATGAAAAAAATTGGGAATAATTATAATAAATTATTTAGCTTAGGCTAATTTTTAATTTTATTATTAGATTTTAAAGAATTAATACTTAATATATGTGATTGATGGTTATTTATAATTAATTAGTTATTAATGATTAATTAATTATTTCCAAAGTTGAGAATTTATGCCCTATAATTCAGATTTTTATTGAAAATATTATAATAATCTTTAAATAATGAAAAAAATCATATAATTAATATATTAAAAAAAGAGAATACATTAAATAATTGTATGTATTACTATTTATTTAATTATTTATGGTAAATGGTTAATATAAAAGGATAAAATTTTATATTAGTAATTATTAGTAAAATTAATTTATAATTGAGACTTAATTGTTCATAATCTATCATATAAAAGTTATCTTTTTAGTTTTTATGTAATTTTTTTATAATAGTCATAATTATTCACACAATTTATAATTTATAAGTTTAAATCTGAGTTAAAATTTTGGAAAATTTATAGTGTAGTTAAAATAGGTATTGTAATGATTAGAATTGAAGGAATTATTATAATTTTTTTTCTATTTTTTATTTTTTGAATTCTATAATTAGTTATTTATGATAAATAGTTTTAGAGTATTTCAATACTAATTAGAAGAATTAGAGTATGTTAAAAAATTATTGTATTTATAATTAGTATTTACCAATTAAAAAAAATTGATTTAATTTATATGAATTTTTACAATATTAAATGTAATTATATATAAATTATTATAATTTGATATTAATTTTAAAGTAAATGATTTTCATAGGGATTTATTTTATAATAGTAATTGTTATAATTGAGCATGTTCTTAAAATGTTTTAAAATCTAAAAACTAACAACAAACAACATGAGGAAAGTTTTGGAGTTGCAACTTATTTTGTGAAGAAATTACAAATTCAAAATTTATCGATCCCACATTATTTGTTGTTCATTCCTATTTTGAACACTATATTAACAAAGGATGTGGTCATCTAATTTCACATTAAGAAGTTTGTGCAAATGGGATGAACTAATCAAAAGGCTTAACCAAAAACAAAAAAAACAATTATGCACAATTTTAAACTACCCACCTAGGTTGACTTATGTACCTACCAATTTAAGTACCTACATATATAAATAAGTACTTTGTTTAAAAAGGTAGAACCTACTTAATTACCTTTTCACCTAAGTAGGTATGTAGCTTAAATTTGTGGGCATTTACTCATGTACCTACCAACTTAATATTAATATTTTGTATTAAAATCATTTTAAAGTGCCAAATGACTCATTTACATTGGGCCACCTGTCATAATATAAGATCATTCAAGCATTTGAATTGAATGCCCTAGATTATTTCAAAATTATTATAATATCTATATCTTAACTAATTAAATATTGGGACATGTGGCATTCCATCATTTGCCTTCATTAGTGACCAAAATAGTTGCATCTTAGTCATATGTGACAATATGTATACAATGGAATCAAAGGATGAAGTTATATATTTTTTGATTTTTTTTTTATTCAATACTCCTTATCGTTTGTGACTAATGTTGCATGTGAATTATTAAAAATGATTAAAAATTTTTTTGTCACAAATGTCATTTGCAGGTGAAAGCATGGTAAAATATGCTAATGAAGGATATTATTACTTTTTGGTGGAGAGTATCCATAAGCTAAGACTTAATACATTGAATTCATGAATATTTTCACTTTAATGATTAATAAGAGGAAGATCTTCGACTTAAATGCAAGATATTGAATATTTGCATGTTTTAATATGCATTTAAATATATATTTAGAAATACAAGTACAAAAAATAGGTGTCACTATCCTACTTCAAGTATATGGAAATGCGATGATAGTACAATTATGATTAGATTTCTTATACTTTTAGATGGAAAAAGCACTATTATGTATTAATTGTTTAAATTTCTTTCATATCATAGTCATAATTTATCTAAGTTTTCATAAAAAAGTATGTTGAAAATTTTGAAAACTCAACTAATTTTAAACACACTTTTCATCCATTTTTCTTAAATGAAAATTTGTTGCACTTTATGTGTAACTTATCATCAACTCGATGGAGTGCTCCATTACTTCATAATGAAAGTTTTAAAAGCTTGGAATAGGATTTTTCATTTTTATGCCATAAATATGATTGTGACTACATGTTTGACCACTTTTTGGGCATACTTTACCATGTTTTCACCCTTGCAACTAAAATTTAGTCATAAATAATAGTTTAAAATACTTGTTTTTCTTCTAGTAGCAAGGGTCATCACCTGAGCTACCCAAAGACACCTAGCCTACCACATAATGCAACTACATAGTCGTGAGCACAAATGACGTGATGATGGCACCATTATGAAATGCCAAAACGGTCAAACAAACATCACAAGGGTCATCATTTTTGACCTGGGCTAATCCCAGGTCACCGAGTAGGACTCCATGACCGCGAAGATTTAAGGAAGGACTCTCTTAGTTTACAGTGCTGTATCTCAGAGGAAGTGTGTCTAATTATAATTTTGGGTTTTGTGATTGAAAAGTATCCTGCAGGACATGGACCAGGCGAAATCTAATTCCATGGTGGGTGGTGATGGGGAATTCAGTTACCAGCGGATGGGGGTGCTACAAGCACACGCAAGCAGGAGGTTGGAGCCCTTAATGGCCGAAGCTGTTAAGCACATGAGTGTGCCGGAACAAGGTCCTTTGCATATTGCTGATTTCGGTTGCTCCACTGGGAGAAACTCCATAAGTCACATGAACTTCATTGTGAAGTGTATCACTGACTATATGTCGAAGCTGGCGAAAATAATGGTCATGTCGCTTGCATGCCAGAGATGCTTGTTTCCTTCATCGACTTGCCCGGGAATGATTTCAATACCCTTATCCAACTATTGGCATCAGAAGCCAAAAATGCCAAGGATTTAGCTACATCAATCAATGGCGCCGATGTTGGAAGAGCTAGCAGCTACTTCTCAGCTATGGTGGGAGGATCATTCTACAATCGTTTGTTGCCCAAGGAGAGCATCCATTTCGCAATATCGATCTTCTGCTTGCACTGGATGTCTCGGGTAAATTGATTGGTGTTCAATTACTCCACTAGTCTCATCTAATGTTTTTCTTCTTGAAGATCGCTAGCTCATGTACACATGACTACATAAAAATATGCATTTTCAGATCAAATCACCATGCACATCTACACCAATTGAATACTAATGAATGTCGCAATTATCGTGTT
>Ga0116231_10013684_pt1 | contig 11262 bp, 9 predicted proteins | sample S1TSphgellanicum_2_FD_89695 | JGI IMG/M metagenome (GOLD analysis project Ga0116231, IMG submission 89695) | Host-associated microbial communities from peat moss isolated from Minnesota, USA - S1T2_Fd - Sphagnum magellanicum MG | ecosystem: Host-associated > Plants > Peat moss > Unclassified...
CCCCCCCCCCCCCCCCACACCTTATCTTGCAACCAGTGTTTTCTTTTTCATTGGCAAAATTTTGCCAAAATTTCCACCTGAGAAATATTATTTCTACATGTACAAAGGATTTTTCTTATTGGAATAAATGGCCCCAAAAAATTCTCCAGATTTCAAAGGAAAAAAAAAAAAAAAAACTAAATTGCCAAATTCTATGATAAGTTCCAATAGGTAGCCAAGAATAATAGAAGGAATCTTTTTTTTCTTATTTTTTTTCCCCTACTTTCATATCTAGTTAATAGTATGTAGACAAATTTGATTAATTGTTTTCTGGATGGTCGCCACTTTACACACATCACAAAATCATTTTTTTAAAAGCCCTAGTTGCAACTAGATATATATCATATACATGGTCATTCATAAAGAAATTATGTAGAATTCAAACTGCAAAGGGAATGGAAACCCCTAAAAAGACAATATTTACATACATGACATCAGGGTTTTTTTTAAGGATTTTGTGATGTTGTCAAAGTGGCAATCATCAAGAAAATAATTTAGCCAAATTTGGCTACATACAAGATATGAAAGTGGGGGAAAAAAAAAATTAATCCTTCTATGTTCTTGGCTACTAACTAGAGCTTATCATTAAAATCTAGTGATTTGGATTTATTTTTCTTTGAAATCTGGTGAATTTGGGTCTTTGTCTTCATGAAAAAGCCTCTGTATAGGGATGGAATCATATTTTTTAGGTCGAAATTTGATGAAAATTCATCAATAAAAGAAACACTACATGACATTAGGGGGTGCACTGAAGTTAGGGTGCATATTATACGTAATAATTTATTGTATACGATCTTGGCTGTATACAATTTTTATTACAATTATTTTATATATGATATACAATCATAGGAGCTCCATCAAAAGTTTTTGGAAAGGTTCCAATTTTTCCAATGATTTAAACCTATTTAATCTAGAAATTGATCTAGGATTAAAGCTTGTAAAACTCAAATAATGTTCTACATTTGGAGTGGTAGTCCTTGAGATGCAAAATTCAAAGCAAAAAACTCATTTGAAACACTTGAAACTAAAAACAAGTTGGATGTGAGGGAAACCCCACCCTACATAATGGAAAAATTATTTTGGCAAAAGTGAATGGAAAAGAAGGAATTGCTTGTTTTGAGCAATTCCTTCTTTTCCATTCACTTTTGAAACGCAATTGCTTTCCTTGAGGAAGCTTGTGGGACATTAACAACATAGAAACATTGAACCACTAGGTGACCTTCAAACTTTGGACTTTGTTTTCACCTTCCCTCATCATCTAAACTCCCATTCATTGATTCAACAATGTCATCTTAAACAAAGAGAGAATCAAACAACTAGATGTCATTGAAACAAAATTTGAAGATAGTTTCTTCATGCAAAATACTTGCATCTTATAGCATACTTTGTTTTTGCAAACCATTAACCTAGGCTTGGAAAAATTGAAAGTCGATGAAATGGAAAAACTGGAAAAACAACATAAATGAATGATAGAGGCCCTTGTTCGGCATATTTTGCAACTTCAATGGTTATATTTTGATAATGATGACCCTTTCAAAAGTATTTTTCATTACATTATGTGATCAAACATTCAAAAAATGTTTGTTTTATGCGTATAAATTACAATTCATTTTTGCAACTTGATAATACATACTCCTAGCTATTTCCTAATACCCACTATTTCAAATTTTCAATTCATAAATGTAAAGAATGGATTTTTTTTACAAATGTAAACAAGGCCTTGTTTGTGCAAAGTATGTTGAAAACATTTTATAAAAAATCTAATTATTAATCTTATACATCTAAAAGCATATCCATGTCACCATTGATAGATAGCTAATTTTGGATTTCAATATCAAAACAAATCACATATTCACAAGCTTTCAAAATTGACATTTTCAATTCCAACAGATTTAAAACTACATGTGTGGCATACTTTAACATATTTAGAGTGTGTTATTATTGCAAGAGTTTGAGTGGCATACTTTAACATGTTTGAACCATGTTACTATTGCAAGACTTTGAGTTCAAAGTGATATACAAGAGAAAAGTTCATTTTTTATTGACCATTTGTTGAGGATTATTCATGGGGAGTTAGCAAGTGGTAAAAGATTAATTACATAATGCAATGTTATTTTCAATTGGCATTGATTGGTATGGCCAAGTCAAAAAAAAATTGGAGAAGGGATATTTTGAGGATGACATGCTAAAGGAAAAAAGAAATCACATTGCAAGATGGCTATATTTTGTACAAATTATGTCTAGATGGCATCCTACATCAATGTTTAACAACATTTAAAGCTTATCAAATTCTAAGTAAGATGCAAAAAGGACTTGCTAAAAGATGTTATGGCATTCACATTTACTATGAAAAATTTATTAATTGTTAACTATCTATGACAAACTATGTTAAAAAAAACTATTAAATTATATCAAAGTTGTGATGTATGCCAATGTTCAAGGATTTTAAATTTTAATGAAAGAAGACCTTTACAACCTATTATGACTTTGGCTCCTCATGAAGTTAGACTTGATTTTATGGGGCCTATCAAGCCAACAACTAAACATATTGCTATTCAATATATTTTGATGACCACCAATTACACCATCAAATGGGTGGAAATGAAACCATTATATGACAACACAACAAAAAGTACTAACAAGTTTTTGTATGGTTACATCATCACTCTATTGGTTGTTTTGCACATTTAATTACCAATCAAAAGAATCATTTCATCAACAACATTATTAAAGTCTTAACAACAAAGTCCATGATTATTCATCATAAATCAACCACCTACTACCCTTAAGGTAATGGTAAGTTAATCCATCGACAAAACTTTTAAACAATTGTTAACCAAATTGGTTCATGTAAACCAAATTAACTGGGATGTTATGTTGTTATGGGTGTGTCAAACAACTTGCAATGTGACAACATAGCATACACCTTCTAAGTTGGTATATAGGACCTAATAACTACTACCATCTAAGTTCATTGTACCAACTTGTTGAACCAAGAAAATATGAAATGAAAATTTCATAACAATGTTGCAAGTAAGGATGAGTGACTTAGATGACAAAGTGTGATGGCAAGTCAAAAACAATATGAATTACATACAATGACTACACAAAGGTCAACATGATGATGAAAAAAAGCTGAAAGGTTTTGTTGAAGGCAATTTTGTCCTTTGAATGCTAAAGGATAAGAAAATCAAAACATGCTTGAGTTGAAAATGCCTTGGAAAATACCTTTTAAAGTGGATAAAATGTTCAACAATAACATGGTGCAATTCCTCATCCTAATTAATGATGGCTAAAAAGTGATAATGTAAATAAGCTAAAAAGTTTTAACCTAACCAAACATGTCTTTTTTTTTGCTTTAATGATTCAAGTAGTTCCAAACTATAAGGAAATCATCAAGTTGGAATGTATGACCCAATCAAAGAAGCTTTAGAAGCGGGTTATTGAACCATACAAGCCTTAGGTCAAGAAATTCAAATCAAAATTGCACCCACCCAACCACAAACACCAAGCCTTTCCTTGAACCTAACCAAGTCAAAGGATGTGACCAACCTACCTCATCCACCGACAGACAAATGATAGGTGATGGCAAATGACATCATCACAAAACTCCATTGAACCACATTACCTCTAAAAACAAAAATTAGCAAGAAAATGCAACAATTGCAACAACATGCTAAAAAACAATTATTATCATTAAAAAAATTATTTCTTTATTAAATCACCATTGACTTTACATAACTTAGAGCCCAAGTTGTGAAATCTATTGAAAGTTGTCCATGGTTGAACAATGGCATAATTAAAAAGGTTTATAGGTATTCATAATGACTATAATGATTCACCTTTACATCCTCTTGGATACCTCAACCAAAGTTAATAGGATCAAATCCAGAATGACCCATTAAACATTATCCCATTATAAAAAACAAAATGAGTTTAGAACAATATAACAATGTCACCATTATTGGTGTCTATATGGAAAAAGAAATAAAAAAAGACTAATTGTGTGGAATGCAAGGTCCAAGCCAAATTTTGTGAGAAAAGTAAAGAATCATAAAAAAATGGTGCAACAATGAATCCTTAATTTTTGTTTATTTAACCTGATTTAGGGGGAAAATTGCAAGTGTGTGAACAAGTTGTAGTTATAGGTAGTGTTGTGAGTCAAGGGGTGATCTTGTTGTTAGTCAATAAACCAAAGAAGGTGTGTAATCGAAAAAATAATAATTCATTTGAAACCACAACATTAGGATATTTTAACTTGAAAAACAACAAGAACTCCAATCATTCACACATCAACATAAAAGATTGGTGGGGATCCTAAACCCTAAACCTTAAAAAAGGTCAAGATTTTGATTTCAACAAACAACTTCCAAGCATTTGTTGAAAAAGAATGTGATGACAACAATGAGGAGGTCAAATTTAGTTAATGGTGAATGCAACAATACTAAAAACAAATGTTAAATCATGGTAATAATAACAATAATAATATACCCAAAACAAAATTTGAAAAAAATCTAGCTAAGATTTTTTTTTTCATACATCAAGAGATAAAATGGAAAAATAATTTAAAGATTTTTTTGGAGGTTTTTTCTATTGTGGCATCATGAGCATTTGTAATAAAAAAACTTGTCCAATGATGAAAGAACTAGGGGGAAATCATACATTTGAATTTATATAAATATACAAGTTTGAACATTAAAATTTTAAAATATAAAGGTCTACATGGACCATAGACTTTGTATATATGAACATTTTGACTTAATTTGTAATTCAAATATAAATGTGAAACATAATAAGTTTTTATACATCCATTTTAAGAAATTGTGGTGAATACAAAATGCAATTAGATAGTAATGGATCTAACACATTCAAAAAATGATTCAACCCATGTGCAAATGTTGATAGTTTAAGAGATGCGAGGTCTTTATAAGTTATTGCATGTGTTTTATTAATTATGATAAGTGCAAAATGCAACCCATGAGCAATGGTTTCAACATGATAAAAATTTACAATTCAATTCATGTACCATCTTGATAGTTGAAAAGATGTCAAAAAAATCACTAATCATTATAATGCAATTTGTTAATAAAGTTAAATGCTACATTAATTTCCACATCAACAATTTGGAATTATTAAAAAATAAAATAAAGTGACTTTTGTGTAAGTGTAAGGTGTAGCTTATGAATAACATTTTCCATTTGTTATCAAATCTTGATTCAATTTATGCTAGATGTTAATAGTTGAAAAGTTGTTAAAAGAATGACTAAACAATATTACCACTCTTGCAGAGAGTCTAGGGTTGAGATATTTTCCATGTCAAAATATTTTTCATTATTATAAAATCCAACATGGAGGAAAAAATCTAATGCTAGTGAAGACAATCATTGTTTTTACTATGGAAATTATGCACAATAACTAGCAAACAATTTCACTTGCTATTTGTGCATGATGATAATAAGTCAAATAATGGTTAAATTGGACAAGTAATTGCAATGGATGGTAGTGGAAAAACCCAATATTTTTTCTTGTGTTAGGAAGGAAACCCCACAAGAATGACTATGTTTTTAACTCATTTTCAATTATGATTTATAGTTGAAAAGGACATTTACCATTATAATCCAAGGTCATTTTGAATTGTAACCATAGGATGGATGAACTTCATCCACTAATGTTGCATGACATCATCAAATTTTTAGTTGTAAGTTCAACTATGTTACAATTACACCTAGCAAAAGGATTAATTGATAGTTCAATGAATGTGGTAGATCCACATCCAAAGGTTAAACCATATGGCACTTAAACATAGATAATTTAATTTAGGCTAGGTCACTTGAACATAGGGTTAAACTAAGCCACATGGCACCAAAACATAAGCCATTTACGTTAAGCTAAACCTTGTGGCACCTAAACATAGATGTGGCATCCAACTAAGAAAATCATATTTCATTTTGGGTTTAGTTTTGGGGTTGGGCCTTTTTAATTAATTTATCCCAAATGGCAATTTCATTTTTATGTCTTTTGTGTTTTTTCAACATTTGTAATGCATCTCCTTATATAGTTTATAAACTTAAAATGGAAAATAAATAATATAAGATAAACATTTTAGTTCCAACCTAATTATAGTTTAGTTACAACTACTATCTAATTACCTACTTAACCTAACCTTATTACCTATTAACCTAAGTTACTAGCTATTAATTAACTTTTACTAACTAACATATCTCATAAGTACCTAAATTAGGCCTATGGTTAACAAGGTGGCATTTAGGTCTAAACCACCTAGGCCATATGGCACCTATGCCTATAATACACATGCCACATGGCATTTGGGATTCGGATTAGGTTGCATTTCTAGGCCTAGACCTAGGTCATGACACATGTCACATAAATTAGACTTAAGCCATGTGGCACCTAAACCTATACCTACACCATGCCATGTTGCATTTAAATGACTTTTAGACTTAAGCCATGCCATCTGGCACTTAGGTTAGGCCTAAACATAGGCCATATGACACCTAGGTTAGGCAACCATACCGTGTGGCACTGAGGCTAGGCCTAAACTAAAGCCATCTAATATTTTAGGCCTAAATTTAGATAATTTATTTGACATTTAACTAGGCCAAGTGGCACATATGCCTAAATCAAATATGCTACATGGCATTTAGGTTAAACCTCAACCTAGGCATACCATGTGGCACCAAAGTTAGGCTTAAACTTAAGCCACTTATTTTAGGCTTAAATTTAGATGGCTTATGTGTCATTTAGGCTAAACTAAATGGCTCATGTGCCTAGACCACATGGCACCTACATTTAAACTTATACCATGCCACATGTCATTTAAAATTAGGCCTAGACTTAAGTTATGTGTCACTTAAGTTAGGCTTAGATATTGTAAGTTAAATATATATGTCTTATATACATTTTAAATTAGGTCATCTAGGTGGGTAATTTAGCTAGGACAACCTACATACCTAGGCTAAATATATATAGGTAGGTGACCTAAATATGTAAACTAAATATATTATGTAACCTAGTATAAACCTATGTACACCTATGTAATAGGTAGCATAACCTAGCTATATAGGTAGCTTAAATTAAAACAATCCACTTGGATATAAAATTACAAATGTGCATAATGTTTCATCCATCCATCTTCAACTTTTTCATCCATCCTTAAAATAAGATTACCAAAATAATTGAACAAATGACTTGTGATGTAAGCTGCATGTTATTTAATGATTATATGATGTTTAATGATATCACATCTTTTAATTAACCTTTCAACTATATATCAATTAGAATTGATGTTAAAAATATTTTGGAGGTGGCCTAGTTCAAGGTCGTTTTCAATTGTCTATTAAATTAGTAAGCAAATTTATTTATTTGGTAATCATAATTAATTTATTTAAATTAAAAAAATTTGTGATTGCAACATAATTGAAAACAACATGTAGTTAAAAAAAAATTGGTTTAAAAGGGGCAATTTCTCCTACTAAGTGATTTTATGCCAAATGCATTGATAAACATTATCCAAGTTATAGATAGGTAAATTGTGAGTTGGGTAGATCAATTTACCAATGAGCTCCAAAACAATAATCAAGATTGGAACAATGTGGACAAAGGCAAGTAAACCAAACAACACATTAATAGCATTACCTTAACCCATGTGATAAAATATTATGTTGGAGAATGTATTCAAGTGGAGTTAAAGGAGATTAGACCATGTTTGTTTTTAAAAATCCCAAGGATTTAAGAAGAATGACATTATATCCACAAGTTAAAACAATGAATGTACATGCAATCCAACTAGTGATCCAAGATAGGAGGGAGAGAAACTAAGTGTTGTTGCAAGATGTAATAGACTTTATATTATATTTGAAAATGACAACATTACAAGAGGGGGATAGCTAACTTGGAAATATCCTTGAAAATATTATAGTGGTGAAGGAAGGTCCCATAGTTTCATTCCTTCATAAAAGTTCATAATGACGACATGATATGAGTGGAAGTTGGTCTTGAGGAGTCAATTCATAGGAACCAAATGGCTAAAGTCACAATATGACCCAATACTGGTATGAATGCAAGTACTTTTGAACAAGATGAAGGAGTCATGTTAATGAGTTCCAATGCACAAGCTTACAAAAGCATGTTGGTAAGCAATGTCATGCAAGTCGACACTAGCATGTTGACAAACATTTCAAGACAAGTTGTTATGTTGCTAGAAATTATGTCACTTACTAACATTGTTCATCACCAAGCATTCACATAAGAGTTTGTCAAATCCTCATGTTCATTCAATTTCAAAATAACCCAAACATGGGAGGATGCAACGAAAATCTTGATAAAAACTAAGGAATGAGAAAGTCATCAACTACAAAAGATGGAAAAATTACAAAATGACACATAGAAATACATGAATAAAATATTGAACTTATTATATATTATTCAATTGGCTTGCCATGACCAACAATGATTTGAACAACATCTAAAAAGACACTACCATTCATGCATTGTGAAATTTGACAAATATGGTATATGAATTATCAATAAGTATTTCCCCTTAACACAATGTGTTGAAATTTGAAATTAAACCCAATTTTAAAAAAATAAAATCTAAGGAATAATGCAGACACATTAAAGAAGATATTTGAAATAATTCCATAATCTAAACTTTTACATTCAATTGTACAAAAAACCTTTTTTAAAATAGGGGACAATTTCAACATAGTAGGAAAAACTCAAAACTTACTAAAAATATAAGGAAAATATTAACAACCCTGAATTTTATTGATTAATATTTATTTTTATAGGTTGATATTGACCATTGTGATATCAAATGAATAAAATGTTAAGGATTGCTATAAACAAAATTCTTTATCATAAAATCAATTCTTTATCAAATTATTAAGTATTATACTAAAAATGATTTAATTAATTTACCAAATTAATTTTTAGTGTCTCAAATAATATTGCATGATTACAATACATATTCATTGGAGAATTTGATTAGTCTCCACATTAATTACCATCTTCATTAGCCCAATTTATCTAATGAAAATTGTTTACGTCAATAACAAGGTTGAGTATATACAATTAATGCACTCCTACATGTTATTTACATGTGATTTCATCAAATGACACACAGAAATATGTAAATAAAAACTTATTATATGTATTTCAAGTGGTTGGGAGAATTATAAAAAATTTCAAGCAAATTAACACAACTTAGAATTATATTTATTGTTTTCAATTATTTGCATGATTCTAATTTCAACTTAAAATTAAAAAATATTCAATCATTTATGATTCCAAAACATGAGTTTATATACAAAAATTGTAATATCACCAAAGCCATTTTAAGCATGTTGGATTATAATTTAGAAGCACTACACAAAATTTCTTTAACTTAAATAATGAAAAAGACCCAAGAAGCAAGGGAAAACCAAATGTCAATTTAAATCCAATCGAAATTATGATGAAAATAGAAAAAAATTATAATTTTTAAAACATGTAAAACTTTGGGGTTTAAAAATTAGGTTATAAATATTAAGTTCAAAGATGTAACATCTTGTATTTGAAGTTTTATTTTTGCAAATTTTATGAAAATCAATCATATGTTGAAACGTCATTGCACAATTAATAACCAAAGTTATACATGGGCTTGGGTAATGATAAATAACTTTTGATTTGAATAACATTTTTTTCTTTTTTTTTCTTTTGGGTGTTTTAACATTATTATGAAAATTATGGTGATATGATTGTAAACATAACTTTGAATAAGAAATGATGTCAAATGTTTAATTTGTTGACCGTAGTTAAAAATTCCCAAAAATATAACAAGAATGTGTTTACTATGTTTTATAACCGTTACATGTCGAAGATTTCAGAATCAAAAAACCAAGTGCTGAAGTTAAGATTTAAAATTTAATTAATTATTCGTCAATTTGTTGCCAAATTCGATCAGGGAGTATGATATTGGCATTCGAAGAAAACAAAAATGACCTTGAAATGAAGCATTTTCTTTTTGCATTTGTTTTTTCTTGGAACATTTTCATTGTAGCAAAATTTTTTTACAATATTGACCATTTGTTTTCAGTCAGAGCAATTGGATCAAGGAGAGGGTTCTATTGCACTCACTCAATTCTTTTCTCGAAGTCACTTGCTTCAGAATCACTCAGTTGAAATGAGATCAATTGCAAGATCTTGTTCCTGTAGTTGCAAACTACCAACCAGAATGCAGTCTCTCTACACCAATGGCCAACTTATTCTTCATTTCCAGTTCCAGTGAAAGCCAACAACAAGAATCTTTGTAGAGAGGCTGCAGTCTCCAAAGCTTGAAATTTGTGAGAACTTTGCTGACAGTATGATAGATCTGAACCAAAGTTTGGAACCACTGGATTCCAAAAAGTCTGCAAACTACATTTCACCAAAATTCCAAGAGGCATTGGAAAAAGAAGAAGAAGAAGTAGAAGAAGAAGGGGGTGATCAACATTCGGCCCAAGAGTATATTGCATGTACAGCAGAGGAAGAAGCTATAAAACAGTGTGTGTTGATAAAAGGGAACATAGCATCTCTGCTTGACATACTATCAGATTGCCCAAAATCTGAAGACAACACTTTGATGACCAAAAATCAATCAAGTATTTGAGGAAGGGTTTATTGAAAATGGTGCAAGTGGAGAGCAAGTTATACATACTCTGGATAAATGGCAGTTGCAACAAAATGTCTGCACCAGGAAGCATCAGATTGCAGCAAAAATCTAAAACCTGCAAAATTTCAATCATCTCAAGGGGTTATGATGAACTCTCCTGAGGATGTTGCATGTGCAAAGGAGGCTGCAGTAATCCTGTTGCTTGGGACTTCTTTTTTTTCCTTTTGCAAAATGGTCCCTCAAAAACAATCACTGGGATGACCACATCCTCCAAGGAGCAAGAAAAAAGAAGGAAAACCCTAAACCCTAAACCCTAAACATAGGGGGAAAAAAAAAGAGCAAGAAAACTGAAAAGGAAAAAGAAAAAAAAGCAAGAAAGAAAAAGAAAAAAAGAAAAAGAAGGAAGGAAAAAAGAAATACACCTTGGAAGAAAAAAAGAGATGAAAAAAAAAAAAAAAAAAAAAAAAAAAAAAAAAAAAAAAAAAAGAAAAGGGGAAAAAAAAAAGAAAAAAAAAAAAGAAAGAAGAAAAAAAACCACACAGGAAAAAAAAAAAAAAAAGAAAAAAACAAAA
>Ga0116231_10013686_pt1 | contig 11259 bp, 9 predicted proteins | sample S1TSphgellanicum_2_FD_89695 | JGI IMG/M metagenome (GOLD analysis project Ga0116231, IMG submission 89695) | Host-associated microbial communities from peat moss isolated from Minnesota, USA - S1T2_Fd - Sphagnum magellanicum MG | ecosystem: Host-associated > Plants > Peat moss > Unclassified...
ACCCGAGCCTGCTGCTCGGGACCTTGAGCTTCACGGGCCAGGCCCTCGGTGCGCACGCCACCGGAACCTACGACTTCACGCCATCGGGCCTGTACTCGGGGCAGCTGGGCTACCTGATCACCTTCGTCGGCGGCACGCTCAAGATCGTACCGGCCCCCGCCCCCGGTGCGTCCAATCCCACCCTGACCGGCGCGGTCGCGCAAGCGCAGGGCATCTTGTACACGCCGCCGGTGGGCCGGCAGCCGGGCACGCTGGACGCCGAGCCGACGCTGGTGGCCGCGCAGGTCGGCGCCTCGGCGGTGGGCGCCGAGGGTGGCGTCGAGGTGTCTGCCGGGGGCGCCGACAGCGTGATCACCTTGGCGGGTGGCAAGGCCATCGCGGTGAACGTGAACATGAAGATCGGTGCGGTGGGCACCTTGCAGATCCAGAACGGCGGCATGTTGCTGCCCGCCGACCTCGTCGACGTGAGCCCCTGAGCCCGTGCCCGGACCACCGGTGACCGCGCCGTGGCGCGCTCGGGCGCCCGTCATATGCCGATCCAACCAGGACCATCACGCCATGAACCGATATGCGTCGACGCCCTTGGCTACGGTTCCTGCCGTGTGCCTTGCGGCCGCTTTATCGCTGACCCCGCCGCAGGCCGCTGCAGCCCCGCCGCCGCCGACGCCGCCCGATTCGGGCGAGCTGCTCCAGCAGGTCAGGCCGGCGGTCCCGGTGGCGCCCGCCTCGGACCAAACCGGGCTCACGGTGCAGCGCCCCGACGGCGCCATCGCGGCGGCCGGCGGCGCCGTGGCCGTGAGCGGCTTTGCCGTCACCGGCAACACGCTGTTCGATACGGCGACGCTGCTGGCCCTGGTCGCCAGCGGCCAGGGCCAGTCGTTCACCGTCGCCCAACTCGGCCAACTCGCCGGCCGCATCACCGCCTACTACCATGCCCACGGCTACCCGCTGGCGCGCGCCATCGTGCCGGCCCAGACCATCAAGGACGGTGTCGTCACCTTCCGCGTGCTCGAGGCGCGCTACGGCATGGTGAACCTGCAAAACCACAGCCACGTGCGCACGCCGCTGCTGGCCGCCACCCTGGCGCCGCTCGCCGGCGGCGAGTTCGTCGAGCAGACGCAGATGGACCACGTGCTGCTGCTGCTCTCGGACATCCCCAAGGTGGAAGTGCATGCGGTCATCGATCCGGGCCAGGCGGTGGGCACCTCGGACCTGCTGGTCGACGTGCAGCCGGGCCCGCGCTACACGGGCATCGTCACGATCGATGACTACGGCAACCGTTACACCGGACGGGCCCGCGCCGGAGCCACGATCAGCGCGATCGATCCGCTCGGTCAGGGCGACTTTCTCAGCCTCGGTGTCCTGAGCTCCGGCCATGGCCTGGACTACGCCCGGCTCTCCTACGAGGCCACGCTCACGGGGCTGGGCACGCGCGCGGGCGCCGCCTACTCGGCGCTGCGCTACGTGCTCGGCGATACGCTGGAGGCCCTGCAGGGCCACGGCACGGCCAGCGTGGCCAGCGCGTGGGTCAAGCAGCCGCTGCTGCGCAGCCCGCTCGTCAACGCCAACGTGCAGTTGCAGTACGACGCCTCGAGCCTGCACGACGACCTGGATGCGGCTGCCATCCGCACCGACCGTCACGTGGACGCCTGGACGGCCAGCGTCAGCGGCGACCAGCGCGACACGCTGGGCGCCGGGGGCATAGGCACCGGGAACCTGGCGCTGAGCTCGGGCCGCGTGAGCTACGACGACGGCGCCGCGGAAGTGGCCGACGCCGCCGGCAGGCGCACCGAGGGCGGCTTCACCAGGGCCGGCATGAACCTGGCACGCCTGCAGAGCCTGTCCGCCGACAACAGCCTGTACCTGAACCTGGCCGGGCAGATCAGCAGCCGGAACCTGGACAGCTCGCAGAAGATGACCGCCGGCGGCCCGTACACCGTGCGCGCGTACGACCTGGGCGTGCTCGCCGGCGACAAGGGCATCCTGGCCACGGCCGAGCTGCGCCACGAACTGGGCATGCTGGCCAGCGGGCAGCTCCAGGCCATGGTGTTCGGCGACATCCAGCACCTGGCGATCGACCGCAACGCGCCCGGTCCCGGTGCCAACGATGCCACGCTGAGCGGCTTGGGCACGGGCATGAACTGGTCCGGCCCGCAACGCTGGACCGCCCGCGCCTACGTGGCCGCCCGCGTCGGTGCGGTGCCCGAGCAGATAGCCTCTGCCGCCAAGGCGCGGTTCTGGGCGGAAGTGGCCAAGGAGTTCTAGCCCGGCACCGCGGCGGCGGCGGCGATTCCCGGGTAATACAGCTGGTAGTACCAGGCGTAGGCCGCCTGGATCTGCGCCTGGATGCGCGGCGCGATCGCGTGCGGCTTGGGCGCAGCAACGCTTCCGGCCTGCCGGTGCAGGTATTTCATGTGGTAGTGGCTGTCGCTCTCATGCGCACCCGCGGTGATCGCCTGGGGGTCGATCCGCAGCGGCGACACGCCCAGCCACGCGTACACCCGCGCCATGCACTCGGCGGGCTGCGCCACCAGGTCTTCGAAGCGCACGAAGTACAGGTGCTTCTTCACCGCGTCGGGCAGATCCAGCACGGCGTGCAGCGATATGAGCGGCGCGCCGATCGCCTTGTCCTTGGCGAACAGCATGTCGGCCCGGCCGAAGCGGTCGAAGTCCGCCAGGTGGTCGATGAAGTCGATCAGGATGGTGCGCTGGTGCTGGGCTTCGATCGAGCCGTAGACCTGCCCGAGCTCGCGCAGGCAGACCAGCAGCTTCGCCTCGGGCTCGATGTGCAGCAGCAGCTCGATCGCGTGCAGCCAAGCCCGGTTCTTGTCGACGACCAGCTTGCGCTCGCTGCCCTGGTACCACCCGCGCAGATAGCCCCGCATCGCGCAGGCCAGGTGGCCATAGCTGCGTTCGAAGCTGCCGTCCAGCTGCGCCAGGAAGAAGGTGTCGTCGCTGATCATGCGGCGTATGCCCAGCAGCGTATTGCACAGCGGCGAGCTGACCCCCTCGCAGTCGATTTCGGGGTGCTGGGCCAGCAACTGGCACAGCAGGGTCGAGCCTGCCCGGGGCAGTCCCGTGACGCCGAGGAATTGTTGGGCCATGCTGGCATCGGGTCCGCAGGGAGATGCACCGATTATGCGCCTTGCCTGGGCGCCGGGACGGGCTGCGCGGACCACGGCGCGGCCGGCGCCCGCCGCCTGGACGGACTTCAGCCGCGCGGCCGCGCCAGCTGGAATTCGAGGTGGTGGCGCACCGCCGGCCACTCGCTGCGGATGATGCTGTACACGCAGGTGTCGCGCAGCGTGCCGCCGGCGCCCAGCTGGTGGCTGCGCAGGATGCCGTCGAGCTTGGCGCCGAGGCGCTCGATCCCGGCGCGGCTGCGGTGGTTGAAGAAATGCGTGCGGAATTCGACCGCGATCGCGTCCAGCGTCTCGAACGCATGGCGCAGCAGCATGAGCTTGCACTCCGAGTTGAGCGCGCTGCGCTGTACCGATGCGCGGTACCAGGTCGAGCCGATCTCGAAGCGGCGGTTGGCCGCGTCGATGTTCATGTAGGTGGTCATGCCGACCGCCCGGCCGGCGGCATCGAGCACCGCGAAGGGCAGCATCGAGCCGCGCGCCTGCAAGCCCAGGCGCCGCTCGATCTCGGCGCGCATGCCCTCGGGCGACGGGATGCTCGTGTACCAGAGGGTCCAGAGCCGGCCATCCTGGACCGCCTCGACCAGGTCGTCGTGGTGCTCCGGTGCCAGCGGTACCAGCCTTGCGTGTCGACCCGCCAGGTGGACCGGTTCGATCGGTTTCATGCGCCATTCCCCGGATAGAATTCGGACAGTCGCATAAGCATACGGCGCCGAGCGCCCGGCAGACCCGGCCGTGCGGGTCCGGCCAGAGCGGGGAACCCGGGACCAACCCACGTGAGCGATCGACCCCAAAGCCGCGGCGAGGAGATCGCCAACAGCCTGAGCCACGGCGCGGCGCTGCTCGCCGCCGTCGTGGCGGCGCCCTTCCTGATCGCCGCGGCCGGCCGCTTCGGCGCCTCGAGCATCGTCGGCGCCAGCGTGTTCGCAGCGACCATGATCCTGCTCTACCTCGCCTCCACGCTCTACCATGCGCTGCCGCCGGGGCGCGGCAAGCGCGTGTTCGCCAAGCTCGACCACGGCGCCATCTACCTGTTCATCGCCGGAACCTACACGCCGTTCGCGCTGGGAGCGCTCGGCGGTCCCTGGGGTTGGTCGCTGTTCGGCGTCGTCTGGGGGCTGGCGGCGCTGGGCGTGACGCTCAAGGCGCTCAACCGCCTGAATCACCCGTGGCTTTCCACCGGCTTGTACCTGATGATGGGCTGGCTGGTGCTCATCGCCGCCGTGCCGCTCACGCGCCACGTGGCCCTTACCGGCATCCTGCTGCTGGTGGCCGGCGGCCTGGCCTACACGGCCGGCGTGGTCTTCTTCGTGCTGGACTCGCGCATTCGCTACGCCCACACGGCGTGGCACGGCTTCGTGATCCTGGGTACGCTGTTCCACTTCCTGGCAGTCTGGGGCTACGCGGCCTGATCCGCGCGCCCGGTGCGCCCGGCATGCCAGGACCGGCGGGGGAGGCATTCGAGCATGGCAAGCCACACGGCGACGATCGCCTGGGAGCGCGCGGGCAGCCCCTTCACGGACCGGCGCTACAGCCGGGCGCACACCTGGTACTTCGACGGCGGCATCACCGTGCCCGCATCGAGCTCGCCTCACGTGGTGCCGGTGCCGCTGTCGAACCCGGCCGCCGTCGATCCGGAGGAGGCCTACGTCGCCGCGCTCGCAAGCTGCCACATGCTGTGGTTCCTGGACCTGGCCGCGGCACAGGGCTACGTGGTCGACCGCTATACCGATCGCGCCATCGGCATCATGGGGAAGAACGACGCCGGCAAGGCCTGGGTGGCACGCGTCGAGCTGCGCCCGGAGGTCGCCTTCGCGGGCCCGCGCGTGCCGGACGACGCGCAGGTGGCGCGCCTGCACGATGCGGCGCACGCCGAGTGCTTTCTGGCCAATTCGGTCCGGACGCAGATCGTCATCGCCGGCGCGTGGAGCGGGCAGGCCTGAGGGGCAGGAGGCTGCGCCACGGCGCCTCTGCGGGAGTACTCCCGGAAAAGTCCGAACGACCATATCATCGGACACCGGGGAGCAAGCACGCCGCGTAGCCGTACCCGGCCGAGGATCTGCTCACAGAACCAGGATTCGATCGATGTCCCACCTGCATACCGTCAGAGTCGCTGCACAGGAAGCCGGCAAGGCGCTGACGCCACAGCAAAAGCGCTTCAACACCTTGATCCGCCAGATCGAGCAAGCGCGCGATACGCTGGCGGCATGGCACGACAAGGTCGGCTCCTACCGGCAGGCCCATGCGGCGGCGGTGCTCCCGCTGCAGGCCGAGGTGACGGCTGCCCACCGGCAATGGCTGTTCGCGCTCGATGGGCTGCTCGAGCAGACCGCTTGGACGCGGGCGGAGCGCGAGACGCTTCGAGATCTGGTGTGCGAAGCCGCGACGGAACTGCTGGACGGCAACGAAGATGACGCCGCGGTCAAGGAACTGTATGACAAGCACGGCGAGGTCGATTTCGATACGGAACAGCGGGAGTTGCTCCATGCCGCCAAAGGTCTGATGGAGGCGATGACCGGCGTCGACCTGGGCGACGACGCCGACATCCAGACCGATGCCGACCTGATGCAGCGCATCGAGCAAAAGACCCGCGAGCAGGCGGCAGCGGCCGAGGCCCAAAAGGCGTCGAAGCCCGCGCGCCGGCGCAAGACGGCCGCTCAGCAGCGGCGCGACACTGAAGCGCTGCAGGCCACGCAATCGGTACGCGAGATCTACCGCAAGCTCGCCAGCGCGCTGCACCCGGACCGCGAAGTCGACCCCGAGCAGCAGCGGATCAAGACAGCGCTGATGCAGAAGGTCAACCGGGCCTACGCAGCCAACGACTTGCTCGGCCTCCTGGAGATGCAACTGCAGATCGAGCAGGTGGACGTGAAGCAGATCGCCCACGCCAGCGCCGAAAAGCTGCAGCGCTATAACAAGGTCTTGGCCGGCCAACTGGCCGGCTTGAAGACCGAGATCGAGCACGTCGAGATGCAGTTTTGCATGGAATTCTGTCACGTGACGGAATCTCCAATCGACCCGCGCCGGCTGGGCGGACTGCTCGAGGAAAGCGTGCGCGACTTGCGCGCATATTTGGGGCAATTGCAGGCGGAAATGCGATTGCTGGCCGACCGCGCGGCGGCCAAGCGCTGGATCAAGAAGCAGCGACAACGGCTGCGCGAGGACGAATTGGACGACCCGTTCCTCTGAACGCCTTGCTGGCTATTTCTCCCGACGCCGCAGGCCACCGCAAGCCGTCGGCCGCGAATTGACTCCCGAAGGGCGGCCAGTTCCGGTGCTCGATCCGGATGGCAGGGCCTAGGCTCGTGATCCAGGTCGGGTCCATGCGCACATCGCTTGCAAGCCTCCTGGCACCAGGCGGAAGAGGCGGCCATCGCCACCTCGGAAACGCTACTGCGCGGCCTCGCTCGGGCCGAAGGCAGCCTCCCATGAGCATGCCCGGCACGTCGACCTTCGAGCCCGTCAAATGACCCGCACCGTACTGACTATCGAGGATCAGCCCGACATCCGCCGGCTGATCGTCATGACCCTGGAGTTCAAGGGCTTCGAGGTGCTCGAGGCGAGCAGCGGCGAGGAGGGAATCACGCTGGCGCGGACCCGGCATCCGGACCTGATCCTGCTCGACGTGCTGATGCCCGGCATCGGCGGCCTGAGTGCGGCCAGGATCCTGCGCCGGGACCCGGCGCTGTCGCGCATCCCGCTCATCATGCTGTCGGCGCTGGGCAGCGCCACGGACATCGACGCCGGGCTCGAAACCGGGGCCAGCGCCTACCTGACCAAGCCGTTCAGCCCGGTGGCCTTGCTCGAACTGGTGGACCGCCTGATCGCTGGCGCGCCGAGTCCGGTGCCGCAAGGCGGCGATGGACGATGAGCCCACGGCCGCGCGCTTGCGGCCCGACGCGAACCCCTGGAACCCGGCGCAGGTCACCGTCGACAACTGCGAGCGCGAACCGATCCACACGCCCAACGCGATCCAGCCACACGGCGCACTGGTCGCCTTCGAGGAGGAAACCGGCCTCGTGCTGCACGCCTCGGCCAACCTGGGCCAGTGGTTCCCGGGCGCGGCCCACAGCGCCGTCGGCAGGCTGCTGCCCGAGGTGCTGGGCGAAGCGGCGCAGGCCACGGTGCGGCGCTCGCTGGCCACGACGGCCGATGCCGCGCGCCACCAGATATTCAACTTGGCGGGCAGCGACGGCGCGCAGGCGCCAGCACTCAAGGGCGCCGTGCATCGCCACCAGGGCCTGTGCATTGCGGAATTCGAGCGCGCCGCCGACCTGGAGACGGAGCGCGCGTGGTCGCAGGCTTTCCGCGACACGATCGAAGCGCTGCAGGGTTCCGGCGATCTGGACGATCTCGTCCAGCACATTGCGGACCACGTCAAGCGGCTGACCGGCTTCGGACGCGTGATGGTCTACCGCTTCGCCGCCGACTGGCATGGCGAGGTCATCGCCGAGGCGCGCGCGCCCGGGACGGAGTCGTATTTCCAGATGCATTTTCCCGCCGGCGACATACCCCCGCAGGCTCGGGCGCTATTTTGCGCGAACCTCGTGCGCTACATACCTGACGCCCGGTACGTGCCGATTGCCGTGCTGCCGGCCGGCGGCGCCGATGCGTCGGTGCCGCTGGACATGAGCTTTGCGATATTGCGCGGCGTCTCGCCGATGTGCCTGCAATTCCTGTCCAACATGGGCGTGTGCTCGACCTTGACGATCTCCCTGCTGGTCGACGGCGCGCTGTGGGGCCTGATCTCCTGCCACCACACGGCACGCACGTCGCTGCCGCTGGGCCTGCGTACCTCATGCAATGTCCTCGCCGTGACGGCCGGCTACATGTTGAGCGCGTTCGAGCAGCGCGAACGCGCCGGTACCGCGTCGCGGATCGCAGGCATCGTCCATGAAATCGGCAAGGCCTTCCGGCAGGTCCGCGCCCCGCTGACGGACGTGGTCGCCGGTTGCGCCTCCCCGCTGCTGCATATCGTGGGCGCAACGGCAGGCGCGCTCTGGCAGGGCGATAAGGTGCTGCCGTTCGGTCGTTGGCCGACCGGCGATCGCGGCGCCGGCATCGTGGCTCTGGTGCGCCGCCAGCTGCAAGCGGGCGGACACGACATCGTCAGCACCGAACAGGAGGCGCTGCTGCCAGCGCTGGACGACGACCAGCCGGACAGCGCGTGCGGCCTGATGGCGCTGCGGCTGGACCCGGCCGGCGCGGCCGGCATCGTCTGGCTGCGCCCGGAATTCCGGCACCGGCTGGACTGGAGCGGCGACCCCGAGCACCCGAAGACGGTGGCGCTGGATCCGAGCGGCACGCGCACGCTGAGCCCCCGGGCGTCGTTCGAGCGCTGGGAGCGCGACGTACGCGGCCATTGCCGGCCGTGGGACGACGGCGACCATGCCGCGGCACGCCTGCTGCTGCCGCTGCAGCAGACCCTGGCCTTGCGCGCGACCTTCGCGCAGATCGACGTCAGCGACCGGCGCTTCTCCGACCTGGTGGAGCTGCAGTCCGATACCTACTGGCAGACCAATCCGCACGGGCGCCTGAGGCTCATGAGCAAGCCGCTGCCCGGGGTGGACAAGCCCGCCGAAGGCCTCACGCTGCCCGAGTTGCTGGCGTCTTCCTGCGATGCGACGAGCGTGCAGGCCGTGCGCGACGCCTTGGCCGGCAATGCCCCGATACGCGCGCTGCGGGTCCGCGGCAGCGGCGCCGGCGGGGCGGCCTTCGAGCTGCAGCTCAACGGCGAGCGCATGATCGACCGCCTGGGCCACAGCGCGGGCTGGCACGGCACCATCACCGACATGACGCAGGAAGTTGCCGCGCTGGCCGCGCGGCGCGAGCGCGACGCTGCCGAGCAGCTCGGCATCGAGCGCTCGCGCTTCCTCGCCCAGGTCAGCCACGAGCTGCAGACGCCGCTGACCACGGTGGTGGGTTTCTCCGAGCTGCTGCTGCTCGACGAGCAACTGCCGCCCCGGCAGCGCGAGCCGCTGGTGATGATCCAGACCGCGGGGACCCTGCTGCAGGCGATGATCGCCGACCTGCTCGACCTGGCGCGCATCGATGCCGGCAAGCTCCGGGTCACGCTGGCGCCCACCGACATCCGCAGCGTGCTCGGCGACACGATCGCGCTGGTGCGCTTCCAGGCGCAGGCCAACGGCGTGCGCTTCCGGCTCGACGAACCGGTGCCGCCGGTGGCGGTGCGCGCCGACCCCTTGCGCCTCAAGCAGGTGCTGCTGAACCTGGCGACCAACGCCGTCAAGTACAGCAATGCATCGAGCGAGGTGCGCATCAGCGTCACGGTCGACCGGCCCGCGATGCGGGTCGACATCGCCGTGCGCGATGCCGGCATCGGCATGTCGCCGGCGCAGCGCGAAAAACTGTTCCAACCGTTCGAGCGCCTGGGCCGCGAGCACGGGCGGATCTCGGGCACCGGTATCGGCCTTGCGCTGGTCAAGCACCTGGTCGACGCGATGGGCGGCAAGGTGGTCGTCACGAGCGAACCGGACCAGGGAAGCTGCTTTTGCGTTTCGCTCGAGCTCGTGCCCGCGACGGCGCCGTAGAGCACCTGCTGAAATGGCGATCGCTTGGGCGAACGGCGCCGGGCCTTAAGGAGCCCTTTCCCGGCGATTGACGCCGCGCTGGGCCGATGACAATGCGATGAAGCGAAGTAATTCGGTGCGGCCGTCTGGCTCGTCGAGCCGGCCCCAGGGGAAGAAATCCATGTCCGGTGTCGGAATGCCGCGGCGCGTGTCCGGTCGCGAGTTTGCCGTGGCGACCGCGGCTGGGGCCGCATGCAGCGCCGCCCTGGTCGGCGGCGCGGCGCCGTGGTTGCGATCGACGGTGGGCCCTGGGCTCGGCATCGCCGCAGCGCAGGAGTTCGTCGCCGTTGCGCTGCTGACGCTGCTCGTCGCCGCGGCCCTTGCGGCCCTGGGCGCGCTGGCCGTGCGTTGCATCCGGTCGATCCAGGCGCGCAGCCCCGGTGGCCTGCGGCGCATGTCGCGCGAGCAGGCGGTGCTCGAGGTGCGCGGCGTGGCCCCGTTCATCGACGTCATGAGCCGCCAGATCGGTGGCGCCGTCCAGGACTCGGGACAGGCGGTCGTGAAGATCATCGAAGGCATCAACGCCACGCACCAGGTATCCAACGTGCAGTTCGAGCGGATCCGGGAGTCGGAGGCCAACGGCGTCGAACTGGCGACGGTCATGAAGGACAAGCTGATGGTCGATTCCCAGCTCAGCCGCATCCTGGAGATGTTCGTCGACCAGCAGGAAACCGACGCGGTCGCCAACCTCGAACGCGTCAAGCGGCTGCAGGAGGTGAAGGCCCTCGAGCAGATGGTGGACGAAATCTCGGCCATCGCCCGCCAGACCAACGTCCTGTCGATCAACGCGGCGATCGAAGCGGCGCGCGCCGGCGAATCCGGCCGCGGCTTCGCGGTCGTGGCGGCCGAGATCCGCAAGCTGTCGAACCAGACGGCGAGCGCCGCGATCGACATCGGCGCGAAGATCAGGGCGGCCACGGACGGCGTCGACAAGGAGCTGAGCAGCGCGATGGAGTCCAAGGTCCGTCACGCGGCGGCCGGCAACATGCGCAAGGTGCTGGGCGACATCGCCGCCATGCAACAGCGGTTCTGCGCCGCCACCGACCGTTTCATGGAAGTCATCGAGGGCGTCAAGACCGGCCACCGGGACATCGTCGCCGGCCTTTCCGACGTGCTCGGGCAGATCCAGTACCAGGACGTCATGCGCCAGCGCCTGGAGCATGTGCAACAGACGCTGGCCGAGTTGAACGGCCACCTGCAGCGGATGGCAGACCAGCTGATCGACAAACCCTGGGACCCCGATTCGCTGGTCTCGCTCAGCGAGCGGCTCGACCAGCAGCTGGGCACGTACGTGATGCAAAGCCAGCACGATGCGCATGTCGCGGCGACCGGGCAGGCCGTCACCGAGGTGGTGGACCGTCCGGCGATCGAGCTCTTCTAGTGGTCCTTCAGACCATGCCGGTCCTGCACCCGCGAGGCTGACTCCCTTCTCCCGCCAGCGGGAGAAGGGCAGGGATGAGGGTGGCAGCGTTTGGCATAGGTCTTGCGAGCAAGTCCTACAACGTGATTTCGATCAATGGCTTGGAGCA
>Ga0116231_10013687_pt1 | contig 11259 bp, 9 predicted proteins | sample S1TSphgellanicum_2_FD_89695 | JGI IMG/M metagenome (GOLD analysis project Ga0116231, IMG submission 89695) | Host-associated microbial communities from peat moss isolated from Minnesota, USA - S1T2_Fd - Sphagnum magellanicum MG | ecosystem: Host-associated > Plants > Peat moss > Unclassified...
AATGTTCAACGTTCAATGTTGATACAATCATTGATATGATGTTAAGGTGACATTGTAACAATATGTCCTGAAATGGCATTGATATAATATTAAAATATTTGACATGTTATCAATATTAAACCAATGAAAAAAATATGACCAACATTGGCACAATATACATTAATAAGTCATCAAATTGATGACTGTATGTTGAAGATTCAATGTTAATATGGTCATTGATACAATATGTTGATAGCATTATAACAATATGTATTGAGTTAGCATTGAGATTTTTTTGACATAATTTACATTTTTTCAACACGCATTCAATGAATAAGATCTTGTCAATGCTGAGATAACACAAATTGATTAACTATTGAATTAATGTTGTTATAACCTTCATAAAAATGGATTTTCAATGTTGTTGCATATCACATAAAATCAACACATTAAAAATGTTGAAACAATGGTACTCACTGTCACAACATTAATACAATCTTATGAATGCTGCAATATCAAATGGGCAAATAACAAGCATTGATTCAATATAAATCAAATCTTGCATTTGATAAATGTTGAAACAACTAGTAGCATTGTTTTAACATTGATTCATAGCAAATCAGTACAACATTTCATTTATATCATTCCATATAAATTATATAATATATACCCCAAGGGGTGTGCTCAGTGCGTACCTAGTGTGAGGAAGACAATTTCCAATTTCTTAATTTTTTCGCTCATTTTCTTCTTCTTTTTTCTTTTTTTTTTCTCTCTCTCTATTTGCACTGCACTATGCGTCTTTTTGTACCCGTTCCTTTCTCTTCGCTTTGCTTCTCTTGGAGCCCACGCAGTTTGCTCAATGACGAGAGTGTAAAGCTCGTTACAAGTTTGTATTTTGACAAGACAGAAAGAGTTCTATTGTTAGTTTTTTGTGTTATTGTTGTTGTTGGGAATAATGGCGGATTCACCTATCTTAGTTCCTCCGAAGATGGTGAAGCTGGAGGATTTGCATCACCATGTGTTGGAGCAGCTTCCTAATCTCGCTTATTGTATCAATGACAATCCTCGATGGGGTAAAGAAGTCGTGATTCGTTCTTCGCATATTTGCGTTTTGTTGTCTTGTCTAGTTTTGTTTTGTTTATGTTGTGAAGATGGTGCTTTCTTAGTGGTGGAAGCTTGGAAAAGAAGTAGCACAGTTTTTTCTTGTGTACAGAGTTGGTTTTGTAAAGAGATGAGCTGCTGTTGTTGTTGTATGAGGTTCTTTGTTTGTTTGTTTGTATTTTCCTAGTTGTGATTTGGAAGAAGTTGGCGATTTTTGTGTGCAGGAGAAGCAATCATCTTAGGTTTCCAGCACCACTTCACCATGCTTTAGACGACAGTGCTAATTCCATCTCTTGTCATTCTTAATATTAATGGACACTCGGTATGTTCTTCTAGAGAAACACTCACAGACAAACATAGAAAAGAAAGGTTTAGAAAGATCTTGATCTTCTTTTTGTACTTTCTTTGCCATGAAATGCGTGTTAAGAAGCTCTTTTTTACTACTACTTTGTTGTGGTTTGTTTTGTGTGGACACTGTGGTAAGATTGTTTGTTGTTGTTGTTATTGTTGTTGTGTTTTCTATGTCTGTCTTATTTGTTGCAGAGTGATTTAGCATGAGTTGTGCAAAGCTCGCTTTTTGTTTTCGGGATCAATACTTTGTTGCAGACTGTACTAGTTTCAAGATTGCCGGTAGTTATGGGAAACTCCTTCTATTTTTTGTTGATTACGCTTTCCATCGTCAATGCTCCTCATATGATCAACATTCTTGACCCGCATGAGGTAACAGATCATCCACCTATTATAGTAGCACACATTCTCAAAACCTCCGACTTGAGGAATTCTCCATTCGACTTGTACTTCTACGATCTCTCTCTATGTTTATCTTCGTGCCTTTTAAACATTACTAACAAATGAGGATTTTTCTCCTTTCGCTTTCCAAAGATTTCGACATGCAATGAGAGCGACACAAGGAGCTTTCATTGCAGGTTCAGTGCTCAACATCATACTCGGATTCAACGGCCTATGGGGCATAGCTGCCAGGTAATGAAAGTAGGTTGCTTGCTTACTTGCACAAGGTTTTCAGTCTATTGCCCTAAATTGGATTGATCAAGTTCACTAGCTAGGTCATCATCATCATTCATGCCTAAAATCCGTTTGAAACACACAGTTGAAGAAATACACAAAGTCGGATCTGAGTTGCATTCTCATCATGTTTCATAGTCATCTCAAAACCACTACCTAAACCCACACAACTTGTGGGTGTAGGTATATAAGTCCCATTTTTATAGCTCCTGTCGCAGCTATAGTGGGCTTGGGTCTCCTCGAATATGGATTTCTAGGGGTATGCCATCTTCTTTCTCACCCTCCACAAGACTCAATTCTGTTATGAAACCAGTTTTCATATTAGGTTGTACCAATAGTGAGTGTCCTTTTGATCATTCTTCAGGTCTATTACAGTGATGCAATTTTCTCACTTCCTCACATTGCACAACAATCTTTCTTTTTGCATCCTTGCATTGCACACCAACCTTTCTTCTCACTTCCTAATGTTTTATATACCACATGCTTTAGAAGTGTATATGTTCATATCGACTAAGCCTTTGGTCTTTTATGGCAGGTTGGGAAATGTGTTGAAATTGGCATTCCAGCTCTTCTATTTATATTGCTCTTCTCACAGGTAAAGTGTTAATGATTACTTAGTTGATCATTTTGGAACTTGTTGTTTCGGATAGTATGATTTAATGGTGTTGTCTGAAGACTATTTTTGATCCCTACAATTTTTGACAAATGTTTTTCAATTGGTTGAGGGATTTCAACCCATTCAACTATGTTGTTGAGTTTGTTACAGATTGTAGCAACTTGACAAGTGACAACCATGACCAAGTTGGCTTTGGTGGCAATGGTTTGGGTTGGAGGAGGAGGGACTTTTCATGGGTGTGTCACAGATCCTAGGCTAATGAGATCCCCAAGGGAATCTATTCTGGGTTGTGAGGAGATTTGTGGGAGCTGATGATCCCCAAAAGAATTTTGTTTTGAGGATTCAAGCAACAACACAACGAGTCTTTCGACATGGTTAGTATCCTTGAAACATATTGTCTATCTACTCATCCATGTCAGTAATGTCTGGATGCTTCAGAAACATGGACTGTACTCTGATTACAATTTTTTTAATAGTTGGCAATAATCATTTGTGTCTAGAGAAGTATCTAAATTTGAGGGCCTAGTGTGAAAGAAAATGAGAAGGTACTGTGAACTGATGATGGCATGGAGACAATATCAAGAAGGCTTCATTCAATGTGCAGGTCTTCAAGAGATTTTTGTGTTTACTCCTTGCATGCACTTAGGTTGTCTCACCAAGTACACTCTGACATGTGAAATTCATCTGCTTCTCATTCCATCAAATCTCAAAAGGTTTGCCCTACTTCCATACTATGCAATTAGTCACTCAGTGGGGATGAAGAGTGTTTTAGTTTCTAGTGACCAAATCACAATTAGCAGTCTGCAGTTTGAAAAAGACTGATGGAGAGGGTTTGTGAATTACAGGTTTCATGGGGAATAGACAGTGAATGTTTTAGTGGAATGGGCAGCAACATCCCTTCTCAAGTTGCCTCGCATCTTGTACTATGGTGCTAAAGGCTCGGTAACCCATAATACCCATTATCTGAGCAATAGTTTTGTGGTTGAAATTCTGCAAGGCTACCTCTGTTGCCTCTATCTTGAATTTGCTACATCCCACTTTATACTTGTGTGAAGTTTTGATTAGTCAGGTTTTCGGATCCTCAATTCAGAGAATGCACACAACAATTGATTGTAGAGTGCTTCTGGAAAGGAATCATGGTCTTGCCATGGTGAACCCAAATCATGAATCCAAGCTGATTACCTGATCATTTGTTGGGTGAAATACATGCAAATGATAGATGTCATCTAGAAAACAGGTCCTCACAAGATGCAGTGCTTAATTTCAATCCATTTTGGTTTACCTACTTTTCCACATTGAGCTCAATTTATAGTACCACTGATGCATGAAAAGTTGCAAGGGTTGAGGGAACAAGGAGAATCAATAAAGAAGGAAAATGAAGGCAATAAGAAGCTAGAACTTGCTTACATCAGTAGTGACAATTTCTTTTGTGAATTGGTGAAGATGATAGTATTTTCTAACATAGGTGGAAAGGCAACGCCATACATTCGACAAGGTGCCAAGCAATACTAGGATTATGCAGTCTTTGCTATGGTGCTTTGGCAGGAGCAGAACAACACATTTTGGGAGACCAGGTTGTTTGTCTGCACTAGCACATTTTGTTTTCCTTTTCTTTATTGTACACTGCATAATTTAATTGATTTCTAGAACTCTCAAGAATCTTCTCCTCTTGATTTTTCATAACGTCCTGCATCACCTTCAGCATGTGCAGTTACACACTTACTTGGTATGCACAAAGAAAGTAATAAACATATGGTGATGATTGGGTTGTTGTGGATAGAGTTGGAGTGAAGTCAGCACCTACTGTAGTGTTTGTGAAGGACCTTGGCCTAGAACCTGTCATTTATCACGGCATGAATTTCCTACCTTCTCTTCCACTTCTAATACTATGATCTTCCTTCAAGAAAAACATCAATAGCCTTAGATGCTTTACTCAATCATCTCAAGGTCAACATTCATTATCTCTTTTGTATTGTGTAACTGCTTCTTTTTGTGGTCTTGTGATCCAAAACTATGACAGTTGAAGAAGTCGTCACAATTCTTGCATGAGAATTATGTTCATGGTCTATGAATGTATTCTGGGGGGGTGCACACAAGTCACATGAACAGCTTAGTATTTCATCAAGCAATGGAAAAGCACAAAAATTTTGGTAATGCATTGATGCACAGATGATGTTGAAAATAATTCTATGAAGAAATTATTTTATTTTTGTTGTCATGGAATCCAGAGGGTGTGTGATGATAGATAAATAGTGAACAGGAATGAAGTAGTATGTGGCCAACAGAATAAGAAAGATTTGGGTAAGCTCAGTTTCTTAATAGAGGGAGGGTGGAGTGAGATGCAAAGTTGCCACAGCTACGGAGCATAATTGCTGCAAAGCTTGGTTGTGATGCCTCTGGGTATTCAAAGGCAAGCAGGCAGTTCTTACTTCTCTCAGTGACAATACATGCTTCTAGTTGGATCTCAAGATTTGTGAATAGTTTTGGTTGGTTTGTTGATTGTTCTATCTGGATTTCAGTACTTGAACGAAAACCTCCAGTATAGGCACGTATATAACTGCCTCTTTCAACTTGTAACTTCATACAGAAGGGATCCATAGTGCTTTCATTGTTTATTATGAACTGAATGGGGGGAAACCAGAGAATAAGGTGAGATGGACAGGCAGCAATAGATACCATTCAGTTCTTCATTTCAAGTTTGGGGTTAAAAGACATTGTCATGCTCTTTATTCAATTTGCAGGATTTGGATCTAAAGGTGCTTTAGAACTGATGCAATATAGATGGCTGGGGACTCCCCCAACATTGCAAAATCTTATATATGGAATGTTGAAATCATGTTTCTACAGATTGTAAACATGGTGAAGAAAACACCAACATACAAGAACAAGATGAAAGCATTTGGGCTAGAGCACAGCTAAGCTAGGACCAACAAGAAGAAGGGTTCTAGAAATAAGATCTAATTAGTCCTTTTTGAGTTTCACATGAAAAAAAAAATGCCTCCTAAGGGAAGGGTTTTAGCTTTTATGATGAAATTTTCAATGGGAATTTTTTTTCTGTGTTGGGTTTGTGAAGTGTATTGAATTCAAGTTTGCAATGGTTAGCTATTACTTGGAGAATGTACAATGAATCTTGACCTTACTGTTGGTGTTTTGACTGCATATAGTGGATGATCAACTTGAAATCAGCGAGTTGGAATTGCAAATCACACGGGCAGAAAAACTGAGTCTATGGCAGTTGCTTGGCATTCAATTCATTCTCCTCCCTTATACCCTTGGGAAGGTTTGCTCCTTGTGACTCACATGTAGTACTTTCACCTATTGACAGTTAGTCAAAGTAGCTAACTAATAGGTGACATATTTTGTGTATCACACTAATTGGTTTTTTTTTAATAGTTTTGCTGAATGATTGACTAATGATGCAGCTTGCAACCTGGCAAAGTTGGTGGATCTAGCAGTATTAGATAAATTAGAAATCATTTACTTGGGAGGATGCTACATTCATTACATGCAACTATATCAAGATCCAAAGCAAAAGTCTTGATCATGGTGAGTGTATTTGTCAAAGTAGACAAAGTAGTCATTGGATTGATGTTTTGGAACTTCATTGGCATGTTTCTTAGTGTGTTCCTTGGATATCTGGAGCTTGTTGCAAAAAATAATGCAATATGAGTTGGTTTTTTTTATTGTGATTCTGTGCAGATGTTGAAAGTTTGTGAATCAGACCAAATTTCATTTTTTGATGAAGTAGCAACTGGTGCACAAACCATGGAGCTTGCTGAGCAAGTTGCAGTTGAGGTTTGAACCAAGGTGGAATATGTTCTAAACCATCATAGAGGTACCCTATAGGTACAAGAAGTTGTATACATGAAGTTTTGTAATTCCATAATTGGAGTTGTATTTTTGTTTGACCATATGAGGTGCACCCTGTGAACTAGGTCAGTGGAACATTCTCCAGTAGCATTGTTTATCAATACTGTCCAATATTGATTATCATTTACTAAATCCATACCAATACAAAGTTTGTAAACATGTTGCAATATCATATCTCTTGCAGCCAATGGTGCATATGCAATTTTTAAATGCTTTTGTTATGGTGTGCCTATAACACATTTACAACATCATAATAAACATTATTTATGATGCATTCTATTGATTGTGCATTCCTATGGCATTTTAGATGCAAATTATGGGGAATAGAAGGAATGCATATGCAAGATTGACAAAGGCTAAAAAAACTAGGGTTGTTAAAACAAGGCAAGCTGCTACAATAGCTCGAGCCATAGATGTGACAACACAGTACCTAGGATCATTCATCCTTGCCCTTTTGGATGATCTTTTCCTCACCCAAATTTGGTCATGAATGTGTGACCAAGTTGATAATGGGCTAGAGGGAGTTTTGGATGAACTCCAAGGTTGGAGACTTGTGTTTAAGGCATGGTGTGGGTTGGCTAAAACTAAAGTGGTATGGCTTGCATTGATGGTGTCAAAATTTAACGTGGTAACATATGCATTATCACACCATAAGCGGGCCCATTTGACATTTGACATTTGGTGGAGGTCAATCCAATGTTTGGACATTGCTAAAGATGCATAAGAGGTTTGGTGACCCACTCGACCTTAAATCCACCCAAAACCTCAAAAGGGTGTGGAACCGGTATGAAAATATCTTATAGGGAAAGGGGGGTGGTTATTGTGATGGTAATGGGAAGGATTGTGAGTGTTCCATTGATAGCAAAATGGATTGTACCACTTTAAGGGAAATTATGTGTGTTTAATGAATTGCCACATTGATGAGAGAAATGTGTTATTTTGGTGTCATTTTGAGTGGATTGATTTGGTATTCATGCAAAGGGTCGAAAGGAACGATTCTTCCATTAGATGTTAAATGATGGACAAAATAGTATTCTCCTTATATTTATCATTGTATATTTTCCCACAATTTGCATTTGTAAGTGACTGTCACAAATTTGATTAATGAACTACTCAAAGTTGACTAAAAGCTACCATGGCATTGGAATAGGGCCACCAACTATGTGATGTGCATTGCTCAACTTCCAAGTAGGTGTTGTAATAGCCATTGCAAATGAATGTTTTGTACAACATGCCCACAATAGGTCATGGCTAAACTTAATTTAGGTCCACCAATCTCAATTGAACACACCAAGTATCTAGGTCAATTTGTGATGGGAAATTTATGCATTTTGAACTATTCACTTGTTGACTAATGTTCAAGTTGTCTAGAGTGAAACAATGGCCTTAAAGAAAGAATTCATTAAATATCAATTTGTAATTGTATTTTATGAACATTAAAATCTTGGATGCAAGTTTATCTTCTAGAGACTTAGGTAATTTTAACATGAGTTCACATATTGTTAGGAACTCTTGATTAGCTAGTCTATTTGCATTGGTTGTAATTCTTATGTATTTACAACCCTTCTTTGTATTAGTTTCAATTATGAAAATTAATTGGGAGCTAAGCGAATAATGGGGCCAAGCCTCTATTAGGAATTTGGACATGTAGATGCTTTTTAATTAACATCATCATCATGAGTAAATGCCCTACCCCCCTCTCTTTCAAATTGTGCACCACAAGAGTCCCTTGGAATTCCTAAAATGTTTAAAGATTATGAATGCGTGGTTATGGCACCTTGATGATTATGTATTACTCTAATTAAGTAAAACCATTATTATAGGCACAACATGTTAGTAAGTCCTCATGGATGCAATTAGACCTGCTAAATTTAATGTAGGTTGGAGGGGAACTTGGGATGAAAGGCTACACATAATAGAAGAAACTATAGCTGATGAACTTGGACTTTCAAAATATAGGCGTCCCTATTTTTATTGTTGTGGGGGTGGGAGGCCTGTATTAAGGTCAATTGTTGAGGCCCACTTTACAAAACATGGATGTGATCCAAAGCTGATGAAACCCGTATTAATACATTGCTCAATCCTTAACAAAAATATATTTGTATAAAATTAATGAATGTGTTTGGAAGGGATGCCACGACACATTGATATCAAGCCCTTGAAAGTTTGTGTTTCAAAGTTAGTTATATAAAACATGTATTGTATAATGCATGTCTGTAGATACTGATAATGTTGCTTGTGTCATGTGTCACTAGAAGAAAAAGGCCAATATATGACCGTCACATTTACAACTACCTGCAACTATTTGGTCTTTGCAACTAAATTTTTGTTATCTACGACTATTGTGACATCGTGCTGACATCAGTCAAGTCATCTTCGACTAACCTGCAACTAGTTTGCGACTAATTTTATTTTCATCTATATATGGGTTGGATTTATCATCCAAGAGTAGTCATTTAAAGTCCCATTTAGTCGTAAGCGAAATGGTGCTTAGTCATAGTTGACGTATGTCTATATGTAAAATATTGTATTGTATGGTGTTTTAGTGAAAGTGTTATACAAAGGTGTAAAATACAAATTTGTACATATTCAAACCCTAAACCCTAAACCCTACCATAATTTATATGGTAGTGATATATGTGTTTTTTGTGATATTGCTTCATTATGCATGTACAGAGTCGAAAACAGCAAATAGAGTTAGTTGTAACACAAGAGAATGATTTTGACAAGGAGGCAGAGAGGCGATCAAAATCTTTGTTATTCTTTCAAGGGGTTCACACACTGCTCACAATTGCCATCACATTGTTGACCATGTATCTTTGCATCTGTTTCCTGACATCAGTTCCCGACATTGAGCAATCTTGCTTAGAGTTCTTGCAGAGCAGGTACCAGTTTTGTATCTCGGAAGCATTCGTTGGAGTTTGTGTGAGCTTTTTGTTTGTTTTTCGACGAAGACGTTTGTGGGTAAGAAAACACCGCTGTTTTCTTGAGGGAGGAAACGGAAGAGCTTCTGTCGCGACGAAGAAGAAGAAGAAAAAGCAAGCTCTTGTCTAGCAGCAGTGAGCTTCAGGTTGTGCGGTAGTTACTTCTAGGGTTTGGGGACGACAAAGACGGAGATGGAATTTGGCTTTTCAGAGCAGTTTCTGGAGTCACTCGCATTGCGTTGTCTGCTTGTCTCCACTTTTTTCCCTCTTCGTTACTGTTCCTGGGCAAGGTTCTTTGTTGTTTTCTCTCAAGCTGCTGCTGCTGTGTGACGAGCTTAGGCTAAAGCGGCTTTGGCAAGCAAGGTGCTCAAAGCGGAGCGGTGGCGAGCAGCAGCTGAAATTTGAGCTTGTGGGTGTCTTCACCCCAATGGCTTCTGAAAGACAAGACAAAAACCACCCTCGCTCGCCCTTGTTGTCATCAACCCTAAACCCATCGTTTTTCTATCGCGCTGTCTCAGTACATCTCTCCTCGCGCTGTGGTTGGTTGTGATGATGATGATGATTTTCTTCCCGATTGCCGAAACATTTGTCGTTGTGCAGAACTCTTCGACGAGTGATCTAGTTCATGAAAGGCATGGCTGCAGAAGCAGAAGAAGAAATAGAAGAAAACGTGAAGAAGGTGATGATCAGGTTTTGGATCCTCTAACCCTAATTAGGAAGTGGGTGATCGATAGAGAGAGAGATGGTAATCGCTGCTGCTAAAGACAGCAAAAGCACTTTGCTTGCAAAGCATCATCTGGTTTTAGCAGCATTTGCGCAACTGGGTTCTGAAGAGAAGAATCCATTTCTGAGAATAGCTTCTTCTCTCTTTCTCTGTCGGGAAGTGTGATTCTTCTTCTATCGTTCTGTGAAGCAATGGTAGAAGGCCCCGGTGTGCACCGTGTTGCGCTCGTCCATCGTCGTATGCTTCAGGGCCGCGTAAGTAGAGAATTCGTCACCCAGCTCTCTCTGTCTCTCTGTGTTTGTCCTTCTTGTGCTCATAACAGCTAGGATTTTGGGAAGAAACCAAAGGCTTATTTTTTTTGCTTCATTTCTTCTTACTGATGAATTTTTCTGCGTGTGATTTTTTGGCCTGTCCAGGTTTTTCAAGCAACTTCACCGAGTGGAAGATTTTTAGATAGTGCAGCAGCTATCAATGGACGTGTGCTGTCACACATTGAAGCTCATGGGAAGAACATCTTTTATGTAAGAAGCTTTTGCTATCTCTCTCTCTCGTCAGTCATGGAATGCTTCTGGTCTTGTTGCCTTGCATGGCTTGAATGTGTGAAAGAAGCAGCTAACATGTATCCAAGAGCTTAAGACTCTCTGTTGTGATGGTGCACATTCAAGCTTCTGATGCTGCTGCAGCTGCTGTTGTGGGAATAAGCATTCTATTAGTTTTTCACACCAAAGAAAGTAAAGGAGGAGGAAGGTGTGCTTGAGAAACTGGGATTGGATGCAGTTGTTGTTCATATCCATTTTGGTATGTCAGGCTCCTTCCGCACCTTCCCTTATCCTGGTAAGTTTACATTTTTTTTTCTTTTCTTTCTTTCTTCCAGAATCAGAGGAGATTGCAGGTTCGGCGTGCTCAGAAGGATGCAGAAGGAGAGATGATGGTTTGATGCAGCAGCAAACTCTGGAGATGATGACCCAGATTGGCAGTTTCAGGATCTTTCAAGCTTTTTGGCAGTGAATTGTTGTGGTGTA
>Ga0116231_10013688_pt1 | contig 11258 bp, 10 predicted proteins | sample S1TSphgellanicum_2_FD_89695 | JGI IMG/M metagenome (GOLD analysis project Ga0116231, IMG submission 89695) | Host-associated microbial communities from peat moss isolated from Minnesota, USA - S1T2_Fd - Sphagnum magellanicum MG | ecosystem: Host-associated > Plants > Peat moss > Unclassified...
GGACGCGCCGGGGATCACGATTCTGCCGACGCACCGCGTAGTGCATGGGCTGGAGGGATTCAGCGGAACGGCCTTCGCGGAGAAGGCGGCGGAGTTCTTTAGCGTGACGAAGCTGGATACGGTCTACGTGGCGAAGTTGGGCGAATTGCAGGGGGTCGCGTTCATCGCGGTGACGCAGGAAGGCGCATTCCTGCTGCAGGCCAGGCCAGAGGCGATGGCGAAGGCGCTGGCTGGCATCTCGAAGCGGCAGGCGCAGCTCGATGTGGTGCAGCTGCACTCCGTGGTGCTCGACAAGCTGCTGGGACTGAATCAGGAGACGATCACGAAGCTCGGCAATGTGCGGTACATCCGCGAGGCGGATGAGGCGATCGGTCAGGTGAAGAGCGGCGAGGCCGATGTGGCGTTCCTGATCAAGCCGATCACGCTCGACCAGTTGCGCGACATCTCGCTTTCGGGGGACGTGATGCCGCAGAAGTCGACGGACTTTTATCCCAAGCTGCTGAGCGGGCTGGCGATCTATGCTTTGGACTGAGAGGCGCTGGACTGGAGTTGCGGCGCTGCTTTGCACGCTGACCGCCGGATGGGTCAACGCGCAGTCGACGCCTGCCTTTAATCGGCAGGTGATCGTGATCGATCCGGCGCATGGCGGAACCGACGGCGGCGCGCAAATCGACGACCATCTCGAAGAGAAGGACGTGACGCTGGCGGTCGCGGGAAGGTTGCGGTCTCTGCTGGCGGCGCGGGGATTCACGGTCGTTTCGACGCGGCAGGGCGAACCCGGCGGTGTGCTTACAACCGACCAGCGGGCGGAGACGGCGAACCGGGTCCATGCCGTCGCATGCCTGGTGATTCATGCTTCGGCGAGCGGGAATGGCGTGTACATCGGGGCGTCGGCGATCAGTTCGCCCCTTGCGGCGGTGCCGCAGAGCGCGTCTGTGACGCGCGTGAGCAATGGAGCTGTGCCGTGGGACCGCGCGCAGGAGGCCTATATCTCGCAGAGCCTCGGGCTGGCGAACCAGGTCGGCACGGCGCTCGCACGCGCCAAGGTTCCGCTGGCGATGGGGCGCGTCGCGATGCGGCCGCTCGACAACCTGATGTGCCCGGCGATCTCATTTGAGATTGCGACGCTGCACAGCGGCTCGGATGCGACGCCGGTCTCGGACGAGGACTACCAGCAGCGCGTGGCGGAGGCGATCGCCGGAGCGCTGGTCCTTTGGAAGAACCAAGCGCAGCAGCCGGATTTTGTTACGATTCCCCGGCCGGGAGGCGGAGCTTGATCTTCAGGCGCGGGTTCGGCAGGTTCAAGCGCGACGGATCGGAGACGGACAGCCCGTCCGAAGGCCGCCTTTCGAAGGATGGCCCCGCACAGGGCGCGGCGGTCGTGACGTTCGTTCCCCGGCTTCCCTGGCGGAAGAGCGCGATCGTTCAGTTCGAGCAGTCGATCCCGAAGTATCAGCGGGTGCTGTTTTACGTTCTGCTGGCGGCGGCGGTGCTGATGGGTTTCTTTCTGTTTTACGAGCGGACGCAGGCGCGCGACCGGCTTGCGGCCCGGACCGATGCGACCCCGTTGGAAGCTCCGGTCTCGACCAGTACGGAGAGCTTTACGCTCGACCTGGCGAGCGATGAGGATGGCTCGGTTACGCCTGTCCAACGGCAGATCGCGCTGCCGCTTGAGCCTTCCGTCCGCGCGCGGGCGCTGCTGGAGCGGCTGGTGGCCGAGTACGCGCTGCCCGACGCGAAGCATCCGCTGGCCAGCGGCGCCGCGGTGGACGACGTCTTTCTCTTGAAGCTGCCGATTGCGGACCCGAATGCCGATCCGGCGACGACCGCGGCCGATGCCGGTCAGGAGGGCGAGCTGGCGGTAATCAATCTGCGGAGCAGCTTCGTGAACCAGCATCCCTCGGGGGTCGAGGTGGAGATGCTGACGGTGCTGTCGATGATCGGGACGCTCCACGCGAACTTCTCCGACATCACGCAGGTGCGGTTTCTCGTCGATGGCCAGCCGAAGGACACGCTTGCCGGCCACGCCGACCTGGGGCGCGTCTATCCGGCGGTCGATACGACGGTGGGCGCGGCGCAGCTTCAGCCGGCGGGAGGCACGCAGTGACGGCTGTGGCTGGGCTGAAGATCGGTGTCTTCGATTCAGGCTTCGGCGGGCTGACCGTGCTGCGTGAGCTGCTGAAGCTGCTGCCCGGAGCGGAGTCGATCTATCTGGGCGACACGGCGCGGCTGCCGTACGGATCGAAGTCGCGCGAGACGATCAGCCGCTATGCGGTTTCGAGCGCGAAGTTTCTGGAGGAGCAGGGCGCAGACCTGCTGGTGATCGCCTGCAATACGGCGACGGCGCTGGCGCTCGATGACATCGAGGACGCGCTGCCGATCCCGGTGATCGGGGTCGTCGAGCCGGGCGCGGACGCTGCGCGCGCGGCCTCGCAGGAGGGCGATGTGCTGGTGCTGGCGACCTCGGCGACCGTGCAGTCGGGCGCGTACACGCGGGCGCTGGCGGCGCTGGATCTGAAGGCGTACGAAAAGGCCTGTCCGCTGCTGGTGCCGCTGGTGGAAGAGGGATGGACGAACCATCCGGTGACCGACGAGGTGATCCGGATCTATCTCGATGAGGCGCTTCGCGCCGCGCCTGGAACGCAGACGCTGCTGCTGGGATGCACGCACTATCCGCTGATCGAGCCGGCGATGCGTCGCGTTCTGGAGGCGATGGGAAGGCCGCTGACGATCGTCGATTCGGCAAAGGCAACGGCTGCGGCTGCGGCCCGGCTGGTCGCCGCGCGGTTTCCCCATGCGCTGCCTGCCGGGTTCGCGACGAGGAGGTTCTTCGCTACGGATTCGGTGGCGAAGTTCCAGCGGCTGGGCGCGGATTTTCTGGGGCAGCCGCTGGATGAGGTTAAGCTCGTGGATCTAGGCGGATAATTGCATTTCAGGAGAAAGAACCGATGCCTTTCTTATTGAAGACGGAACCCAACAAGTACTCCTTTGAGGACCTCGAACGCGATGGCGAGACCACCTGGGACGGCATCTCGAACAACCAGGCGCTGCTGTATCTGCGCGGGATGAAGAAGGGCGAGAAGCTGGTGATCTACCACTCGAACATCGGCAAGGCGGCGGTGGGGACGGCGAAGGTTGTCTCGGTCGACGCGAGCGATCCGAAGGACCCCAAGGTCCGGGTGCAGCCGGTGAAGAAGTTCAAGACGCCGAAGGATCTGGCGGAGATCCGCGCCTCCGCGGTCTTCAAGGATTCGATTATGTTCCGGCAGTTCCGGCTGTCGGTGGTGCCGATCACGGAGGAGCAGTACGACTGGCTGGTCGCTCCGGCGGCGAAGGGTTGAGCTGGTCGGGTTCTAGTCGCCGTGAAGGGTGGGACGGCAACGCAGATTCCCTTCGGGAATGACAAACAAAGGGCTGACAAACAAAGGGGTGACGGACAAAGGGATGGCAAACAACAAGGGCGCGCGTAACTGCTATGCTTACGGTTGCGTTTCAGGCGGTTCCGAGGCGCGAATCGACGGAGGAAAGGCAGCACAATGATCGATCTCAAGGGCAAGGTGGCCGTGGTCTTCGGCCTCGCCAACAAGCGCAGCATCGCGTATGCGATCGCGCAGAAGCTGTCGGAGGCGGGCGCGACGCTCGCCATCTGTTATCAGAATGAACGCCTCCGGCGCGATGCGGAAGAGCTTGCAGGCGGTCTGCAGGGTGCGGGCGGACCGGCACGCACGTTTATGTGCGACGTGTCGTCAGATGAGCAGATCGATGCGACGTTTGCGGAGATCAAGGAGGCATTCGGGACGGTACATTCGGTGGTCCATGCCGTGGCTTTTGCGCCGCCAGAGGCGCTCCACAACGACTTCATTGAGACCTCGCGAGAGGCTTTCCGAGTTGCGCATGATGTCAGCGTCTACTCGCTGATCGCGGTAAGCCGGGCCGCCGCTCCGCTGATGACCGAAGGCGGGTCGATCCTGACGCTGACCTACTACGGCGCGGAGAAGGTGGTGCCGAAGTACAACGTGATGGGCGTCGCGGAGGCGGCTCTTGAAGCGACGGTGCGCTACCTGGCGAGCTCGCTGGGAAGCAAAGGGATTCGCGTAAACGCGATCTCCGCCGGACCGATCAAGACGCTCGCGGCACGCGGGATCGGCGACCTCCAGAAGATGCTCGATGCCCATGCCGAACGCGCCCCGCTGCATCGCAACGTCGACCAGAGCGAGGTCGGCGGGACGGCGCTGTTTCTGGCGTCGCCGCTGGCGTCCGGCATCACTGGCGAGATCATGTACGTCGATTGCGGCTACAACATCATGGGTTTCTGATTCAACCGTTGCAACCGATAAGGGAGGGAATCCATGCCGCTGAGCGATCTGCTGCTGCCGGAGTTCGACACCGAGATGAAGAAGACGCGGGTAACGCTGGAGCGCGTGCCGGACGATCAGCCCGACTTCAAGCCGCATGAAAAGTCCATGGCGCTGCGCAAGCTGGCGAACCATACCGGCGAGATGCCGAGTTTTCTGACGATGATCCTCTCGCTGCCGGAGCTGGACCTGGCGAAGCCGGGAGTGGAGTTTCCCAAGCCGCCCGCCTCGCACGAAGAGCGGCTGGAGCGGTTCGATGCGATGGTGGCGGAGGCCCGCGCCAGGCTCGCAGCGGCCGGAGACGACGCGATGCATGAACATTGGAAGCTGAGCATGGGCGACTATGTCATCTTCGAAGGGCCGCGCTATCACGCGGCGCGGTCGCTCTTCTTCAACCACATGATTCACCACCGGGCGCAGCTTGGCGTTTATCTGCGGATGACCGGCTGTCCGGTGCCGTCCATCTATGGCCCGTCCGCGGACGAGAAGTAGGTTTCGCTCGATCGTTGAACGGCCACGGAATATCCGTGGCCGTTTTTGCGTGCGATGGGGCGGCCCTGCGCGATGCTCCCGCGAGGGGCGCATCCGATAGGTAGGCTGGTAGGTATGAGTTTCAGTGCGGTATTCGATGCAGCAGACGCGGCCGATCCGATCGCGTTGTTTCGCGAGTGGTTCGATCTGGCGGCGAAGGATGAGTTGAACGACCCCAACGCGATGGCCCTGGCCACAGCCACGGCTGATGGCCGTCCGTCCGTCCGCATGGTGCTGATGAAGCATGTCGATGAGCGCGGCTTTACCTTCTATACGAACGTCGAGAGCCAGAAGGGCGGGGAACTGCTCGCGAACCCCCATGCCGCGCTGTGTTTTCACTGGAAGAGCCAGCGGCGGCAAGTCCGTGTGGAGGGAGGCGTCGAAGCGGTGTCGGCGGCGGACTCCGACGAGTACTTTCATAGCCGGTCGCGCAGGAGCCAGATCGGTGCGCTGGCCTCGCAGCAGAGCCGGCCGCTGGCCAGCCGCGAAGAGCTCGAAGCGAAGGCAGCGGCCCTGGCGGCGGAGTTTCCCGGCGAGATTCCCCGGCCGGATTACTGGCGAGGCTTTCGCGTCGTGCCGGAGAAGATCGAGTTCTGGCAGGACGGCGACGCCCGGCTGCACGACCGGATCGTCTTTCGGCGCGAGGGCGCAGGATGGGCTAAGACGCGGTTGTATCCGTAGCCTCGCGATCGTGGCCTCGCGATTAAGGCACCGATGTGGCTGCAGTCTCCACGACGCCGACCGCCGAATCCGCGCAGCCATAGTAGAGCAGCCAGCGGTTATGGAAGCGGACGAGGCCTTCGGCGAAGGTGGTTCCGGCGGCGTACTGGCCGGTCTTCTCGAAGGGCTGCTCGGGCTTGAGGAGAGGCGCGGCCGTCCGCGCGATCAGCTTCGATGGGTCGTCGGCGGCGAAGAGCGCCTCGCCGGCGGCGTAGGCGTTCGGGCCCAGGCCTGGATCGCCGTGATCGGGGTCGTTCTTGCCGTTGTAGATCACTACGATTCCCGCGGCTGTCAGAAGCGGCGGGGGACCGACCTCGGGAAAGCCGCTGTCGAAGTGGCCCGGCCGGCGGGTGAGGACTTCGATGGGATTGCCGGAGGAGTCTTCTACCGGCGTCCAGTGGATCAGGTCTGGCGATGTTGCGAGGTGGATCGCGCCTTCGCCCCAATACATCGAGTAGAGGCCCCGGATGCGGACGGCGAGCAGCCGACCGTCGTGAAGCTGGGTGACGATGCCGCCGGACTTGTACTGGAGATGGTCGTACTTTCCCCCGGCGCTGCCGAGGAATGCCGGCCCGAACTTCGTCCAGTGGACGAGGTCCTTCGAGGTGGCGATGCCGATGGAGTAGGTGATGCGGTTCCATTGCGTGTAGGTGATCACGTACCTCCCGTCGTCAGCTTCCACGATGCGCGGGTCTTCCACGCCGCCGGGCCACTCCCGGGATTGCTGGTCGTCAGGCGCGGGGTAAAACACGGGCTGCGGCAGACGGGTGAAGGCGACGCCGTCGCTGCTCGACGCAAGGCCAAGGCGGGACGTATGCAGACCGATCTTCATCTCGCCCGTGTCGTCCTCGGCGCGGTAGAGGACAAAGACCTTGCCGCCGCGCACGACTGCAGCGGGGTTGAAGGTGTGCAGGGACTCCCAGTGGACCGGGGCGCGGCGGATCGGATCATTGAATAGCGAGGATTTGTCGGGCGAGATGACCGGCGCAGCGACCGGGCGGCTGAAGGGGCCGATCTGCCAGGAGGGCGCGGTGCGATGCCCGTTCTCTGATATCTGTTGGGCGCAGCCGATGTGCGCGGCGAAGAGGACGGCGGCGAAGAGGACGGCGGCGGTGAGGAAGGCGGCGCGGGCGAGTCTCATGTGGACAGCAAGTATGCAGGATCGCAAGCAGGTTCGGCCGGGCATGGCCCGCGGCAGGGCGATTCGTTACACTCGGTGTGAGCACTTGTTTATCCCCACGGTTGGCCCGGAGTCCTCTTTTGAGTAAGCAGTATTGGTTGGCGGCAGGGATCTACTTCGCACTTTCGCTCAACGCATCCCGGCCGCTGTTCGCCGCGCAGGTCCATCCCGCCGATGCAGCCGCAACCGCCGCGTCGAGTAAAGCCGGAGCCGCTCCGGTGCTCATCCAGGCGATGGAAGCCGAGCTGAAGCGCGCCATGGCATCGCTCGGCACCAGCGCAAGCTCGGCCGATCCCGACAAAGCCACGCCCAAGCCTTACTTCCTCAGCTACGCGGTCTCCGACTCGACGAGCATCGATATCGCCGCGCAGTACGGCGCCATCACCAGCTCGAATGGCAGCCATCGCCGGTCCGCCGACGTCCAGGTCCGGCTGGGCAGCCCGGCGGAGGACAACACACACGGCGACCACCGCAACTCCGCCCTGACGACGATGCCCTTGCCTCTCACCGACGACCGCGCGGCGCTGGCCCGGAGCCTGTGGTTCGCCACCGACCGCGGCTACGCCAAGGCGCTCGACGGCTACCTGAAGGTGAAGACCGATCAGCAGGTGCGGGCCAAGGAAGAGGACACGTCGGCGGACTTTTCGACCGAGCGCGCAACGCAGGAGCTGCTGCCCCCGTCGCCTCCGCTGGCCGTCGATCGCTCCCAGTGGGAGCAGCGGCTGCGCGAACTCTCCGGCCTCTTCAAGCAGTATCCGGATATCTACTACAACACAGTCGGCCTCCAGGCCTCGACCGAGACGGACTACTTCGTCTCCTCCGAGGGCGCGCGCGTCGACACGCCGAGCCACGTCGCGCGGCTGGTGATCGTCGCCCGCACCCGCGCCGCCGACGGCATGGACCTCTTCCGCATCGAGACCTTCGAGGCCGATGCGGCCGGTAATCTGCCCGACCAGAAGACGCTGCTCGCCAAAACGGTCGCGATGGCGAAGAACCTCGAAGAGCTGCGCAACGCGCCGATCACTGAGCCGTTCGACGGCCCGGCGATCCTCAGCGGCCGCGCCGCCGCGGTCTTCTTCCATGAAGTCCTCGGCCACCGGCTCGAAGGCCAGCGCCAGCGCGGCGACGAAGAGGGCCAGACCTTCACCAAGCTGCTGGGCAAGCCGATTCTGCCCAGCTTTCTTTCGGTGGCCGATGATCCTACGCTGATCAAGTTCGATGGCAAACCGCTCAGCGGTCACTACAGCTTCGACGACGAAGGCCAGCCCGCCCGCCGCGTCGACCTCATCAAGGATGGCGTCCTCGAAACCTTCCTCATGTCCCGCCAGCCCATCGCCAGCTTCTCGAACTCGAACGGCCACGGCCGGGCTGAGGCCGGGCATATGCCGACCGGACGGCAGGGCAACCTGATTGTGACCTCTTCAAAGACTGTCAGCGACGCCCAGCTTCGCGCCATGCTCATCGCCGAGGCGAAGAAGCAGAACAAGCCCTACGGCCTCTACTTCGAGGACATCTCTTCGGGCTTCGCGGTCACGACGCGGCGCTCTCCGCAGGCCTTCCAGGTAATCCCGCTCGTCGTCTACCGCGTCTTCACCGATGGCCGGCCGGACGAGCTGGTGCGCGGCGTCAGCATCGTCGGCACACCGCAGGCCGCGCTCAACCGCATCGTCGCCACCGACGACAAGGAAGACATCTTCAACGGCATCTGCGGCGCGGAGTCGGGATCGATTCCCGTCAGCGCGGTCGCGCCGGCCATGCTGGTCTCGGAGATCGAGACGCAGCGCCAATCGCAGGGCACCGCAAGGCCGCCGATCATCCCGCCGCCAACGCCAGCCGCCGAGGCAATCGCCTCCTCAAAGGGAGCCAACTGATGAAAAAGCTCCTCGCAGAGTCACAAATACGATCGGTGTTTCGCGCCTCTTTGTGCGACGCCGCCGACGCGCACAAGGGCCGAAGGCCCGATCGATACCAGCCTGGGGCATCGCCCCAGGAGACCAATGCCAGCGCGTTTGGAGGGCTGAAGGCACGATCCATACTCTCGGCATGCTTGTGCGCCGCGCTATTTGCCACCTTTGCCGTTACAAATGTGGCCTGCGCCGACACGTCCGACCCCATGCTCGATGCGATGAAGGCCGAGCTCGAGCGCGAGCAGAAGCTGCTGGTGCTCCCCGGCATGCAGCGGCCCTACTTCATCGAGTACCGCATGGATGAACTTACGAACTACGAAGCGGTTGCGAACTACGGCGCACTGACGCGCGAGGACCAGGGCCATCAGCGCGTCGTGCGCGTCTCCGTGCGCATCGGCGACTACGCGGAGGACAGCTCCAGCAGCCGCGGCGACGGCAACGTGCAGCTGGCGCCCGAAGACAACGATCCCGACGCCCTGCGCTACGCCCTTTGGACCGCGACCGACGACGCGTACAAGGCGGCATTGCGCGCCTACGCGGCCAAGCAGGCCAATCTGAAGCGGTTTCAGGCGGCGGCCACGGCGGACGATTTCTCGCCCGCGAAGCCCGTGACGATGATTGAGCCGACCGTAAAGCTCGACATCGATCGCGAAGAGTGGAAGCGCCGGATCGTTGCGGCGAGCGGGCTGTACGCGAGCGATCCAGCGGTGAAGCAGGATGCGGCCAACGTCGAGTATTCGACCGCGAGCGTGCGCGGCATCGCCGTGAACCGCTATCTCGTCAACACCGAAGGCACCGTGGTCCGCCGCGGCTACACCGGCTACAGCGCGAACATCAGCATCGGCGGGCAGGCGGCGGACGGGATGCGCCTCGGCCGCGACAACGGCACCACGGCGGCGCTGGCGAAGGACCTCGAGTCCGCGGCGGCGTTCCACAAACGCGTGATCGACGATCTGAAGTCGTTTGAAGAACTCCGCAATGCGCCGATCGTCGATGTCGACGACTACCACGGTGCCGTGCTCTTCTCGGGCGACGCGGCGAGCGACATGCTCAGCAAGCTCTTCCTTCCGAATGTAGAAGCCGACCGGCCCGACGTAGGCACCACCGCGCGAACCCAGGGTGCCTACACATCCAGCCTGCGCCAGCGCGTGCTCCCGGACTTCATGAATGTGAAGGACGACCCCCTGATGAAGACCTTCGACGGCCAGCCGCTGATGGGCGCCTACGATGTCGACGACGAGGGCGTGCCCGCCGAATCTATCGACGTCGTCCTCTCCGGCAAGCTGATGAACTACCTCATCGGCCGCGAGCCGGTGAAGGACTTCCCCGACTCGAACGGCCACGGCCGCGCCGGTCTCGGCCAGCCCGCCCACTCGCGCGCGGCGGTCACCATCTTCAAATCGAGCGAGCCGCTCGGCGACGCCGCAATGAAGGCGAAGCTCGACGAGCTGGCCCGCAAGCAGGGAAGCGACGCTTACGTGGTCGAGACCCTCGGCGGCGAACTGATCCCGCGTCTGCTCTATCGCGTCCACTCGGACGGCACTCGCGAGCTCGTCCGCGGCGCAGCCTTCGACGAGCTCGACCTCCGCAGCCTGCGCAGCGACATCGTCGCCGCCGGCGACCATCCCTACCTGATGAACACCATCGGCCCCATCCCACAGAGCGTCATCGCGCCGAGCATCCTGTTCGGCGATATTGCCGTGAAGCGGGCGTCCGAAGAGCAGCAGAAGCTCCCCTACTACCCGCCCCCCGCAGAGTGAGAGATGACGATGCGACTTCAAGAGTCTCTGCCCGAATTCTCTGACGAGCTAAGGCAACTGCTGCTCATGCAGCAGAACCCGATCTATCGGCGCAGATCCAGCTCCTGGAGATCGTCGATAGGTGCCGTTGCACTGACGACTTTTGTTCAAGTTTCTACACCGCGCCCAAGCCCGTAGGAAGCTATGGCCAGAACCATCGAAACGTGACATTGGAACCGGCCAAGGGGATGATCATCCTCGATATAGTCGATGGAAGAATAATGCAAGTGGAAGTACTCTTCAGGGACGAGGTAAGGTCGCAACTCAATCGGCTGCTGCCTCTCGCCTAATCCGTCCGCGTCAAAAACGGCTCCGCATCCGGAATATGAATACTCTCCGCGATCTGCGTCGCGCTCGCCTTGTCCGCGAACTTCGGATTGATCCTCACCCAATATCCGGTCGGCCCCTCGAACTCGATCACCTTCGCGCTCGCATACCTCCGGCTCAGGTCGTTCTTCAACTGGATCGCGTCCTCGGGATTGTAGAAAGCCCCGATCTGCACGCACCACCGTCCGCCGGGGATGCTGTTCGGCCCCGGCGGCGGCGTATACGCCTCGATCCGCACCTTCGCCACGCCCGCGCGGTAGACCCCCGTCGCCTTCGCCGCTGCCAGCGACAGGTCGATGATCCGCCCCCGCACAAACGGCCCGCGGTCCGTAATGCGCACGATGACCGCCTGTTCATTCGCCAGGTTCGTCACCCGCACAATCGACCCCAGCGGCAGCGTCAGGTTCGCCGCGGTCATCGCGTTCTGGTCGTAGACCGA
>Ga0116231_10013690_pt1 | contig 11256 bp, 12 predicted proteins | sample S1TSphgellanicum_2_FD_89695 | JGI IMG/M metagenome (GOLD analysis project Ga0116231, IMG submission 89695) | Host-associated microbial communities from peat moss isolated from Minnesota, USA - S1T2_Fd - Sphagnum magellanicum MG | ecosystem: Host-associated > Plants > Peat moss > Unclassified...
TTGGGAAAAAAAAAAAAAAAAAAACTTAAAATAGGCGAGGATTCAAAAAGACAGATCTTTCCATGTCAATAATTGCACAACACTGGTAAGAAGCTCCATGCAATGCATGATTGGTCACACACATACTAGATCAAATGATATTGTGATGGGAGTGATATTGAGGTTCCTACTTTGGAAGCGAAAGCTGAGGGTTGGAACTAGAATTAGTTGATTAAAACAAAGTGCACAAGCACCCAGGAAATTGTAAAGAGAAGGGATTATTTGCATCAGAGGCAGAGGTGGCAGCGTTCTGAAACAAAAATAAATTACTCATACGTCTTTCATTGGAGCAGAAGCCAAAGTCAGAAGCTCTGAAACGTACAGGTATACGTAGGGAAACTTCTCTTGCATCAGGGTGGACTCATGAAGAGATCGTAGGAACCAACATTAGATGAATACCTGCTGATGCGTAACACACTGCATAACCTGCATTACACCAACCAGGAGTGGGAGAGAGCTTCAGGTCAACTGTAAGTGCATCATTTGTAGAGAAAGAGTGCACAAAAGACTGAGAATACAAGAAATTTGCAGTGAGGTATACTGTACCTGTATTATGAGCAAAACATCAGGCGGCTGATTTCACAGCGCAATTTTACACTCCACCCAAAATGAAATCAGTTATCAGCATCTCCATACTCATACACTAAACTCTGAGTTTATCACATAACTAGACTTGGGTTTCACACTGGCAACACTGAGAAATACCAGCAGATTTTGGAGGTGGGCATGGGAGAAAATGATACAAGGTAAATACATGTTTGCAACCATTACCGTTTGATGCAATACAAGGCCAAATCAACAAAATCAAGGCAATTGGAAACCGAGTCAAGATCCGTGGTCCAGAGCACAAAAGAACATATCCTGTCAATGAAACATCATCTACTCCCTCATTCGTGTCCAGCTTTTTGAAGCTTTGGCTGCTGTGACAACAGTTTTGGGTCAGCAAAACTGGTGGGGTTTTGCTCCCAGTTATTTTGCTCTCAGTGGTGTCCTTTTACAGGAAAACCCAAAATGTTTTGAAATTTGCACAAGAATGATTTTAACTTCACAAATTTGATCTAGGAACTTGTGATTGTTCTTTTCCTGCAACTTCTGCATACATATCTGCAATTGCCTTAGCAAAAAAGGTCTTTGCTTGTGGCCTCTTCACCTGCCAATAAACCACACCCAAAAACACAGGAGCAATCAATCTCTCTCCAAAACCAAGAAGGTGAAATGTACAATATGGCACTGCCTAGAAAATACTATGGCATGAGAAAAATGTGAACTCTAAATTCCAGTTTAACACATACGGCTGTTCTAAATTCCAGTTTAACACATACGGCTGTTGCCCTGCCTTGCAAGGATATCTTTGGTATACTCATAACCATGAAATCATTGCAAAAACTAAAGTGATTGATTACCTTCAAAGTGGGTGTAAGAAGTCCATTCTCGATTGAAAATGGCTCTGCAACTAGAGTAATGGCCTTGGCAAACTCAAACCCGCGTAACTGCAGTTGTCAGAAATATCAATTATTACTCACTGTTGAGTTATAAGAGTGACAGGTTAGAGAAGCTATTTGGGAAGTGAAAATTAACAGTAGAGATTGATAGGTTGGAAGAAGACACCTGATCTTTCAAATTCTGAAGTTCTGTAAAAATCACAAATAAAGTAGAAGAGAACCTGGGCTTCACGAGCAACTGCATCCATGTCTGCTTTCACAGCTGCTTGTACAACAGGATTAGTGCACAATTTGTTCAAGTCATCTGCATCCTGCAATTCATCCCTTCATACCCATCAAACCATTGTTTCAACATCCATCTGCAATACCTCTATTTTCTTTTTCTTAGCTCATATGCAGACCAATTGTTCAGTCTCTCTGCAATGAACCCAAATTTGCAAGGAGAAAAAAATAAGAAAAGAAAAAACATTGGCAATTTGTCTGATTTGTGCACCTTGATACCCCTTGACTTTGCCCATACAGGTAATGTCTCCGGATCGATAACAACAATGGCCACCAAACTGCTATTGAAGCTGTCACCTGCATAGATATATCATGCCAACACAAGCAACTCAATTGAGTAATCCTTTCATTCTGTCATGATGGTGATTGAAGGGTATGCGATATTAAAATTTCTGGGTTCATAATATTCATATAAGAAAGTCCACGTGTAGTTGCAATAAATCTCTCAAAAAAAGCTCCACGATCTCTGAACAAAAGCTCCATAATCTCTGATCAAAAGCTCTGTAATCTCTGAACAAAAGCTCCATAATCTCTGATCAAAAGCTCTGTAATCTCTGAACAAAAGCTCCATAATCTCTGTAACCAAAGCCACCATACGTGAGGGACCCTTGGGGTTCATGAGTACATTCTCCCCAATAAGCTCTATCTGATTTGCACCATAGTTGTTTTGTATAACTAGCTCCAGTACACAAGGGACTCTTGGGGTTCATGGGTACTGACCATATATAAAGCACTGGGAAACAAACTGGCTGCGAGTATAGACATTCTCAATTTTTTCAGGTGCAATATACTCCCCCTGCGCCAGCTTGAAGATGTTCTTTTTCCTGGCAATGGAAAACAACAGAGAGATAATACAAGCTTGTTCCATAATACTACCACCCAATTGTGCAGGCATTATCTATCATAGGAAGAAGGTGCCTCAAAAGGAATATGAACTTCTGCAAACCATAAGCATATGTTTACAGGAAGGTGAGGAAAGAAAAATTCAGAAACCATGAACAGTAGGAAGGAGTTCAGAGCTATGAAGATCAGATCAAGTTCTTCCTAAAGTAGAAAATGAGAGAAAACTTTATGCCCACCGGTCAATGATCTTTAGCCTGCCACCAGGGATCCAGCACCCGATATCACCCGTGTGCAACCAGCCATCCTCATCGAGAATTTCCTGCCTGAGGCACCATAAACAGAGGCATTATTCACAATCTTTCTGTGATGACAACAGAGTTGGGAAGAGATCTTTCAAAAGTGACCAACATTTGTGTTCTGTAGAAAATTGTTGGATCACAAATGATACTGCAATATTGACTCAAAAGTATGCATGCACTTCAAAGTCTTTCCTGGGTCCAAATGCAATATCATGTTTTTATACCTTTCCCCCACAAGGGAAGTCATCAACAATGGGCAAAAAAAACAGTTGGAGAAGAAAATCAGAAGAGGGAAGAAAAAACTGAGACGTTTGAATCTCGTCTTTGTAGTAGCCTTTGAAGATTGTTGGACCACGTACACAAATTTCCCCCCGTGGGTATGGTTTGTCCTCTGAAGTATACTCCATCTCTGGGACATCCACAAGCTTTACCTCTGTGGAATCAAAACCAGTGCACAAGGAGGAGTTTTTTATTCTTATTTTTTTTATACTGTACTTCAACTTCACTGTGATGTCCTGCATTCAAAGCCCTCTAATTTCACACCAAGAAGATTCTGCTTTACTGAGACTGATTTCTGTGGACAGATCAGCAAACAAACCCAAGTATGCACACCTTAGTTGTGGTTTAAGGAATGGGTGCTTGCATGTGGTATTTGGAAGCATAAATAGCATTGATTTTTTTGGAAGGTCTTTTTCTTACCACAGGCAGGGCTGGGTGGTCCAACATGACCTGAAGTCTTGTCATCTTCTTCACTTCCAGCAACAAGGCATGAGGTTTCCGTCATTCCATAACCTTCTGAAACAAATCCACCAAAGCATCTGGCCCCAATAGAATAGACTTTCAGATCAGTATTTAATAATTCTCATTCTTCCCCCATTTACCTTTTGAGATCTTCTTCCTATGGTTCTAATCAATCCACACACAATGGATCATGTGCAGGTACCCCTCAGGTCCCCTGGAAATGGATTCCTTCTCCAAAATATAAACTGGATCAAATGCTGCCCCCGCCCCCACAACCAAGGAAGAAGATGCTTGTGGCTAATGGGGATTTATACCCTCCATGTTTACTCACATTCTCAGGAAGTCAAAGACGTCTGGAGAAATGGGTGATGCTCCTGAACAGAGACATCGCACCCGGCCTCCCAATACTCCCTTGATCTTGTTAAAAACCAACCGATCCCAAATGGGTGATGGAGTCTTCCCTGAAAATAAAATAAAATCCATGAATTGTTATTTTAGAATTCATGAAGCCCCCCCCAAAAAAAGTGCCCAGAAAACCAAGGAAAAACAAGAGTAAATACTTATATTACAGCAACTGCAACAACCACTTTGAAGTAAATGGTTATGTGTACGAGTGAGATCTAATGGCAGATACACACACATCTACCTATATTGACAGGAGGAGACAGTCCCTGGAACAGATGAATTGATCAAAAGAGCAGAATGTCTTTTACCTTTTTCTAGAGCGTCCTTTTTGGCATTATAGGCAACATTGTAAAGCCTTTGCCGAAGTGTGCCCGATGACTTCACTGCCGAGGTTATTCTATTATGACAATCCGAACAAACCATAAAACCCATTACCAATCATCACCTACTTGGTCTCAGTTGTGGGTTGGAGCATATTCACATCCACTGAATGCCTAAATTAATCAGATCACAAAATCCTGATCCCGTCAAAGTGCCCCAGTCATACTTCTCCATAGTAGTCACAATTTCTTCACATATATTTACTTAAAAAAAGTTAGCAGCAAAATCACTGGAAACTCACTGAAATGCAGAGGTTCCCAGGGTGCTCTTGCATTGCAAACGATGGGAACAATTGTTCACTAGGTTCTTCAACAAGTTGTACTGAAAAATGGAAATATCTATGCACTCTGATGCTTCAAAAATAGACTCAAAATGCAGGTTATCGAAGAATGCATTTTTACTTGTCATAAATGCGATTGTAGAGGCGAGGAACACTGCAGAATATAGTGGGTTTTAACACCTCAATGTCCTCCATCAGCTTTAGTACATCCTGAACACACACCCATAACAACAATGTTACATCATCATGAACAATACGAAGATGCCAATTCTACACAACACATGTGGAAAAATAGTAAAATGGGGCACAATGATATTACCCCTTGGTAAAAGCCAATACCAACACCGAAGTGTAGCATAACCAACACATTCATCCTTTCATAAATGTGTGCCAGTGGGAGATATGAGATATGCCTGTAAACCCCCCCAAAACAAAAAAAACAAAACAGACAAAACTGATGAAAGAAAACAAGGGAAAACCCAGGAGGAGCAACACCAACATTGCACAAAAGATGGAAAAAATTCAGATGAAGTTAAAAGACATGCTAGAAGTCTACTGAGGATCATATACTCAAAACAGATCTACACTTGACTATCATGGATTCAAGTTTCACATACACATCAGAGGGGACAAGGTCAATAGATGCGCTACTCCCTGCTGCAGAAGCCACCAGATTCTTGTGTGTAAGCATGGCTCCCTTAGGAACGCCTGTTGTGCCACTAGTGTAGCAGATAGTTGCTACATCATGAGGTTGAGGAGGAACAAACGGTTGTGTATCTGCTAGCCCCTGTAGTCACTCAGGCAACTCCCCATTTAGAAACCACCACCACCAACAATCTTGTGCCAATGTCCTGTGTATACACCAACAACTGCATATCTATCTACTGCTGGAAGTAAAGCACATTTGTGGATGAAGGAATATTTATTTATTTTTACCTGAGCTTCAAGCCGAGAGTAAGGAATAAGGTGAATTCCTAATTGAGAGGGCACTGATGGGAGCGAATTCTCTGTACCTCCAACAACCTACAAAAAACCAACAAATTTGCAATCAATCAGGACAGCCTTTGGTATCTACTCTTTCTCAATCAAGAGATCTTCTGTAACTATGAGTGCATGGGTACTATTGAGCTGACAGCAACGAGTTTAATGTATGGAGCTATCAGGAGAGAAAAGATTGTGGACAAGTTCAATACTAGAGGGGATACGGATATGACTTGATTGTTGTGAAAACAGCAGTTTGGCAAAAAACTTACAACTATGAGTCGGATTGATGGAAGTTCAGACAATTGAAGCAAAAGCTGTTTTGGTCCCCAAGTCAAAACACCCAGTGGCATAAAAATGATTACAAACTCCTTCACCAAACCACAAATGCCTTAAAAAATGCAGGAAAAGATTCGGAAAATGACAAACTGAAAACTAGTGTTTGGAAGGTCGATATGGCACCAATCAGTACCCATTTTTCTTGATGGATTGCTTTTGTCTAATGCACTGATAGTACTGTTGTGTTCTACTAGAAGTGGTGAAGTTATTCTTCTGTGTGCATTACTCTCTGTAGCCTAACAGCCTGCCCTACATACAGACTTGTGTGATTGAACAATATTTGTAATCTGCACCTATTACTTGTCAATGTGATTGATGCAAATCGAGCTGAAACAGAAAAGGCAAACTCACGTTGTGCAGCTTGTCCTGGCTGCAGAAAAGGGCTGTAATTTCAGCATGATTGATTATGTACTTCACTGCACTAGCACCTGTCAAGACAAAAGAGAAAATCATTTACTCTTGGACAAATCCTTCTGATTTTCCCAGGTGCTAGAAAAGCTCATCATCACTGATCTGGGCAAGAAGTACCAACTGAGGTTTGGAAACTATGGCAATCAAAGTGTTCATTACACTGGGTTTAGTAAGCTTACCAAGGGTGTCATACAGAGGAACAGAAATGTAGGAATAGGAGCCACATGCCAGCTCCGTAATTACCCACTCTGGACGGTTTATCATATATAGCCCAACACAAGAACCCTGCCCATGTTTTCAACCCCCAAAGAAACTGCACTCGTTTCAAGGAACTGATCCCAAAGCTAAGTGTATACATACACAATAGCATATGTGTGTGTCAATCCAGCAAAAGAAAAAAAAAATTCATGAAATATCAGACCACCCATTTGGCACCGATAACTTATTGGTTCTTCAGATGTGGTATAGACTTGAAAGAAAGCTTGCCTTAGGGATTCCGTTCTGCACGAGACCTGAACCAACAGCTGTTCGTGCTGCCCCTACTACCGCATATGTCATCCACTTATACCTGCAAATGCGAAGGCTGCCATTGGGTGGGTGGGCTTTGAAACCTTGCACCAGAGATGAAAGAAAAATGCAAGGAAGTAGAGCAACAAAAATTCCAAGTTTCAGAGGAAGTAGTCGTATTTACTCGCCAACTGACCCATCCTCTCGGATCCGGGTTCCCAAGCATTGCTTATCCGCAAAAGCCTTTGATGCATAGCTTCACCAAAAAAAAACACAAATCCCAGCTATTTTAGTCATTTGTATCTTTGATATTTCCTTGGGAAATCATTGCCAGTCTAGCTATCTGATGATAACATTTGGAGTAGCAAACCACAAATCAGTAGCACTCAAATGGAGGAAACTGGCATGGCTCCAATACCAAATAAAATTGCTCTACTACAAAATGGGCAAAAGGGTTGTACACAGAATTGTCATGAAGTGTTTGAATTTCAGGATGATTAGGCCAATGGTCCAGAAGTTGCAGAGGAGACTTGATTGATCTGCCACACCATCCAAAGGTGCTGGCATATTAGCCTCTGCAATGCAAGTCCTTTTTATCCCATTGCACATCAAAACCAAGAGAAGAAAAACAACACCATGCTGTTATCTTGGAACAGACATTCAGAGGGCAACACAGGTACTTGCAAATCAGAGATTGATGAATTCAGACACCCAAGAGAGGCTATAACAAACAAGCCCAAAATTTTCACTCTGCTATATATCAATCCACCAGTTTCAATACCCATAACATAAATATGCATTGTCTGTTGGGCCCCTAAAACCCATAAACCCTAAACACAGGAATTTTTTTTTACTACGGTTGCATGCAAAAAGCATCCCAGAATTATAATTGGATTTCTTTATAGTCGCATTTACATTCACAAGTAATAAATTGAAAAATATTTATTCATTCTCTTCACACAGACTACCTGTGAACTTGCCATTTTCCAGTGCTCAGTTTTTCAGGTAGCACCACGCTGTAACCATCGACTGCATTATGCCCACAAGCACCCAAAGTTCAAAACTCCCTTTTAGAAAACAAGACAGCATGGTTCTTTTAGTTAGGACTTCTTACCAAAGTTAACTGCCTCAAGGATCCTGACATAACCAGATCTCTTGGAATAAAGAATGACAAACAAAAGGGAACAAGGTTTTAAGTATGAGAACCGAGATGAAACTCCGCAGCAGTTGGCTGCTTCTCCAATTGCACCACACCCTTCCCTGCCAATTGTGCCACACCCATACATTGAGCCACAACCTAACAACACTCCACACAAAGATCCTTGTTCATCAATTGACATACAGGGATTTGCAGACTGTTGAAAACTGATATTGTGGATTACAATTAGCAAAATTCCTTCAACAAAGTTTTACAAAATTCCAACAATTCCTTCAAAAGCTTCATAGAATCTGCTTGGTCAACCACCTGGAAGCACCAAGACAGGAAAGGTACCGGTGGCAGGTGTAGGAGAGGAAAGGTGGGCATGTATCATTTGGAGCCTCCGTCTACTTGAGTTTTTAGCTTCTGCATCTCCATCCATCTTTCAAACTCCTTTGCTGTTTCTCTTCACTCACAAAAATCATATTGTAAACTTCTGTGAGGAAATTTCTTTGGCATTCATGATCTGTTTCAGTGCAAAAGCTCTGGAAAATTTCACCACTAGTCCCTGGAGGCAGTAGGTATTGAAGAATGGGATTCTAGGAATTGTAATCAGCATTCCAGGTTTCAGATTCAAGCTCACTCTCTGAGACTCTACGAATTGCAATAATCGGGATTTCCAGTTTCCAAAAGATTCAAGCTCTCTGAGATGACAACGAATTCTTTCTAAGTTCTGATTAAGATGTTTGGTTGATGATTTGGTTCTTGGCAAGATGTGTCTCCATCAATGTCTGCAAGATGATCAATCCCATAGAAAAACAACTGGATTCTAAAGAGAATGCAGATAGGAAGATGGAAAATCAAGAATTCTTGCAAGAATGAATACATTTCCTCAGGACAAAAAATTACCCACCTCTCACTCAGCTTTTGAGAGCACAAGAAAAACACACTCCCTGCTGCAGTCTTTCTTTCTTTCTTCTTCAGCGATTTCCTTCCTGCTCACCTCAGTAACTGGTTGACTCTGTCACACAAAACAGACCTCAACAGCAGCAGCAGCAGCACCCACCCACCCCAGGGAAGAGAAAACACAAACTTCAATAGCAAAAAAATGCAGCAAAACCCTAAAATGCCAAAAGATGTGCAAATAAAGCTTTTGGAGACTGTAGGTGACGACAGTGGGGAGGGATCTAAAGAAGAGCAAACAATGTGACAAAACTCAAATCACCCAAATCTCGACCAAGTTCGCAGTCTGGACACTGAGTGACTAGACTGATGTTTTTCTCTTCGGTGTGTTGGGTTGTTGGGTGGGGCTGGAGAGAGAGAGAGAGGCCAGGGTGGGGGACCTGAAAACAGCAAACCCAAAACGGTGCAGCTGATAGAAAGACACCGAAAAATGTGCTGAGCGTTGCGGTTTTGTTGGGATCAGCTCAAAAATCCAGGCAAGCGTAACAAACCTTCTTGCTCCCATGAGCGAATCCGAATCTCTTCTGTCCGTTGGTCTGTCCGTCCGTCTGACTTGGGAGTCTCAGAGTCCTTAACTTGTTGGCATCTAGGGACGCCGGCTCGGTTGACGACGGACCCAATCGTCTTCTTCTTCTTCTGCCAGAGGTCCGTCATTCTCGCGCGCGTCTCCGAGAGGTCCGACAACAACAGGTCCATCGTTCTGGCCCTCAAGAAGGCCCCTCCACTCTTAAGGGCTCCTTGGGGGCGTTATAAGAGCAGCAGCTCCAGCGGTGGATGCCAATTGTTCCTCTATCAGTGTTTATGGGGTTTAGGGTTTAGGGTTAGGGTTAGGGTTTACATTAATTGTTTTCCCCTCTCCACCCCAATATCATGAAAATAAGGGGGGGGGTGTGTCACCACTGTTTTTTGCCTTGCCATTTGCATTAACAAGTATCTTAAGCCAAAAGAAGAAGAAGAAAAACTATGGAAAACTCAAATATTTCACCATGCCAAAATATAATCTTCAAAAAAATTCCTCTAAAACAAACCAAAATCCTTAAAAAATATTCAAACTCTCTAACTAATCTCAAGTTTCAACACAAGCCATTAGGTGTATCATCTTTCCAAAATCCTCATATAAAAATAGACATATTATTTATTAGCTAGTAGGGGCCAAAATCCATTAAGCTACTACTATACTCTATAATGAATCTCAACACAATATCCTTCCTTGCTCTTGGTAGGCAAGGCCCAATAAAGGACGCTATACAATCTAAGGTCCAAGAGTGTTCAAATGTGGCAACCAAGGTCAATGATTATTGGCTTGTCAATGAAGAGTAGGTTGTTTGGTTATTTATATGTGACTCTATTAAGCCCCACCCAATTGTGACCATTTTGCATGTCAAACTCAAACACTTAGCTCGAAAACATCACATTTTGATGGAGCTTCTTCTTCACCCAAATTTTGGCATACAAAATGCCATCCATCACTCTTGGAGTTTTTCCCTAAAGTCATCCTGTCTTCACCCTGTCTTTGGGCCTCTTTTCACCCCCCTATCCCCACCCTCTTTGAGTGAGGTCTGCAAAGTAAGGAAGTTTTTATTAAATGTGGGTATGAAATGCAGAAACTCAGCATTTAATGCACAAGGTTTTAGAGGTAATTATAGTTGTTGTACATGTAGGAGCAGTGAAAATACAGTAGCAGCCTAGGGTCAGTTTCCACATTGACAAAAGGAATAATTATTTTTTTTCAAAAAATAAATTCGTTTTTAAAATTTGAAATTATATATATTTTCCATCAAATCTACTAAAATATTGTGATATGAGTAGTGAAATTATTCAGAATATGGCCTATGATAATTATGATGATTTTCAACATGTCAACTTCATATTTTCACAAATTTTCATTTCACTATTTTGAGGATTATTTTAATGACGAAACTGACCTTTAGGGTAAGGTATATGTTAAACCAATGCCATTCAATTCTTGATGTTTGAAAAGAATTAGTGAGTTACATTTATTTATTTATTTTCATTTTTTTATCAATATCAATTTTAGTTATAATTTGCATTGACATCTTTTTTTTTTTTTTTTCTTTGTAAAAGTTAATTTCATTTAAATTCAATTTAACGATTTTTTTTTTCTTCCATTTCAAAAAAACCATGTTTTTTTTTTTCCTTTTTTTTTTCTTAATTTTCTTTTTTTTTTAAACAAAATATTTAAAA
>Ga0116231_10013692_pt1 | contig 11255 bp, 4 predicted proteins | sample S1TSphgellanicum_2_FD_89695 | JGI IMG/M metagenome (GOLD analysis project Ga0116231, IMG submission 89695) | Host-associated microbial communities from peat moss isolated from Minnesota, USA - S1T2_Fd - Sphagnum magellanicum MG | ecosystem: Host-associated > Plants > Peat moss > Unclassified...
ATCCCCGTGCCACTTGAAGCATAATATCCCTGAAATTTGCAGAGAACTCAGATACATCAAAGGTCTTCTCCTCACAGGTAAGCTCTTATTTCTTTCTCCACAAGCTACTCTGCCGAGTGCTACCCATGATATATAGCTGCCAAACAGGTGTTTCTCTCAAGAGAAATCGATTCTCACTGGAAGATTGGTCGGAGGTTTATGGTTTGAGATTAATCATAAGCTGCTGCAATGGAGCTGCTATCCTTCAAGGAGTTGGAAACCAGCAACTGAATGCTGGTCGCTTATCAGGTCTTGATGCACGGAGCCATAACATTGGTGTAGTTGTCTCAGATCCACAATGCCAAATTGCCTCTCCTCTCCTCACAGGGGGGTGTTACGCGATATTCCCAACAATCACCAATGCTGTGTACTAATTCCCATGAAGAAACCTACTAGAAATTCCAAAATGTCAACATTGCTCCAAATCATATCCTTTTGATGGATACAGTCTACAAAGTTTTGTGGGTCTGAGTTCTTCTTGAAGGATTGTCTACCTTTGTTATTGGTTGATTGTAGTGATCATACACTTCTTCTTGAAAATGTACATTGGCAACTATGCCACAATGAAGAGTGCAGTATCTAACATGGGGGATCTGCAAGGTTATGCCTTGAAAGCCTTAACAACTAGCAGGAACACACCATGTATTTCCAGTACATCTAGTTCACAGTCCCAGGCCTCTGTCTGCCAACTCTCCTTTCAATCACATCAATGAATGATTTATGAATCTTTTGGTTGTCTGCTGCTAATTCTTTACTTAGCAATCTAATTTGGTTCTATGTCTTTGACCTAACAGGTGATGAAACACCATTACCGAAAATTGATATTCATGCTTTTATGACCAAGTCTTTGAGGTAACAAAATCCACCAATAAGGCACTTTTGTTGCTTTAGACATCTGAAACTTGATGCATTCCAAAGTATGGGTGGGATGTTGGTTACTCTTATGTTGACCAGCTACTTGTACTGTTTACACAACAATCATTGTCAATAGTAGCCAGAATTTAAGCATTTCAGTTCAAGTTGACAATGGGATAACAAGTTTATTGGCCTCATATATTGTGACAAGTTGAGATACACATGTCATATGGTTACCAACAGATCCAAGGCCCTTGGGGAGGATGTGTTTGGGGAGAACACGGTGGGTTTTCTTTTTGTGATGGCCTAGCAACAGGCATCAAAGGGTTGAAGATCAAGAGCCAGTCGAGAGCTCTTTGGTCTCTGAGTGTTGAATATGATGCATGTGGCCAATCATTTCAATCTGTTCCCCATGGTGAAGCTCCTCCTTATGTGAAGGACCTCCAGGGAGATGAGGTGAGCTTCACATGCATAAGTTGGGGATTTTTGGTCTCTTCATGTTGAATATGATGTATGTGGCCAATCATTTCAATCCATTCCCAATGGTCAACCTCATCCTGTTGTGGAAACAAAATTGACAAAGACAAAGTAAGCTTCACATTCTACATTTCAATGGCATGACATTTCTGCTACTGAAATTAGATTTGGATCTTCTTTGTTATTTGGTAGATGAAAGTTATGTCATGTGCATTCTGCATGTATTTACAAACTCAATTAAAGCAAATTAACATTTTGGGAAAGTTAGTAAATTTCCATTGTTGTTGACATGAATCATAATTTGTATGTAGGTTCTAAATTTTGTGTGCCCATTGACTTTTTTGGCAGATAAAATTCAACGTCCCTTATGAGTATCTTCAACAAATTGAGGGTTTTATTGGTACTGCACATGGTTGGGAAATGGATTCAGGAGAGAAGGTGGTATGTGTCACTTCCCTCACTTTCAAGTCTAACATCAAAACCTATGGACCCTATGGCAACCCTGGAGGAGGAACACATTTCAAACGTGGCATTGGAAAGATCATGGGTTTTTTGGGAACATCACGTTGGGGTCTTGACCAAATTGGAGCATTCATAACTAACATTCATTGATTCAACATGATCTAACATATAATATGAACAAGTATTTTAACTTGAAATTACAATGACTTGACCTTGAATCACCTCTTAACATATGATGATTTTTGTGTGTTCACTCACCTCCCCGCCACCCCCCAAAATTGTACATGAATTGTTTTTTGAAAAGAAGTTTCACTTCGCAAAAGTTTACTAATATGCAGTTATTTATGACATTATCCCAACTGATTTCCTGGATAACTACATATTACTCCTCAACAATTGCATAAACCTTTTAGTGATGTTTCCAATATATTTCAGTTTTGGAAAATAAAATCAGTGAAGACAATTCATCACTATTTAACATAACATTTAATATGACCAGCAAATTTGTTGGTGTAAAAAGGAATTGCCTGCCCTTTTTCTTATAGCTTTTTCATCCTCACATCTACAACATGTTCCCAATTTTAAGTAAACTAGGGTATTCATTTCTTCCTGAGGTACTGCTAACAGAATTCTATTCCAGTTGTTGAAAATTATACATTGAGTGAAAGTAATAGATAGATGGGTATTGACCAAAGATCTTCTGGTGTCTACATATGGATCACATTTCAGCAGGGTTTTTTTCTTCAATTTTGTGAAGCAGCTGAACTGGCAATGATCCAAAAGATGATTTAGCCAGATTTGGTTACATACTAGACACGAAAACTAAAATTCTTCTATATCTTTTGCTACATACTGAACTTAATGTAAAAATATGATGATTTTGAAATACCTAGAAACTGACGGTTCTTTCAATCTGTTTTTTTTTAAAAGACCTCTAGTCAGCAGTTCTTTTGTTTGTTTCAAATACCAGAACTGGCAATTATTTAAAAAATCAAAGAACTGACTACATGAACAACTATGGGCAAATATAATGTTAGGGCGAAATTCATCATATATTTTTAAAAAGCCAACAAGCTTGCTTTTGGCAATGCACACAGAATAGATGCAAATTTTACACGTGTCTTCCTTCAAAAAAGGTTTATGATCTCTCAAGTAACACGTTCATTGCACCCTAGCCATCATAGCAATCTCATATATACACCTTTCCATTATTACCCAATGCAATTTTCATAAGGGACATGTTTTATGATATATAATATTTGTGTGAACATGTGGATAATAGCGTCAGCCTGTTGTTAGGTTTTGACTTCATAAAAACTATAGTTAAAAAACATCTAGAGACATTTGATGCCCTCACACTCCAATATCTTGAGGCAAGCAAATGCTTTTTTACTTTTGTTCCATGATCTTTCAACAACTTTCCATGAATGTTAACTCTATGCACCTAATGACTTTTCAAACAAGTGATCTAACGTGTTGAAAAAACCACATGGGCAAGAATAGACTCAAGCTAACCCCCAAAAAATCAAAGATTCCTTGCAACTAAAGTTGACTCCTACCAGGAACCACAAAGCTTAGTACAAGGCTTGATGTGCACATTAGGAATCTTCCTTCTACTTTGAATAGAAGTTATAATAATTATTTCCTTGTGTTGAACACATAACCTTTCCATAAATGATTGGGAATAAACAACAAACCATGATGTTGAAAACTCCATCACTCTAGCATGGGTTGTACTTTTTGCAATATGTATGTTTTGTGAATATGTTGACAATGTCAATGATACATCTTTAAGACTATTGTGTTTAGATGAACATTTCTTTTGACAACATTTTGCACATGAGCCACAGTTGCATTTGGAAGTTGTGAAAAAATAAGAAAATAGAGGCCCACTAAAATATGTGTTGAAAAGTGTCTCTTTGCACAAGATCTTGAGGCAAGTGACCATTGAATTTCACTTACAAAACATTTTAATTTAACAATACAACTTGGTTATCATATGACACTCAAACCTTCTTGTTGATTTGGTTGGTAGAGAATCGAAGAAAATACAAAGCATGTGTATCCTATTGGAGGTTGACTAGTGAACATCAAATCTATAGTACACATTGTTGCAATACTTAAAGTCATCAACATAAATGGAATACTATCTTTCAAAAATAGGTAAATATACTAAATATTTGTTACACAACTAATATTTGATGTGGCATAAATAGCTTCTTACTTGACAAAGTTTCTAGGGAATAAGGCTTAACTTCTTTGTCCACTAGAAGCTTTCAATTAAGTGGATTTTATACAATTGATTAGCATGGGTGAACCCATATACAAATGTAGATGCAAATATTTTATTTTAACCGAAAAGTGATTCTATTAACGTAAACCAAAGAAAGTTGACCAAGGAACTTTTCCAAGGATGATGACTTCACCCTATAAGAATATTAATGATGTATAACTATCAAAGATCATGTTGTGGAATGTATTTAATTTTATTTATGCTCTTTGGCAATGAAATTCAAAAGGGGAAAAGTTATCCCCTTTTGACTTGTTAACTCTTAAACTTTTGTCTTCACAAAATGATCAAACATTTTTCCTTTTTCGCTAACATCACTATAAAAATTGGTTCAAAGGAAAGTGATATAATCCAAATATGATAAACCACATTTTTTGTAATATTTTTCTAGCAACATGTACATGCATTCAAAGCTATTTAAGTCATTTGAAGCTATTGGTTAATGTTATAAGTTCCATGAATTGATTATACAACAACACTACACCCAAACTTTGAAACAAACATCCACATTCATCTTGTAACTATTGTTCTAATATCTACACAATGATTAAAGGTTTGATGAATTCCCAAGGTCTCAAAAACAATTTAGGATTAAAAAGTCAAAAATTAGTTTTACACTTGTAATATGAGATTCTAATATGTAATTAAATTGGATTTTATTTAGAAGTTGTGAAGTTGAATATCATGGCTTCTATTAGTTATATTTTAATGACAATACAACTTCATAATACCATATACAATGCCATCACCCCTCGATCCAAATGCTTACATTTATCGTAATGACATACCATGTAGCTTCCAATGAAAACAATCTCATAGTCCTTCTTTCCTTCACATACACTAAAAGGTCAAATGTTTGTTAATCAAAGAAGAAACCATAGACCTAACCTATAGTGCCACCAAAAGAGTGGGTAGACCAAACCTAAAAATGAAGACATCAATTATAAGGTTGTGAAATTACTATGTGAAACTTTGGTTGCTTCTTGTTGCCAATTGTATGGTTGCCTACACATATGTCTTATATGGTTGCAAAGATTGGATTATTAAGAATATTTTTTCTCATTAATTAAAGAGTTAAAATTCAACATCTTAATCATGATTCATGCTAATCCTTGAACAAACAAAAAGAATAAGATGTCATTCAACTAGCTTCAAAATAAAACCTTATGGAAACACTTTTGAATAAAAAGCTCAAACTTGACATTTTGTGTAGCACATTTGGAGCTAAAATGAACCTCAATCTAGTCCAAGATTTGTGAATATGGACGGTTATAACATCAAAAACTTGTTGTGTAGCTACATGTGGCTTGGAACACTTGTTGTGCATAAAGGTCGTTAATTATTTTCTAAAGTTGTTTCACATTTAAAGCAAATTATGTTACAAAATCTTTTGTCATAAAACCACTTCCATTGAGTTCATTCCCTAGTAACCAAAATGCAAAATCATCAAATTCATGCCCACATTCCAATGATTTGAAGTTATGCAATCAATCCTTATTAAAAAGGATAAACACGTCAAGGTCCATTCAAGGTTGGGGTACACAAAAGGAATGTCTCACCCCAAAATCACTCTCAAAACACTACTTTGAATGATCATTACATTTACAAAATAATTTAGTTGGTAGATTTTTTGTTTTCATTAAATATTCACATTATTTTTATTAAAATGGTGGTGATGCTTTGTGATTTAGATGATTAAAACATGTCCTTAATTGTCCAAAAAGATGGCTTATGAATCATGTCCCATTCTGTAATTTTATTGAAATTGATAATATTTGTTCAAATTATTCCATATTTTAATCACAAATAGAACAAAGTATGTTTTTTATGATGGCATATTTTTTTCATATGATAAATCACCAAATTTTGTGGAATTGATGTTAGAATCTTGGATTTTTTTCATAAAAAAAGGTTGTGTTAAGAAAAAAAATTAAATTAGTTTTGTTAATTACAAAATCACATTTCAAAGGTTTGAAAAAGAAGTATAGGAGACATGGGTACAAAGAAAAGGACATTATTTGATTTTTTAATAGGGTTTTGGCACTCCAAATGATAGTACTATCATTTTGGAAATGTCTTGTAATCTTGCATTCTTTTTTGGTTTATACTTAAACAAAACATTCAAAATTTGTTCAATTGATTTACATCACTCAAAATAACACTTACTGGTTGAAAACTTAAACATACATATCCCTCTTTCATTGTTTAGCATTTTAGAACATTCATTTTGTTGAGTCCTTACTTTAGGGCTTAGAACACAAAACAAAAGGGTGTCATGCATGATTCCTTTGGTACCCCAATTGTGAATGCACTCATTGATGATTGAACACTTGATGTATTAGCCACCTCCTTCTCATTCAATCCACCTCCTTTCTTTATGGGGTCTAAAGATGGAATGTTTAAAACTATAAACACACCCATTGACCTTTAAATAATTTAAAACATGTGAAAAATGAGAAAGATATTCCCTTTTAAAATTTAGGTGGTCAAAAATGAAAAAAAAAATTTCATACACATGACAACCCATGAGAGTTTATTTTGCCACTTAAAACCAAATAACCACATGTTGCTTAATGGACTTTAGGGTCCAAGCATGGTATTAGGACCCAATCCCAACTACTTGTCCTTTGCTTAGAAAATAATCATAAGGTAATATTGATGATGTGGCAAACCTAGGATAAAGTTAATTAACTATTAAAATTTTGAAGAGGGAATTTTGAAATTAGGTCAAAATCCATGTCAAATCTTCCAGAATCCGATGGATAGTGGATGGAATTCAATGTGTGTGAGGATGATGTAGGAACTTTTAATCGCATGCTTTGATATAGGTCCATTGCAAGTCTAAAATGGTTACTTGTCACTAGTAGAAAATGACCATTTTGCAATTGGTCCATGCGATTAATCTTGAGTTGCAAGTGACGTTTGCAACCAAAATCTTAATAATAACATTGGACAAGTCACATGTGAAAAGGAATTTTGGATGAAAAAAAATCAACAAAATACATCTTCATCCTTTGACTAACCATATATGTATTGTGGCTTATGACTAAAATGTGACCTTTTTGGTGAACAATGGGAGCAAGTGATGTGTTGCCAGGTGTCCCAACTTTTAATCATTTCAATTTTTTTGTTATAATTTTGAAATATTTTAGATGTTAGTTTTTGTGTTTGAATGTTTTTATATTGTGACACGTGGTGCAATAAAAATTTGCCACATGTGGCATATCAATTGAATTTTTCCAAAACAAATTTAAATCAATATTTAGGTATGTAGGTCAAATTAGGTATGTAGGTCAAATTAGGTATGTAGGTTAGGGAGGTATGTAAATTAGGTGTAAATATATGGATGTTTGTATTTTATTTAGGTTAAGCCTTTTATATTGGCTCATCCCATATGCCCATGGTTTTTAATATCAAAATGTAGAAAGAAAACAACTTGATTATATACTTTCCAAGATGAGAATGAAAGCCAAATCATATGCGATAAACTTTTCAATTGCAAAAAAATTGCAACTAAACATTTTTAGTTACAAACTACTTGTAACTAAAAAGTTTGTCCCATCTTTTCATCCCCAATTTTTGTAAATTATATAATTAGGTAGGTAAATGATTACCTAACTAATTAACTAGTTAACCAATAACTTAATTAACTAAATAATAAAATTACTAATTAATAAAAAATATATATAATCTAATTAATTAATGAATAAACCTGTTAATTAATTAATTAAAAATAAAAAACCATAATTGATTAATTATATTATTATTTATCATTAAATATTAATAATCTTAATGATTAAATAAATTTTAAAATATTTAATTTTAATTAGATATTATTATAATGATCTATGAATTTATTTAATTAACTAATAATTGGCTAATATATTTGAAATAACTAACTAATTATTAATAATCTATTAATTCATAATTCATAAGAAAATAAAGTAATATGTGAAATATAGACTAATGAATAATTATTACCTATCAATTATAAATATTTGGTATTAATTTTTAAAACTCTAATTATATAATTGATAACCAACATAGGTCAATTATTTCATTATAATTCGTCTCATTATTTTTCATTTTTATGGGTAGTATTAAATATAAAAATATAATAATAATAATAATAATAATAACATCAATTGAATTATTATTATAGCTAGTTGGTTGTGAAAAATAGTTATTTATTTCTATTATTCATATTATTATTTCACTTGTTACAACTATTTATGAACTATTATAATATATTTTCAATATTTTCAATAAAAAAAAAAATTTAAATAAGTATATTTTTCCTTTCAAAATAATTTTTTCATTTATATAATAACTTGTTATATTTTCTTACTAATGATTATTATAAATTCATAAATTATAAATTATAAAAATAATAAATTTTCTAGTAATTTATTATATTCATTAATTAATTAATTTTAAATAAATATTAATAAACTTGAAACTATATATTAATTATTTCAGTAAATAATATAATGTAACAATATTAATAATTGATTTCTTATAGTAATAAAAATAAAAATATTAATATTAATGTAATTTGTAGCTAGCCTAGGTTATCTATTTTAATATTATTATACATATTATTATGTCACTGGTTATAGTTATTACAATTTATTGTAGTAAAATGTCTATTTTTTAATAATAAAACAATAATTCCTTATAAGGAAATTAATAATTTGAAAATATTTTTAATAATCATATAATATTTTTAATTTATTATTTTTAGTAATTATTATAAATAAATATTAAAATATTAAAAAGACAATAAAATTAATATTGTAAGTATTAACTAACTTTGGTTAACTATTTTGTTATTTGTATTTTTATAATTATGTTAATTTTTATATCTTTTATAAAACTATAAATATCAATATTTAATAATAATGATGATGATAATTTTAGTAGGCATAATGGTTTTGATTTGAATAATTACATTTTTTTTTCGTTCACATTAATATCATCATCATTCATCATCATCATTATGTAATAATATTATATTATTTAAAAAATTTCAATCAAAGGTAATGTTGAAGCTTAATTTGTGTATTATAAGGTAATTCATAAAAATAAATATAATAATATCAAAAATAATAATAAATGTCATTTGTAATAGTTTTAAGAAGTATGATAAGATAACTTGGATAAACTTATAACATGGTCACAATACATTTAGTAAATATCTAACATAAAATTTTAATATACTCAAAATATACGCTTAATGTTCAAAGCATATTGTTTTTGTAGTAACCATGTCCCTTTAGGGGACTGAATTACCTCAATGCCAAGAAAGTAATGCAACTCTCCCATATCCTTCATCTCAAACTTTTGCTTCAAATTTTTTTTCAAATCAAAGATTTTTGCATCACTATCTCTTGTGATAATCAAGTCATCAACATAGATGACTATGACTACAATCCCATCATTTGTCTTTTTCATATATAGTGAAAAATTTGTATTGGATGTTTGAAATCCACTTGTGACAAGATATTGACCTATCTTATCTGACCAAGCTTTACGTGCTTGCTTCAAGCCATAAAAAGCTTTCTTCAACCTACAAACCAAATTAGGATGTGTTTGGTCCACATAACCTGGTGGATGTTCCATGTACATTTTTTCTTGAAAATCTCCATGAAGAAAAACATTCTTTACATCCATTTGATATAAAGACCATCCTTTTGCTACTACCATAGTAATGATTAATCTTATAATTGTCATTTTGGCAATTGGATTATAAGTTTCCTCATAGTCTATGCCATAAGTTTGGGCATAACCTTTGGCAACCAATCTTGCTTTATATTTGTTCACAAATCCATCTGCATTATGTTTGACTTTGTACACCCATTTGCACCCAATTGGTTTCTTGTCCTTTGGTAAAGCTACCAATTCCCAAGTAGCATTAGCATCCAATGCCGCCATCTCTTCATCCATGGCATCATCCCATTTAAGGTTTCCAACTGCCTATTCAAACAAGTGGGTTCAACCTTTTATATAACTCTCACCATGTATGCATAATGATGAGCTACAAAACCATCATATGTGAATATTTGTACAGGGTACTTGACTCACATGGATCTTCGTACTCCATTGTTCTTGTCAAGTGTTTTCAAAGCTTTCTTGGCCATCCGAGCTCCGGGAGCTTGATTCTTCACCCACACTCTTTTCTAAATCATTTTATTCATCATCTACATGAGGATTTCTAGATGATGTTTGAGAACTACCATGTACAATGTTTGAAGATCTTAATCTTCCTTTCCATGGAGTGCTACTGGACCCATTAATTGAAAACTCTTGTGGTCCACTAATTAATTGTGATTTTTGTTCCACATTTGATGAAACATCACCATTTTTAGCCTCTCCATCTTCTACTATTTTCAATGGGGAGTACCAACTAACCATCTCATCAAGCACATCTCTACTCACTTGTAACTTTCAAGTGGAAGGATTGAATCATCCATATCTTTTTTGTTCTAAAAAATATCCAATGAAGATACACTTCTCAACTTTTGGGTTTAATTTTGATCTTTTCTTGTCAACACATGCACATATGTAATGCAACCGAACACTCTGAGGTGTGAGACATTAGGTTTCTTGCCTGTGAATTTTTCTTTAGGTGTCATGCCATGAACTACCGTTGTGGGTGTTCAATTCATGATATAGACTGCAGTTACTACCGCTTCAGCCCGAAAGTAATTTGGCAAATTCTTCTCATTCAACATGGCATTTGCTATTTCTACAATGTGCTTGTTTTTCCTTTCAACAACTCCATTCTGCTGTGGGGAATAACTACATGAGTATTTCCTTTGAATTTTATGCTCCTTCAAGTACTCACTGAATTCATTTGAAAAATACTCTCCCCCTCCATCGAACCTTAGGCACTTGATGCTCACACCCTTTTCCTTCTCCACCATTGCTTTGAAATTCAAATTTTTTTGAAACACTTCACCTTTGTGTTTCATGAAGTAGACCCACAACTTCCTTGTGTGGTCATTAATGAAACTCACGTAGTACTTGCATCCTCCAATGGATTCTGTCTTCATGGTCCACACATCTAAGTGGATCATTTCCAAAGGTTTGGAACTTACATGAGTTGTTTGAGTTGGGAATGGATGCCTAG
>Ga0116231_10013693_pt1 | contig 11254 bp, 5 predicted proteins | sample S1TSphgellanicum_2_FD_89695 | JGI IMG/M metagenome (GOLD analysis project Ga0116231, IMG submission 89695) | Host-associated microbial communities from peat moss isolated from Minnesota, USA - S1T2_Fd - Sphagnum magellanicum MG | ecosystem: Host-associated > Plants > Peat moss > Unclassified...
CAATCACATGTATTTTTATGGATGTGAAATGATTCAATTGGACAAATTTTACCCAAGAAGATTAATAAATGATAGAATGAAATTTCATGTTATTTCAAAATGGAAAACATTGCATGCATGGAATATTACCTATAGTTTATTGCATCCATGAAATAATTCATTCAAAGTTTGTTTACGTAATATAGTTCATCTAAATTCCATGATGGAACATCCATGGAATATCCTCCATGTATTTGAATGGATTAATCTTCATTCATATTTTTGTGGATGAAATTTCATTACGTTTAGGATAAAATGAAGTTCACGTATGAAATATCATTTGCATTATTATTTCATCCACAAAATATACTTCATTCATAGTTTTTTTACATTCAATAAAATTCAGCCATATTTGTTGGATGAATATCAATGAAATATCATTTGTGAATTTTCAATGGATGAACTTGGTTGAATGGATCATATTTCATGAACTTTCAAGATGAATTAAAAATCATGCATATTTTTTTCCAATCTTTCATCATAAAAGTTCATCCAAATTGCATTCAAAAAATTTCATCCATGATACATTATAATCTAGCATGGGATTTAGGTAGCATTTGAATTCAATTGTGTTGAAAATTTTGTGCCAACAAAATCTACTCCATGCATTCCATGTTCCATTGTCATTAATTAGTAACTAATTGGATCCCCATCCTCCCATATATGTCAATGTTAAACAAACATGATGATGAGATGCATCAACTTTTAGATTAATGTAACTAACAAGAACTAACTATTGTAAAGAACCACTAGTCATAAAGTTGCATATATGGAATTTCATGAATGAAATAAAATTGTGGACAATATTCTATATTGGATAAAAAAATTCATGATCTTGAATTTCATGAAATTTTTTCCATGAAAATTCAGCCATTCATCCATTGAAAATTCACAAATGATATTTTATGCACATTCATCCATAAAAAAATGGATGATCAATTTTTATGGTTGAAATAAAATTGAACTAAACTATATTTCATGGATGGAATAACCAATGTAGATGAAATTTCCTAACTTTTTTCATCTTAAAATGTCATCAAATGTCACTTAAGAAAATCCATCCATTTTGCCATGAACTTTCATCCACAAAAGTTATGAATGAAGGATTATCTATTTTTCAATATCAATGAATTTTCATTCATGGAATCTAGATGAATTGTGATAGACATAAAATGAATTTTGGATGAATTATTTTAGAGTTGAAATGAATTTCTAGATGATATTCCATGCATGAAAATTGTTTAATTTTGAAACAACCTAAAATTCCATCGAAATGTTTATTCATTCATTAGAAGAAATTTCATTTAATGGGGTCATTTCCCGTTCATAAAAAAATCCTTTTGATTTCATTGGACATAATTCGTACATGGAATTCATTTAATCAAAGGGGATAGATTCATCCATCAATGTTTATTTCATCCATAGACATAAATTGCTTTGAATCATGGTTTCTCCATGAAAAACCATATGTGGTTAGTTAATTTCACCAATCATCCATTCAGATCATGATTTATCATGTTATTCACATATCATTCAATGCACTTAAATTCCACATTGTTTATAAATTTTGGAAGGCAAATGCCTAAGAGGTTATGGAATGCACTTAAGTATGGATGGAAAACCTCCCACAAATGGAGTGACAAAAAAAATTAAAATTTGAATTTGAATCCTTTCACATTGCTCTCGAAATACAGTTAAAAATAATCTCATGACGTTAACTTGAAAGGGTTACCTCACAAGGTTAAAAGGCCATCAAATCCACCCCCCCAAAAAAAAATTGAAGCGGTAAAGAAGAAGAAGACAAAGAAGGAAAAACAAAAAAAATACATAGGTTTGAACCCTGAATGGGCAACCTATGAAAATTGGGTAGTCTTTTGGGAGGAAGTTTCAAATAGAAAAGTGATAAATTTTAGGCATTGTGCAACTTCTAAATTTTTTAATTTGGGCAATACACAAGATGAAATGCCTCCTAAACTTTTCATATGGCAACATGGAGTTGTCAATTAATGTTAAATCTTCCTTGCTAATGATGTTACATTAGAAAATTTGAAAAAACAAAACAAAAAAATCCTTGGTCTTCACTCTCCATAGAGGGGGGTTGTTGTTATGCTCATTGCACCCTAATCAAATTGTTTGATTCATTCGTGATTAAGGTAAACATGTCTATGAATGGCATGTATTATATGCATTTTGTTTTGTTTTGTCACACTAAGATCTCCCAAACCAAGGTGCTTCATGCCATGCTTTTGTTCACCATCACTACTGTTACAACCACCAAGTGTGACAAATTGGAAAATGATTTTTTGGACCCATTTTCAAGTTTGTTCATGAAATGCAAAGTACTAAACTCTATTCTAGTAATGTTACATTTTACTTTGGTTACAAAGAGCTTCCCAATTTAGTTTTTCCTACTCTTCCAATGGTTGTTTATACATGAGCTTCAAGAACAACTAATTTGTGGAATTGAGTTTCAACACCATCAGATTGTGGAGCTTCAACCTTAGCAACTTTTAAGGAGCATTGCTATGAAAGGGTGTTGGTGGTAGGAGTGTGAGAAGCAATGGAGATGGGCATTTGAAGAGGAGCATGGAGGTGGGGGCAATATTAGCAAAATGTGAAAGCTTGTAGTTGTTGAAGGTTTTTTTTTTGTTCGAGTTGCCCTTTTGTTTCAGGTTTTTTTTTGGGGTCATGGTTGCCCTTTTTGAGTCAAGTTGTCCTTTTGTTATGAGTTGCCTTTTATTTTTATTTTTTCAAGGATGGCATCCATTTCCTCTCCCCATCATTCTTGAAATTTTTTATCTTTTAAGGGGGTTTTGCCCCCTTTTAGTTTTGAGTCTTTTATTCTCATTATTTTCATGTTTTCGCCTTCGATTTTAAGGCTTCCTCCCTCTTCCAATCTTGGTGTGGTTCTTCATATTCATTGCACGGTTGGTCCCTTATGTTCCTCATAGGTCAAAATGGGGCCCACCACAACATCTCTTGTTCCGAATGTGGGTCATTATTTTCACATGGCATGGGGTGTCACCAAATGCACTATTAAATATTTTCATGTTCTTCTAGTAGGTGATGCCCATGGTGCTTCAATTACCCCCTTGGTTTGTTCTCCACCTCTGGCTCCATGGGCCTGGGTTTTAATTTTGGAACCCCTTGGTGCCTTTCATTGAAGTCTTCATCACCCCCATTTGTACTTGCACATACCTTTTGCTTTGTGGCAAGAGGTGTAATTAGGTTTTTGACTCCCTTTCGATTGTGTTGTTCAAAATCTATTTGATGTGGCCACTTAACATTTATTCCTTTTGTTTCCACAATGGTGTCTCACCTTTCCCCTTAAAGGTGGATCAGTTGGGCATCGAAAGACCAAGGCGTGCCTTTGATGATTCCTTTCAAATGATTGGGAAAAATATGAAGCAAAACATCTTCTCAAAGCATGGGCATTTGTGGTGGTGTTGCTTGTGAGTCAAGTTCCTTTGGTGACCATGTTTTCTTTAGATCTTGTGCATGTCCTTCCCCCTGTTTGTTACTTTGAACAAGGTTTAGCCCTTAGGCATGCAAGGGAATTCACATGCATTGCTAGGGCTCTACCCCCCCTCCCCTCTTTGCCCCAACTCTAACCTCTTTTAAGATTATCAACATGTTGTGAGCTTTGTATCTTTCAAGCTCAACTTTTTGTTGATTGGATTCATAGATGGATTTTCAATCAAATGAAGACCTTGAATTTTCTTTTAATTCTTTTATGTTGGCATTCATGCATTTGTCCCATTTGTCAACATGGGTCTTTTAGCCATGGACTTCAAACATTTCGAAGATTCTTTTGACCTAAAGCATATAATGAGTGTTTTCATCTAGCTCACTAGCTAGGTTACCATGTGGCCATAGGCTGTATCCTAGGGTCTATTGTTTAGATTTTTAGTGCCGTTAGGATTTTGACTTTGGCCAAACCTTTAGGTGGTGTTCAACCAATAATAATGAACAAGGTGTTTTATTGGCTTGTAAGGCATTGTGTATTTAATTCAATGATGCGTTCTTTTCACATATGTTACCACATCAGTTTGGTGTGGATATTAGGGGCGGGTGTGAGGTTATGGTTCATGTTATCCAAATTAGTTTAAAAGTCTAGTTTGATTGGGCATTGCTTCAAGTGGACATTGTAAACGCTTTTAAATCCATTTTGTGTAAGGCTATATTTTAGGAGCTTTGGGTAGTAGGAGGCAAATTATAATAGCTTTTCCCTTTTGTTTATGTTTATTATGCTTACGAATCTCTTTCATCTTTTAGTCGTCACTTCCCTTCAAGAGATTTGTCCATCCTTTTTTCATCTATTGGTGTGTGCCAAGGCAATCTATTTGTCAAACCCCTCTTTGTTCTTGCCCATTTTCATGATTTGCATTGTTTGTCAAACATTTTTCTCTTTTGTCTTTTTCCCTCTTTAGTTGATGACTCCCACGTCCTTGACCCCGTTTCTATCATGACCTTTGCTTTTGATCATTTCATCTTTCAACTAGTGTTCATGGCACAAGTTGTTTAGCCGCGCAAATGCTTAGCTCGGACCCTTTAAGGCCTCCCCCCTATTGACTTGTTTTTTTTCTTGCCATTGAGGTTTTTGGGTGTTTGCATCAACAAGCCAACAATTTTTTCAATCGTTTTGCTAGCATGACTCAATTAACAAAAGTCATCGAAAGTCTTCTTCTTTTGGTTTTGCATGCATTTTATAACTAGAGGGTGTTAGTGGTGTTGCAACAAATACAAGCTACATCTATTTCGAGGTGAGTCATTATTGTTGGTGAAGGTTTTTCTATGCTAGGTTTTTTTCTAGCATAACTCTCCTTTCCTTTTCTAACATGTTTCTTGTGACAAGGGGGTTGGGTATGTGACTTTTTCCCATTCTTCTTACTTGTCCACTTGGTAAAGGTTTTTGTTTTATGGCCTAGATGTGGGTCCTTTCCTTTTGTTTTTCATTCTCCCCCTTCATTGGGTGCTTTATCTTAATAAATTTTTAGCAAGGTTTCATCATCTTGATATCTTCAAAAAACACTCAACGAATAGGGGTGCACCAATTTGGATTGAGACTATTTGGAGCTACTATGTGGAAGCTATTCATTATTGAATCATTTTCTCAATGAAAATTAAATAAAATTGAAATTGAAAATCGTATTGGAATTTGGGGGCATTCTTGGTGTTGTTGAAAAGCCTTGAACAAGTCAAATTTAATAAGATTATTTCACAATTTTTAGAGCCAAGGTGTGAAAGATATTGATTTTTTAATGAATTTTGTTACCAAAAATTCAAACAAACTACAAAAATTTGGTTTGAAAGGAAAAATCAGTTGAGCTCTCAATGTGTTCACACTTGGGGCAACAACATAGGCTACATTAGTGTTATATTAGTATTGGAATTTTGACGTCAATCTCACAAATTAATGGCAAAATTTTAACTTGCAATATTACAATTTTTCAAATGAGTTTATGTCATTAATGTCAAATAGTAATGAATATATAATTCACCTATTTAAAAAACCACATATTTTAAATTGTAATAAATGAAATCACAAATTTTACCTCACATAGGTCAAAAACCAAAACCTTGGTATTGTAAGGAAAAACCATATGATATTGTTGAGTTTAGGGTTTGCTGTTGGGCACCAACTAGAATTGTTGTGATCTTTGCCAACAAACATCATCATTGAAAATTTTTGTTTTTTGGTTATAGACTCATTGGTTATCTTATTGTGATTTTTTTAGATACCTAACTAATTAGAATGTACCTTAACCCATTAAATTTTTTCCTCTAACATTTGTGGGTTGTTTCAAGAAATAAAATGCCTCCTCCATCTAGCATTTCAAATTTGGAAATGACTCTCATCTTTTTTCTTCAAAAAAAATTTGGATAATTTCTTTATGTTTGGTAAAATCCTTAGTGCACTCCCAAGACAAACTTTATGGGATAAGGTATCCATTTCACTTAACTATCAACCCAAAAAAATAGACCTTCAAGTGAATAATATGTATGGGATAAAAAGTGGTGTTATTGATAACAAGGTAAACAACACATTGGAATTGTGTAAACAACATAGGAAAACATTTGGCAAAGTATATGAAATTAAGGATCAAATCATTGACACCTAAAAGGAACTTTGTTAGGAACATGATTGGGAACATGTAGGGGAACAAAACTTTTCATCCCCAAAAATTCAAGTTCCCCTTTCCCTTAAAGGTAAAAATAGTGATCAACATGTTTAATTCATATTAGCTCACCTCATCAAACACCTAAAAATTATTTTTGGAACAATTTTCAACATTCATTTCATATAATGTGTGGCACATCCATAGAGCTGATTCAAGGTTTAAATATTTTTCAAGGATTGCATTTGACATGTGATATTCATGTCTTAATTTATTATATTAAAATTTTCATTTTTCATACACATGTTAAATATTTCTTGAATATATCTTGGTTTTATATTATATATATTATGCATCCATGTTTTTTAACATATAAAAATGAATCATTTTTGTTCAATACACATTCAATTTATTGTGCTCCCCTTGTGATTTTTCAAAGATATGAAATTATAATTTTAAACATTGTTCACACACATGTGATTATTTTTATTGTGTTTATAGACCTTAGTAGAAAAATAAAAACACAAATTGTAGTACACAGGTAAATTTCAAATGTTTGAATTTGTCCATATTTACAACCAAAAACATTGATTACAAAATTCTTTTGATCCCACCATGTGGTTCAATGTCATAATTCTCAAATTCATTTATAGACTAGTGATTTTTTCTATTTAAAGGAACATAATAAAACAATGCACATACTTAAATAAACTATAGAAATTTCTCCCATGGTTTGTTGTAGCTCCTTACAACTTAGCAATTGAGATGATCAAGCCACAAGCAGTGAAACAAACTTGGCATGCACATTCATACCTAATTTTTTTACTAAAACCTTAATTAATTTTAGGGTGTAAACAAGGTGAAGTAGACAAAAAAGTAGTCTTTTTAAAATCTAATTAAAAAATGAAACAATTTTTGATATGGACATAAGAAAGTAGATTCAAAATATTTTGAAGTAGAAATATAAAACCATAGGTCTCTGTATTTAGTTTATAGGAAGTTGAATACAATGTTTGAATAACTTTGGTATCATAAGAATAGGTTGAAAGTACGTTTGAAACTAACTAGACCAAAATGGTGTTCAAATTTACCTCATATTAATAATTTGATATATTATGATTATAAAATCCATAATTTGATAATACATAAGTATCTTTTAGAGATCCACTAAACTTAAATTTTAAGAAAATTAATATTTCATTTACATGTAACCCATTTTGTAAGATGAAACATTTTGTGTAGGTAGAAACATTTAAAAAAATTCTACTTCATTCTACTTTCAAAATGGGGTTTTCCAAATTTTCAAATATGAAATGAAAGATTATCATCATGTTAATTATTATACCAAAAAAAAAATCTACTTTCGATACATTAAAACTTTTTCATGGTTACATGTAATTTTTTTAACAAGGAGCCATGAGCTGTCTACTTTACCTTGCTTGCACCCTTTAGTTGAGGTAAGGGGTCAAGACATTTACAAAAAATGTAAACGCATTTATGTATATGAAAGAATTGAAAAACCTATTGTTGATTACAACTTGACTTTCTCGTAAAATGTGAGCTTGATAGGGATTATCAATTTCTCAACCCTAGCCTAGGGCTCACTACCAAGGCAAGGGCTTGCAAGAGAGTGGGACAAGATGGAGGCCCAGGAGACACATCTTACTCCTGGGAGTGTAGGAGAGTGTGAGAGAATGAACTCTCACACTCCCAAGGCAACTTCCATTTGGGGAGTTGGAGTCCTGTGGACTACCAAATCTTTGAGGAACAATTATAGGGATCAAAACCCATTAGATTGAAGAGTTTTTTATATCATTGAAAAGCTATTGAAACGTAGATGTCTAAAATGGGCTCACATCACCCATTTGGATATCTGAAACATAAAATTATGACCAAAAGAAAAGCCGGGAGTCAAATTGACAGTTTGACTCTCGACCACTAAAAGTCAAAAATCGACCCGATTTCCTTATGTTCAAGTGGCATGTGACATATCGTTGAAAGCTCTCGACGAGGGCTATAAATTTGCTTTAAACCTCATTTCAATCGAAGGTTTGCACACAAAGTTATAAGGCCCCAAAGTCGTGGGAGTCCCAACTTTAACAATTTTGGGACTCACATTTGGGAGTCTCGCAACAAAAACTCATTTACATGTGGGCCTCGTGGAGAGGCACAAAGTATACTATAAGGGGAAAGGTAGTGGCTTCCCCCAAGTTCGGGCCGTGGTGAGTTTTATGAATCCGAGTTGCCCGTGGCTCATCCTAACACCAAAAGTGCTCTAACTATGCACTAACCATTTTGTGTTGGTTTTGTGCAGGTCCATGTGAATAGTTGATGTTTGTCACTCTTCCTAATCCCATCCTGAACCTCCAACATGCCCTTTTACCCCTTTTAAAGTGTTGTGTGTTAGGGAGTGTGCCTTGACTCCTTGCTCTTTCGATGTTTTCAATTTGGACTCACATTTGAGTTCATTAAGGAGCTTGGGGGTGGGTCAATCAATCCTTGCCAATTAGGCTTTCACATGATAGAATCAGCTTGGTGTAATTAAATCTATAACCTTACATGATGTACATATATTTGTTATGTTATGCATGCAACCTCAAAATGACACACATGTATAAACAAAAAAGGTTTTAAGTAAACACTAGTGGACTTTAACAAACTCTCCATCTTCTCAATGGTTATAAAAAAGTTTGATTAATCACATAGATGTGCAAAAAATTGAAAGACACACAAAATTTTTAAATAATGATGCCACGTGACATTTTGCAATAAGGAGACACACCAAGTTTTCAAATTTTCTTCACCAAACAAAAAAGACATGTAAAACACAAGGTTCATGAATAAGTGCAAATGTAACAAACCTTGCAAGAGCTTTGACCAATAATAGAATGTAGTCGATGCCTTCACTTGTGGATCTCTTCTTCAAGTTTTCTATACATCATGTATATATTGAACATTATTACGTTCAATCATGCTTGCAATGGACAGGTTGATGGATGAAGAATAAGAAATTTTGATGTAAATAACATGCAAGTAGCCCATGATGGGTTCCACTCTTTCAAGATTCAAATCAACCTTCACCAAACAATGAAATTCAAAATTCAAAGTTTGAAAATCAAGGGATTTTGGAATTTTCCAATCGCCAAAAGCTAGAAAAAAAAAGTAGGAAAAATCACTAGATTTCTATACTTGGTTTTTAATGTGTAGCCAAAATGTAGAAACATGATTAAGGATTTGTATTTCATATTTGGTTTATAGCTAGATTTGGTTAAACCTTACCAAACATGATCACAACTAAGTTGGCTATAAACAAAAAATCTTATTGGGGGGGGTAGGGTTTTAAGTGCATTTTTAAGACTCATATTGCTACAATTACCATGTAACATGTAAACCTAATTAACTATAATTTCATCAAATGTAGCAAATTGTATTGGAAAAGATGGTTGAAATTTTGTTTAGATGAATGAAAAAAGATTTCCTATTCATTATGTTGGTTATGTTGGCGACCATCTTGGTTCTTCCATGTTTTTGTGGTCCCAATAGTGTTTAGGACCGAATAACATGGAAGAGCCAAGAGGGCTACCATTATGCTATACATTACAACACCAAATCACAAAACCCAATAGTGGCAAAACCATTACACACTAATTTAAACCCTAAACCCTAAACCTTAAAAACCTGAACTAGCTTATTCCCATTGTCAAAACTTGTCTGAGCATGCATGTCTTGTGACAATATACCATGCTACCTTGGCTACTACGACACATGTTTGACAATTAATTAATACAATATGAGGATTCTTTTCCCACAAATGATATATATTCCTAGATATTCAAATAGATACTTTATTTTCCTCCCCAAAAAATATTTTTTGCAAAAGAAACTTAAAATTTGAAAATTTCAACATTTTTTGAAAATAATATAATTAATGTTGAATTGGCACATTTATTATGGTACTTATCAAATGAGAGCTAGGGACTTAATTTGCAATTGGCAACCCCACCTGCACATTTGCAAACTTAAAAAACCTTGCGTTAATAAAAAGAAAAACCTATGACATTGATTCAAAACTAACAACATGATTCACAAAACCATAGATTTATGGAATTTTTAAAATGTTCCCAATGTGTTCCCACCAAGTTCCCATCATGAAGTTTTCAACGTGTTCACATCAAGATCCCAATGTGTTCCCACACACTAGAATAGTGGGGAAATTCATTAGAACAAGTGGGGCAATGTTTCAACAATTCACATAAAAACACCAACTATTTGAGTGGGACGAAGGTAACACAAATAATGGGTATAACTCATGGATATGTACCATAAGTTTATAGAATTTATAATTATTCAAAGAAGTTTAATTTATTCATTTGCGTCGTTGGGTAGTGGGTGCTTAATAGTGAACCAATAAACTACAAAGGTTTTGTCCTATTTCCAATTATAGGAACATTTCAAATGTAAAGAAGTCATAAAATGGGGATTGTTGAAAATCCAAATGGCCCAAATATGGATGAATGAATATTTTATGTAATGGGTGTAAAAGAAACATTATGACATTGATTCAAAATTAACATGATTAAAAAACCATAGATTTTCTGAATTTTGATGTTCACAATGTGTTCCCACCATGTTCCCATTTCATTCCCCAAGTTACCAATGTGTTTTCATCATCAATTGATACTAATGTTGTTTTTAAACAAGAACTTACTTTGTCTTTTAGAAGTGTGACTTAAAAAAAATCCAAGTCCATGTACATGCTTGTTTGAAAAACTTTGATTTTTGAATGTGTTAAAAGTTATAAGGACATGTTTGCCAAACATTAGGCATTTAATCCAAATATAGCAATTGGTACATAACTATGTAGGATTTATTAGATTTTCTACCACATTTAGAAAATCAAGGCAGAAATGATGTAACCTCATACTATTGAGGTCCTTGCATGTATTGCATATTCCTAACAAACCATACAAACATGTGTGATTAGTCAAATGTAAATAAATACAACATTGAAAATTTTCAAAAACACCCAATAACAAGAATGTAAAATTTACATCTAATCATGAATGACACCATGATGCAAATTGCCTTAAGTTCAC
>Ga0116231_10013696_pt1 | contig 11252 bp, 6 predicted proteins | sample S1TSphgellanicum_2_FD_89695 | JGI IMG/M metagenome (GOLD analysis project Ga0116231, IMG submission 89695) | Host-associated microbial communities from peat moss isolated from Minnesota, USA - S1T2_Fd - Sphagnum magellanicum MG | ecosystem: Host-associated > Plants > Peat moss > Unclassified...
AAAACGTCCCCCCCCCCCCCCCCCCCCAAGATCACTTTTACGGATTCCCGTAACAAATGGGATGATTATGACATCATTTTTACGATTACAATGACTATAATGAAATAAACGAAACTCAAATGCATAAAATGCACGAACAAAAGGGATGAATTGTATGATGTCCCCACCTATTACATAAAGTTCTTGAAATATAACCATTTTTAACACTAAATTGAATGCATTTGCCACGTCTAAATAAAAAACAACTTATTTGAAATGAAGGTACAAGGTGCATTTAATGCCATGGATTATTATTTCACAACTGCTTTTAGTTGCAACTCCAAATTGGTGTGGGGAAAAATATGTTGCAAAAACATCATGAAATTAAAAACATAAAGTGCACCTTGTGAATTGATACAATGTTTCCCCCACTATAATAGGATGAACTGCACTTAAAGGCTTGGTGATGGCTAAAAAGTCGATCACTCCAAAGACACATGCAATTTGGGGTGGATTATGACCCTATGCGATATGAAAACAAAGTTAAAACAATCAAGAAACTTCATTCGTTAAATCTTTTGGGTGAAAACAATGTTCAAAATGTTCAAAAATCATCCCAAATGGACCACTTGCCGGTTTGTTTTCACCACCACATCTAATTCAGGGTGTAATGCAATGAAAACTAAAGTGGTGTAAAAGGATATGGGACTAAGAGAAAATGGTGCCAAAATGTGAACTACCTGAAAATATTCCCCTATACACCCAAGAACTAAACTATGAAACAAACGTTTATGAATTGAAAGATCATGTTGAGGGAAACGAATTGAATTCAATGGCCAAAACTTGGTCTCACAAAAAAAAACTCATATTACAAGTTTTTTTAGTTGCTTGTTAAAAAGCTTGAATCAAATCTATGTTTCCTTATACCTTGTCATCTCACCATGAAAAGGCAAAACGAAACACCATTAGGGTAACAAATGTCAAATTATCATATTGTACTAATCTTGCGTTAACTTATCTAATGAAAAATGAAATGCCAATTGTACATCACGTCATAGAGCGATGGGGATGTGATTGTATAATTGAAGATGGAAAAGGCTTAAATGAAAGGACCTAATGACATCCAATGATGAAACTCATGTTTAAACTTATGTAGGCGAGGTGGGAGCAAAAGAGGGTATGGAACCGGGAAGATCACAAGGGTTTGTATTAGATGAATTAGATGTCTAATAAGAACATTGATGATGAATTAACCTTCAATTAATAAATTAACAATCACAAATGGGACAAAAAAATTACAAGAAGTTGAAAACATGTTGAAGAGATAGGGGTAGGTTGGGGGTATGATCATGGCCAACTATAGGAACCAATAAAGTGGGAGGGGAAAAATGTCCTAAGTGTGCATGATCAATGGGGTTTGGGAAAGTGTAAGGTTGGGCCCCACATTCACACAAAAGTTGGGGACCTATAATGAGAACTAGTAGGTGGTGTGTAATTTGTTAAAATGGGAAGGGTAACTAATAGATGGTTTGTGATTTGCGTGAGGGATGAGGTGGAAGATAGGTCTATGGTGATGCATGATAAGAAAAATGGGTGATGGGAACTACGAGGTTTGATAAAACATGACAAATTGGGGGACATGGAACATTTGGTGCCTATGAAATAGGAGGTCTACTATGAACACCAATTCCACTTTCTAAAGACTACCTACCATTATAAGGCAATCATAAATCTATAAAGCCAACCACACAATATAATACGAAACAAAATGAAAAAGATAGGAAACTTTCCAAGGAGTCCTTTTTTAAGGCATTATGCCAAAACCAAACCCTAACTTCATTGTAGGCATGGGTGTCACGATTACTATTCTATTAAATTCAACATGACCTAAACACTCTAATACCAAAATATTACAAGTTTCATTCTTTATTTTTAATTTTGCAAGATATGGAACAAAAAACGCCAAACAAAAGTTTCCTAATTTTGTGGTGGAAAACTAATTATGTTTTCACTCTTTTAGAAAGATGCACTACAACGTTCGAGGATGGCTGGTTAGTTGGATGCCCTAACAAGGTTTGTATTTTATGTTGCATTGGATTATACTCACTTTAAAAGGACCTTCTAATACCAAGTGTTATTATTCTCAATTGTTTTTCCTTGTTGCTTAAGTCCCACATTCTACTAATGTTAGAAACTAAATAGAAAAGGGGAAAAAAATGTTTTAATAAAAAGGTCCCTTAATTAGGCCTGTGAGTGGATTAATTACCTGAACAAAATGGCTTTTCAAGTAAGACAATCCACTACCGTGGCCTTTTCCTTATTATTATTATTTTAATTTTCTAGATGCCTATCCCAAAACCCTAAACCTTGTTCCTTTCTTATCTTAAGCATAGACAATGTCACACCTTTTTTACAAATTAAGATGGGGTTAATGATGGGGTAAATCAATTTATTTAAGCTAACCAAACAAAGAAAGAAAATTCTTACAAAAAAGTTTTGCCAGTGTTTTGAAACATGTGGAAGTTGTGGAAAAATGGAAGTTGACAGGTAGTGCACAACATAAGCAAGCACATGATTTTATGCTCTCTCTCCTTTACTTTTATTTTCTTCTTGTCTATCTGTGATAGTCTCGAAAAAAATTGGTTTCACCTACTCTCTCTCTCTCTCTCATCCATTCATTGGTATGTCTACTACTTGAAGTTCACTCAAGACAAACAAAAATTTAACAAACAAAAAAAATGGACTCCATTGCTATTGTATTTCCTTTTTCCTAAACGCCTCCACTATTGTTATTAGAACTTATGTCAAAGAAGTAAAGAACCATGTGATATTGATGTTTAGCTTTCAAGGGCTTGTTGTATGTGTGAAGCTTTTGGGAAAGTTTTCAATATTATTCTAGATCAATAAGTGTTTGAAAGGTCATGGTTTTGAAGTTCATTAACTTGTTGAATAAAGATTACTCAACTTGATGAAGTGAAGTTAATTTTTGATCTCCTAAATTTGCAAAATAAAAATTAGTTTATTATAAAGGAAAACGATCCAAAAAGATTTGTTATCACAAGAAATTGTTTTAAAATTTTACATAAACAAATATAAAATATGATCAAATGAAATGAAAGTTTGACAACTCACTTGATGAAGTGAATTTAAATATGACGGGGATCACATGAGGAAATCACATGTGTAAACACATGGCATGAAGTTTATCCTTTTTCACACACAAAAAGTTTGAAAGCTAAGCATTTTTTACACATAAATTTTTTTTTTCATGCAATTATAACATGAAAAACACAATTTTTTAATATTTGTTTTCCAGTTGGTAAAGATATTACCAAAATAACATGAATTGAACTCAAATTGGTTCATAATTTTGATAATCCTTTGATTTTAAGTTTTCAAAAGATTTGTAAATAATGTATTTTGTCAAGGTTGATTAATTTTAACATTCATATTCATATGTTGTTTTATTTTCAATTGGTTCATAATAAATTATGAAACATTATCAAATGATTACCAACATAACATGAAATGAAACTTGAAAAATCAATGAAAATCAAAGTTATCAAGAACATCAAGTCATGCAATTTCATGTACCTTTAAAAACTTGTCAAAGACATTTTTTGAACATGATATCTCATAATTAACTTAAATAATTCAAAATGGAAATGGGCCACATATGAACCATCAGTTAATTCAAAATCAAAAAAAAAAAAAACATGGCCCAATCATGAGGAAAATCATCAATTTTATTCTTGAATTGAATTTTTAAATTATTTTCAAAACATTATATCTCAATAAAAATTCTTTTTACTCCTTACTAAAAAATTTTAAACAATCAAATTATGAAACCCATCATTTTGAAAACTTATAAAATATTTTTCAACTTTTCTTTCAAAATTTTCAAAGGAAATAGTATTTTTTACAAAATTAACTAATGTATAAATCCATGTTTAAAGTAACAACTTTCAATTTTCATGTGTAATGTTTACAAATAATTAATTAACTGCTCAAAATGACATGAAAACATCAAATTGATTGTTTTTAAAATATTTTTACAATCACAATTTATAAGTTCAAGTAAAAACAATATGATTTCAAAAGATGTTAAATTATTTATAATGTAAAATTTTAATTTTAATTTCTTTTTATAAATATGTCATTTAAAAATCAATTAAGAATATTAAATAACAAAAAATGATTATACATATTTTTTAATGTGATATATATTCATTTTTAAATTATTTATTAAATAAAAAAGATTATATACCTTGTGTGCCAAAAAATTTTGACATTAAAATTTAACATGATGTATTATTTAAAATTTATATAAAAGTAAATAAAAATTACATATTCTCAAAAAATTCATTGCCCAACATAAGATTGACAATAAACAATAGCTTTGTAATTACACTTTTTTTTTTCATTTTGATTTATTCAATCACTTTCAATTTATACATTGTTTATTTCCCTGCCAACATTTCCCAATTCTCAAATTTTGAATTCAACCAATTAAATATCCTTTCAAACAATTTTTTTTAATCTCTTCTTTGAAAATCATTTCAATAAACACCTTTTACGTTTATGAATACCAAGTCTTCCTACTCAATTTCCTCTCACATTTTACAATTTAATCATTCATCATCATGTGGGCAAAAAATTCCATTCAACATAATTCATTTTAACATGAACACACCCTAATAATATATCAAGATCTTAATTTGAAATGATTTGATTTTTTTTTCCTGAACAATTAAATGATTTAAAGTCATTTTGATATTTTCATGTCAAATTTCGAAATAAAAATCATTTTATTGTCAAATTTTCATTTTGCAAATATGAACATTTTAATTATTTAATTTTCAAAAAAATATTATAATTTACAACTCACAAAATTTGAACAAAGTTTTGTTTTCAAAACCTTGTTTCAAAGGTTTTAAACACTTTTTAGTTCATAATTTTCAACTTTTGAAGTTTTGACAAACTTCATCACATTTCATGTTTTCATTTGAAAATGTGTTTACATTCATTTATATTTGTTACATGTATATTAATTTTTTTTAAAACTTGAATTAAACTTGAAAATCTTCTATTTTTTTTCATTTCACAAAAACATTTTGTTGCTTGCCATAAGAATTGATCCCATAATCAACTTAAGGTCATAACATGTTCTCCCTTTTAAAAAGAAAAACTACTTTTGAAATTTTAATAAAATATTATGCATTTCAAATCATTTATATATATATAACATTAAAATTTCAAAAAAAATTTAGAATGTTATAATTTTTGTACAAATTAATAAGATATACATTTTTTAAATGAAAATTTTAATCACATGTAGTTTTTGTATGTAGTATTGAGGTACATAATTCATTAAATGTACATTATTATATTTAAAAATAATTAAACGTATTTCATACTATTTATGTGTAGGGTTGTGTACATTGATGATTTGTTTTACAAATTATATGGCCTTAAAGATCTTTCAATAAATATTAATCAACTTCATTATTAGTTATATAACCTTTAAAAAATTCCAATCAATATTGATTAAATTTTTTATAAATTTATGGTTTAAAAAAACTTTTGATCAACATTAATCAACTTTTTTATTAATTGTATAACTTTAAAGAACTTTTGATCAAGTTTAATCATGTTTTTATGAGTTTATGGTTTTAATGAACTTTTGATCAACATTGATCAACTTCTTTATCAATTGTATAGCCTTAAAGACTTTTGATCAATGTTGATCAAATTCTTTATGAATTTATGAACTTAAAGAACTTTTGTCAACATTGATCAATTTTTTATCAATTGTACAACTAGCTTAAAGAACTTTCGATTAGTTTAAAAGGTGCCCCAATGTCTTCATTAATTTTGAATTTTGAACTAAAAAGCCAATATGATGATGAGACCCATTTGATCTAAGTAGGGGAAAAACCCAACTTACCCACAACTTTAAACAAAAACCCTCATTCTATTCTGTCAAAGGTTTTTTCAAAATCTAGTAAGAAGAAAACTACTTTTTGGTCATTTTTTATTGCCTAATCTAAAAAAATTTAGGCTAAGAAATTGTTATTCAATTTTGGTTAGGATTTTATAAACACTCCTTAATAAAGTAATAAAGCATCAATTATTTATTATAAAAGGGTCTCTAGATTTTGGGATTAAGGGAATAAGGCCTTTGTTAAGAAATTTTGAAATTTGACCCTCATTCAACATTACATTATATGCTTACATCAATGTTGGCATTACAAACTCCAAATTCGCCTAAATGAATTTTGTTGGTAGGCCATCTTTACTCAAAGCTTTTTCTTTGGGCATAACAGAAATGGCATTCGGATTTCCTCCAACATTGGCTTTGTGTTGAAATCCTTGTTTGTAACCTTTGAACCCTTATGTGAGACCCATTTTCAACATTTGTTATGAGTTGTTGAAGTCGATTCTAATTGGGGTTTAGTTGTAAAGAAATTTGAGTAAACCTCTGTTATAAAATGGGAGATGTCTTTTTACTTGGTTAGTGTGTTCTTTTCGGCCACCAATTCCTTGATCAACACTTTCTTCTTCCTTATCTTATGAAAGTCAAAAATAAAATTTAGAGCATTTATCCCCATATTTGGACCAATTGGTTGCCATGAAGTAGTTAGCTTTTTCCAATGCATCTTGGAACTGTCTAACCAACCATCAAGATCTTCCTTACTTGAGGGTTTCTTGAGTTTTTCTAAATTTGAACATGTATTAGGGTGATGTTTTTTGTGTAAATCCTAATCTAGGCATTCTGATTTTGCTTTTGTTCCCTTGCCAAAACTAAAACACATGCCATTACCCTGTTCACCACCCCTTCTTACCAACTTGCCCATTCTCCCTCTTGTATTGGTTTGGGTTGAATGCCCTCCCAAGCTTCGAGAAAGCATAGCATTGGGGGAGCTTTTATTTAGGAAGGTGATGCCAAAAAACCCCCCCTTTTCCTTACTGCCTTTTTCTTCTTCTAGATTGTTAGGAATGAAAGGGAATAATCTAAGAATTTGTGAATTGAAAAGGCAATTTCAATCATGCTGCCTAAGGAATTCAATTATATGGAAATTGAAAACTTATTTAGACAAGATTGGACTTATTGATCTCCTATCCTTTTGTTATCAAAAATGTAATTTTTTGAGTTCATCTTCTGAAACTATCTAGTAACAAGTGTCAATCAACCCATACTTGATGGTCATGTGATGCCTAGTGGTGGTTTCTTTCTTTAGCATTAAAAGAGGCCTTGCTAGTCCCATCCTTTTTACCACCTCCAAATTCTTGAAATCTCTTCCAATGATATAGTGGGTTACCACTTGGTTTTGGTTTAAGATCAGCCTCCATGTGTTAGGCCTATCCCTAAAGTTCCTAACTCCATAAATGTTGAAGATGGCAATTGTCTTTTGGTCTAAAATTTTCAAGAGAACAAATTGAGCTCTTCCCTTTTGAATATTGCCATGGCTTAAGATGGTAACAATGAAAGCCCTACTTATTAGGATAGTTGTTCCTACACTCATTCAATTGGATCTTCCCATTGGAGTCCTTGGATTTCACAAGGCCATCCCTTATTAAATTCAATGCCCTTTGCTTGGTTTTGTACTTAACTACATCCAAGTGATGTTCCTAGATTAGAAGAACTTGGTGGGGGGGGGGGGCGGGGCAAGGGATGCCATCCATTTTTTGATCCTTTTTTGTTTGGTTGCATTTTTGTCCTTTTGGAGCCTTTCACATTAAATGAAACAATGTTGAGAGTGGATGTATTAATCATCATTATAATGTTTTTTCAAGCAACTTTTCAAGTTGAACGATCTTATTTAAGTTTGTTTTTATTTAATTCCTTCACCGTCCAACCTTTTTAGTTTCTCCTTCATGATAACTTTCCTTGATCTTTTGTTGGAATTTTAATTGAAAAGAAGATTGAACCTTTTGGTGCATGTTCCATCCCGGTCTGAGTGGTTGAGTTTTTTTTTAGTAGTGTTTGTGGAGGAGAAGAAATGGGCAAGAATACCTTCGAAATAGGTTATCCCTTTTACTCCTATATTTTTATTCAAGACAAATTTATGTGCTAGGGGTGCATATGGAATATTGTTTTACATATTCATTATGTCCAACAAGTCCAACCATTTTTTATTGAACACAATCTGATCCTTCTTTGCTTCAATATGCACCAATAATGTGGAGTTTATATCCCCCTTCTTCTCCTTCATGTTCCATTTCCATTCAATTTGAAAGTCCTTTGGTTCTAAGTAAAGCAAATTATCTTTGCCTAAATTATTAGCCCAAAGACATCCTTCCTTTGTCAATATTTTTCCATTGTAGGGAAGGTTGGGTAATGAAACCTTTCTCGTGTGCATCAAAATTTCTTTCTTGCCTCTCGTTTTTCTTCACAGGAGTAGCCAATTTTTTTTTTAAAGGATTCCACCATCATCAAACACTTCAATTTCAAAAGAATCAAAGAATGAGTGATTTTAAATGATGACTTTTGAATTGATGTAAAACACTTATGACTTAAAAAAATGTTACATTGTTTTATTATATAAATACACATTAAAAAATCTTATAAAATATTTCATTTTCGAATCATTTTAAATCTTTTCAAAAGTTCATTAAATTAAAAAAATTGGTTATATATGTTTTTTTAATTTTTTAATGTATTCATTAAATTTTTAAAAAAAAATTCATTTTATATAACGCATAATTATATAAGTGCATGTTGAAAAAAATCAACATTAAAATGTAATTTGACATGCCATTTAAAATTTATATAAAATTAAATAATTTTTATACATTTCATAATTCATTTTAACATGGATTCACCTTAATGACATATCAAATCTCAGTTCAAAGTGATTTAAGTTTTTAAAATATAATTTAATGACTAAAAATCATTTTGATAATTTAACTTTCAAACATTGAATAGGCAATAACTTTTGTTTCAAATCATCAATATGAAAATACAACTCATTTTAATTATTTAAGTTTCAAAATTTTCTCAATGATTGACAAATAACCTAATTTGAAAAAACCATATTTAAGTTTCAAAGCTTTCTCGATGATTTACAAATAACCTAACTTGAAAAAATCATTCAATCAAAACATTGTTCAAAGGCCTTAGACATTTTGAAAGTTATAATTTTCAAAGCAAAAATTGGATTTTGAAGTTTTGATAGCTTCCAACACATGTCATGTGAGAGTTTATTTACATTCATTTGTATTCATTACACATATATTAACATGTCCAAGCATGGTAAATTAGACTACAAATGTACTTTGTAGCATAAATGAAAAGTAGCCATCAAGTATGTTTTGATATATTGAACTTAAAAATATTATTTAGTTTAAGGATTAACATGACATTTTTTCTTCAACTTTGTTAAAACTTTAACTAAAAACTACATGTTTAAAATAGGTTTAAGTATATTCATGGGAATTCAAACAAAGCCCATAGTTTACTTTATAGTCTTTAAGTAGGTTGTAAGTAGATGAAATATTACATTAAATTTTTTTTTGAATTAATGGGGCCTCAAAATGTACTTGTGGTTTTTCATTTTTTTTCACATTTTAATGAAAATATATCTAACTTGTAGGATAAAAGTAGGTTTGAAAAAAATATTTATTATTTAATTTCAAACCTACTTGTTACCTATTTTTATAATATTAAGGTTCTTTAAATTTTATATTCAACTTACCATAAACCCAATGGAAACATAGATGTTTTCAAAATGAAAGATAAAAAACTTTCTAATATACTTTCTTATGTTTTTGTAGAAAATTGTCATATTTTTAAAAGGGATTTTAGGCGAACATATTTTTTGGTCTAATTTACCATGCTTCAACCTTAACATATTATTTAACTTGAATCAAACTCGATAATCTTCAACTTTCTTTCATTTTAAAAAATACATTTTATTGTCAATCTTGAAATGGATCCCATGTTGTCGCAACCCTAGCCTTGGGCTCGCGACCAAAGCAAATGCTTGCAAGGTTGAGGGCCAAGAGGGAAGCCCGGGGGTCACATCTCATGCTCCCAGGAGTGCAAAAGAATATGAAGGAATGAACCTTCACACTCCCAAGTGAAATTCCATTTTGGGAGTTGGAATCTCAATGGACTCTTGAATTTTTAGAAGATGAATGCAGGGGTCAAAACCCATTGGATTGAAGAGTTTTTTATATCGTTGGAAAGCTATTGAAACATAGATGTCTAAAATGAGCTCGCATGACCCATTTGGACATCTAAAACACAAGTTATAGCCAAAAGAAAGGCCGGGAGTCAAATTGACAATTTGACTCCCAAGCACTAAACGTCACGAATTGACCCTATTTCCTTACATGCAGGTGGCGTGTAACATACTGTTGGAAAGCTCTTGACAAGGGCTACAACTTTGCTTTAAATTTCATTTCGATCAGAGGTCCACACACAAAATTATGAGGCTCAACTTTGGGAATTTCAAGATTTCCAGTTGGGAGTCCTGGGACAAATTGCCATTTGGATGTGGGCTTCGTGGAGAGGCACAAAGTATAGTATAAAGGCAAAGGTGGTGACTTCCCCCAAGCCCGGGCCGTGGTGAATCTTGTGAGTCCGAGTTTGCTCGTGGTTCGTCTTAGCACCAAAAGTGCTCCAACTATGCACTAACCAACTTGTTATTTGGTTTTGTGCACGTCTGTGTGAGTGATTAGTTGCTTGTCATTCTTCCTAGTCCCATCCTGGAGCTCTAACACGCCCTTTTACCCCCAAAGTGCTACAAGCCAAAGAACGTGCCCCAACTCCTTGCTCTTCCGTTGTTTCCACTTTAGACTCACATTTGAGTCTATTAAGGAGCTTGGGGGCGCGTCACATGCCCATGTTAGGGTCATAATGTTTCCCAATTTAAAATAGAGGTTGATATATTCATTAAAATTATGGAATTTTGTTGAAATACCATGCATTTGAAATCAAACATTTATTTCGTTTAAACCTAGTTACACATTTTAAAAAATTATTATTACAATTTTAAAATAAAAGTTAGGACATTGCTATTGTTGACTACATTAAAATACATATTATAAATTTTAAATGGGAAATTTCTTACTATATGTAGCTTTGTAATGTATTATTAAAGTATATAATTTATCAAATGTTACAGTATTAAATTTAACAATAGTAAGTTGATAAGTATTCACCAATTATTGTAACTTAATTATTGGATTTCAAAGGATTTATTTTGTTCAACATACATCCATTATTTTAATATGCACTTCAAAGGTTCATCTTAAAATTTAATTTC
>Ga0116231_10013697_pt1 | contig 11251 bp, 7 predicted proteins | sample S1TSphgellanicum_2_FD_89695 | JGI IMG/M metagenome (GOLD analysis project Ga0116231, IMG submission 89695) | Host-associated microbial communities from peat moss isolated from Minnesota, USA - S1T2_Fd - Sphagnum magellanicum MG | ecosystem: Host-associated > Plants > Peat moss > Unclassified...
CCCACCGGCGCACCATCCATCCACTGGATGCCTGAACACCGGTTTCCATCGGATCACACTGGGCCAGAGTGATTCAGCACCCACCGGCGCACCATCCATCCACTGGATGCCTGAACACCGGTTTCCATCAGATCACACTGGGCCAGAGTGATTCAGCACCCACCGGCGCACCATCCATCCACTGGATGCCTGAACACTGGTTTCCATCGGATCACACTGGGCTAGAGTGATTCAGCACCCACCGGCGCACCATCCATCCTCTGGATGCCTAAACTTGTTGTGGATGAACCTGAACCTCTCCCGTGCCCAAGTCGCCCGTGCTGGCCCACCGTCATTGATTGACCAAGTGAATTAATATATAAAATTTATTTATTTATTTATCTATAAGAATCAGCTTTGGCAGTTTCAAATTTAATATTTTTTTTCAGAATTTCATCAGTTGAGGATTATTTATGTAATGGCAAAGTAGCAATCTTGTGTTGTTGTGCATTTGTACACTAAGGCCCACTTTCACACAAGGAGTCAAGGCCAATGTTCAACTCAAATCAAGCATTCCTATTGGAGTAAAAGTTGAAAATAGCCCCAAGCAAGGGCTTTACACCAGGAGTCAAAGCTGAGATTAAAAAAATATTTTTTAATCTACCCCAAGTTACTAATAAATGCTTAAAGGCCTTCTATTGGCCTCAAGGCTGCAAAAAAAAAAGGACCATACTCTCCCCTACTAGAATCAGTTTTTTTGTCATTAAATAATCCTTTAAAAAAATTAGTGACGCATTTTTTTGTGAAATTATGGAGTTGAGGTGTGAAAAATCTTCATAATTATTGCAGGCTACAATTTTCAGTTCACAGATGAAAAGGGTTCAAATAGTTTTTCATTTTTTAAATGTTCACTTTTCAACCCATGGCCAAGATCCTCCCAAAAAAGGGGCAAAAAATCCAACGGCTATGGGCGTAGCCAAGTTCAATTTAGGGTTTAGGGTTGCATGCACTTTGGAACGGCACAAAGCTATGGGTGACAATGTGTTTTTTTTTTTCAATTTTGTCATGTAACTAAAGGTGGCAATCATTCTGAAGATAATTTAATCAAATTTGGCAATTTAAAAAATCTGAATTTTTTTTTTTGAAGCCTCCTTCTATATTTTTTACAACTTATTAAACATTAGTGTAACAATTGGGGACATTATTATTATTATTTTTTTAAAAAAAATTAAAAATTTGGTGACTTAAAAACTCAAAAAACACCCAACATTTGGTTTTTTTTTTTTTAAACAAAAAAAGTCACCAATGGGCAATCCTCATGAAACATGATCCTTATACTTTTTGAAAAAAAATTCTCCCCACAACCTCCTTTCCAACCTATGCAATCATATTCTCTAGCAAAATCACAAGCTCCTCCTCCTTCAAGTTTTGAAAGCTTTTGGGTGATGTTCCTCTTACTCCAAGCCAATGATGTTTTTGCTCCTCTTGCTCATGTTTTTTTGAAAAACAATCAAATCCATGATGCATTTCTTGTTTGTGTTTCCTTGCAATGCAGTTGTTTCAAGCTATGATGTTCCTTTGATTATGTTTCCCGGCAATCTAGTTGCTCAAAAGCCATGATGCTTCTCTTGCTCCTATTTATTAGTGATCCAATTGCTTTAGAGCCATAATGCTTCTCATTCTCATGCTTTTCAAAATGTTCCTCTTGTTCATGTTTTCCTTGATGTTCCTATTGCTTGTGATTTTTGTCATGCCCCCCTTTGTTTCTCTTTCTCATGCTTTCCTTGATGTTTTTATTGCATGTGATTTTTGTCATGCCCCTTCTTGTTTGTGGCTTTTATGTGATGTTCATGTTCCTCTTATTAGCAGTCCAATGGCTCCAAGTCATGATGTTCCTCTTGCTTGTGCTTTTTGGTAGTCCAGTTGCTCCAAGTTGTGATGTTCCTTTTGCTTGTGATTTTTGTCACACTCCTCTTGCTTTCGTTTTTATGAGATGTTCATGTTCTTCTTCTTAACAGTCCAATGGGTCCAAGCCATGATGCTCCTTTTGCTCATGCTTCTTAGCGATCTAATTGTTCCAAGTTGTGATGTTCTTCTTGTTCATTTTTCTTAATGGTTTAATTGCTCTAAGCTATGATGCTCTTCTTACTAATTGTTCCAAGTTGTGATGCTACTCTTACTAGTTACTCCAAGTTGTGATGCTCTATTCGCTACTTTTTCTTAACAATCTAATTGTTCCAAGCTTGTGATACTCATGCTCTTCTTTCCATGATGTTCCTCTTTCTCTTGTTTTTTCTATGATGTTCTTGCTCATGTTTTCTTACATGTCAAAGTCATAGCAGTTGTGATCCTCCCCCCACTTATGTTCATTTAATTATGAGCTTGGTGGGTGCAAATGTGTTAAAATATGTCAATTTGTTTGATGCCTTGCCATTGTTACATGTCTAGTAACCCATTGTGCCTTTGTTGTGAATCCAAGGTTCACACCTTGGTATCCCAATAGGTGTGCACACCACCCCATTTGGAATTTTTTGTGGAAACTACCTCCTACATTTTTTATTGCTATTATAATCAAAGTTGCATCAAATTGGGCCTTTACATGTTGATTGGCTACCGGTTGTATAACAACCACCACTTCTATTGTTTTTCTTGTTTTATTTTCCTCCCTTTTTTTTTGCTTTGCTTTCTTATGTTATTTTTATGTTATTTTGTCAATTGCCTTTTTGTGCAAGATTCCCAAATACTTAATAAAAGTCACCACATGTGATCTAGAGTAATCCACTAATGGTTCTCTACCTTGTGTAGGTCTTGCAAGTAAACAAGGTAGGGCTAACAAATTATGCAATTGCATTGCCTCTTGAATGAAGTTTGCCAAGGTTGGAACATCTTCATGTTGAGTTGGTTCAATTATGTTGACTACTTTTTCGATTAAACTTCAAAGCGTTTGCACATAATATCAATGCTCTTATTGTTGTATAATAATAGGATCATTTGTAGCCTTTGTTGCAAAGCCCTGATTTACTATGTTAAGTAGTTCTACAACATCTTTTTGTTCTTTTTCATCTTGACCAACTTAGTCACTTAATATGTAATCCTCTTCAACCTCACCTTCTTCACCTTCACCTTCTTCATTTCCTAATGTTATTACCAATGTTGTTGTGTAAATGGTTGAAGGTGTTATTCAATTGTACATTATTCTAAGGTTAAGTGACCATATTCTAGTAACCTTAAAACGAAACCTAATGTTTTGTGATGTCAGGGATTGGTTTAAAGCTCTATGCTAACAAATGTAATTTTGTTTAGTTCTTGGTATTTGCTTCTAGCCATAGTTGCATCCCTTTCTTTCTTAAATGTAGTTTTAAATGGTTTAAAACATGAAACATCAAGGGGTTGAAGTGCATGTGAAGTGTGTGAAGGTAGGGTTATCATGTCTAAACCAAAGGCCATTGCTTGTTCTAAGGCTTCTAGTGTAACATGTGATCCATGACCATCTAGAATTAATAAATGACAATTGGTTTGGGAGATCCCACCTGAAATAGAATCATTGAAAAATGAGAAGAATTATTTGAAAAGGAAACTTGTCATCCACACCTTTGTTTACATTACCATACATGTTCATGGTTTGCATTATTGGATGTAATTGTCACATAATCTTTTTCCTTTGAGTTTGTAGAACTTCTTGTTTGTCCACCTTCATTGTAAGCACCCCAAGCTCAAGAATGTGAAGGAGTTTATCTACAAATGTGAATATGGCAACTTGAATAAGCGGCCCACATTTTATTGGATGATAACTCAATAATTGAAAAAGTGAATGATTTTGAGTTTTATAATATGCATCTATACAACTTTGGTTTGTATTGAAAATTTAATTGAAATTTACAAGGTTAATTTGAAACATATCAACAAATGTCACTTTTTGTCGACTTGTTGAACTTTCAATTTGGTTTATCAATGTTAATTCATAGCAAGTTTGATGTCATTTGCATTGAGGATCTTATTCATGAAATATACATTGTTGGTCTTCATTTCAAAAAAAATCAACAACTCTTTATGGTCATTCAAATCAAATAGTCCATTTGGATGGTTAAAAAAAAAATGCAACCATTATATTGAATTTGGTGATGTTGTAAATAAAGAGGATAAGTTGAACAACCTCATTTATTAGATGAACTGATGTTTATTAAAAAATGTGTTTTGTTTTTGAAAAAAATGGACAACAAAATAATTAGCTAAATAGATGACAAGGTTTTCAATGTTCAAATTGGAATAAGCTTGAAAAATGGATCTATTATTGTTCAAATTGTTGTTGTAAAAAATCAATGGATTCTTACCATGAATATTCCATCCTTGAAGTTTTGCACATATATTTTTTGAAGCTTGGGAACTATAAACAACAATGAAAGGTATCATTCATTTCCTTTGAAGCATCAAGTCTGATTATGATGACATTGATGAACTACCTTCAATGAAATAATGTTTTCAAGTATGATTTTTGGTGGGGGCATGACATTCTATTAATGTTTGCATCATAAATCCCATCATTAATGGGAGGAAGCCAAGAAAAGAAATCATAGAAAGCTTGAACCTACAACAAAAGCTTTTCTTCCATGAATTAAGTCTTTATTTTTTGTGCATCTTGTGACCTCTTTTGAACTCATGAATGCATGGTCATCATAGTCTTAGATAAAGTCAATAGCCTTATTTATAATTTCAAATTAAATTTACATATTATAAGATATAATCAAAATATGTATGGTTGTTGTTATTAGCCCATTGTAGGCCTAATTGTCATGTTTGCTTAGTCCTAGAAGCTATGATTTCCTACCACATGGAGCACAAATCTACAAAACTTCCCATGTGGAAGGTGCTTTTCATTGTCCACACTGCATAACCTTTTATGTTGAAACATTTGCTACCACAATTTTATTTTTTCAAAAATCCAAAGCCATTAAACATCCCATGTTGAAACATTTTTTTGTCACAATTCTAAAATTTTCAAAATCCATTAACTTCCTAAACTCAAAGACTAAAAAAAATGTAACCACATGAACATACAACATTTTACATGTGCTCACAAGAGAATATGAACATGAATAAATGGTCATAGCCACATGTGATAAAAATTTAAATTTGTTGCCAATTGGATTGACAAACCTCCCCCCCTCCCCCAAGTGACATTTAACACACCACCACATACGTATTGTAACCATTCACCTTACTTGGAGAATTTGAAAAAACAAAATCGCTTTGAACACAACTAACACCACCATTACACTAATGCCAAAACCCAATTACAATAAAATGGGAAACATCAATGCCTTCTTCACCATTTATAAAACAAATATCGTAGTATGTTTACCATTTCGGCATAAATTAAATTATTTTTTGTTTTGCCGAAATTTTGAAAAATATTTATTATTTGTGCTGAAATTTCAATAAAATCAAAAGTTCAAAATTGGCAAGTATTGAACCACAGATCTTCAAGCCTACACCCTTGAGGCTATGACCCACAAATTAGGGAAGGCCCTAGGTAGCAGGCCTTGCCTTATACTTTACATAACAGGAAAAAGGTCCCTAGAATAAAATTTGAGACTCTTTCCGAAGTTACAGTAAATAGGCCTGCTCCCGTGAGTGCCCCTTAATTTTCAAGCCTAACGCTTGGGCTACTGCCCTTGAGGCTAGGACCTTCAAATTAGGGGACGCCCTAGAGAGGAGGCCTTTCCATAGAGTACACATAAGAGGAACCGGCCCCTAGAATTTGAGACCCTTCCAGAAGTTTCGGTAATGGTACTCTATGACGACGGAAGGTCTCCCTTTCGAGCGTCCTTTTCGAGGCCTCTTTGTTTTTTGGCTGCCCGTCGTAGATTCCTCCTCACCTTTTGTCTTTTAGTGTATTCGCTCCACACGCGGCGGAACGTAGACAGCGCCATGGCCTCGACGGAGAGCTCCGCGGTAGTGCCCATGGAGGAAAAAGAAGAGTGCGGTTTCACAAGCCAGAGTCTTCGAGTTGCAGATTTTGCTTGCAGCAGCAATTGAGAGGTTCGTGGTCATCGCTTCGGTGTGTTAGCCGCAAGTCTTTGGACCTGGAGTGTGGTTAGGTTTTCTCAGAGGAAAGCTGAGAGGTCGGGGAAGAAGTTGGTAGAATTCAGAGGCGGGGGTGGAACAAGGGTTTGTGGAGATGGCGACGAGGGAGAGGCTGCAATTGAGGGACGAGAGCGTGGAGAGTTTGTTAATGCAGGCAGTGCGGCTATGTCGTGTATGCTGGGTTCCTCTTCTTGTATTGTCCCTTGTTTCCACGCTTTATGGTACTGCAAAAGATAGCTATACCCTGATCCCTGGTCTTGGATTCCCTTCTTCTTCCGATATGAACAACGCTTCTCTGCCTCAGCATCAAAAAATCTATCCAACGGAGCCCTCGTACTCCAATATTACTTCTTCTTCTCAAGGAGGCCGGGTTTCGAAGCTTTACGACGGCGGCCTGTATGAAGGCTCGGAAGACAAGGGACTTCTGGCTCGATATATCGCATCGTTTCTCATCTCTCTTGACGAAGCTGTCATGGAGAGTCTTGTCGACTCGCGAAACAGAATGGCAATGTATGAATCAGGAGGCGTGGAGTCTTCGTCAGTCGGTCCTCCTCTGCCATCCCAAAGCTCCGAGGTAAGGTTTTGAGTTGTCGAATTCCAGTCAAATCCTGCACAGTGCATACACACCTTTGTTACCAATTTAGGGTTTATACTCCAGTTCCACAATCTACCAGTTGTGCAATGTGGAGAACTCTAACTGACATCAGTTGGGGGATAAAACACTATGGTATGTGGTGGGAGATTCTCTTACTGTGCTATGTTGATTCCTTACCTTGCTGTTTGCTTTGCAGACAATTTCCACTGGCTTTGAGGTGTCTTCAACCGTGGAAACCAAAGATGGAGTAGCACTAGCACAGACACAAGAGGCAAGGAGTGATGCCATTGAGGCCATGGAACCAATTCCTCAGTTATCTCTGAGGCTCAGAATACTGGGCAAGAATGAAAGTTATGACACTGAGACATTGCAGGATGAAGGAGTAAAAATAGGAATGCCTTCTGCCATGCTTATTGGGGGAAGAGCTGTAGACAGGGGAGCAATGCCTCACATGGGGTTAACAGTGCTCTTTATGTTGGGAGTCCTTGCTGGTGCAATTATGACTTTTTTTGCAGTTTTGGTATTTCAACATGCAGCCCTCTTGGGGACTGTAGCCTACACTGTTGTGAGCACCTATGTTGGGAAAAGAGTGAGTGCAGTGCAGGCAATGAGGGCTGGATTCCGAACAGGCTTGCTTCGCTTGATATGGCTTGCAGTTCTCCATGACTTGATTCGGGACTTACTGGGTCTACTCATAATCAAAACTGGCTTTGGTGGAGTGATGAAGGGTGAGGCAGTGGATCGTTTAGTCTTGCGGCTGTCAATGATGCCATTTCCTATCCTGGCACCTTTCAAGGATGCTGACAGCAGTGGCTGGGGGATGGCATCCAGGATAGCTGTCTTTGTGATCTTGGATTATGTTTTTGATATGCTGGCATCCTGTGTCTACATAATGGCCTGTTGGGTGACAATTATGGAGAGGGAGCACTGGGGATTTGCGGCATTGGCACGGGCATGCAATTTGGTCACAAGTGTGCAAAATCAGGTTAGAGATTATGTTATCACTGCTCATGCTCAATCCCTCCCTGCCTGGACCATTTTTCTACACTTTTTTGTTCCCAGTGATAACTGTTGAAGAGACCCTTGGCCAGGTTGTCATGTTGAGAACAAAGAAGGAATCATTTCATTTTGTAAGTCTTACCAATGTTTCTGAGGACTTCAACAGTGCATGCAATTCAGCTTTTCGGAGACACACAGATAGCACAGGCAACTGATGACTGATAAATTGCATTGGATGCAGAGGTTAGAATTTTGTTATGGCCTTTCCAGAGTTGTTGTCCTCTATCTGATGTTTCAGGATTGCTGTTGATGGTAAGCAGGTGTTGTCAGTCAAGCTTCTGGAGAGTGTGTTGTGTGGGAGGAGTGCACGATGGGTGTTACAACAGTTCCTGGGCCCCTTCCTTTCACTTCTACTTGTCTCAGCTGGGCAATTGTACTTTTGTGTGTGCTGGCTGGTCTTATACTTCTCTGCTCGCTGCAAGCAGGAGACAAATCCCCAGTTTACACACAGAGTGTTGGAAGATTTTCTTGACCGGGTTAGGTAGGGACTTGTCCGGTCTACAGTGTAGCCTTCATCTGTAGTTTGTTTGGTTGATGTATGATATCTCTTCAATGAGGTGAGATCACTTGTAGAGTTTTTGCAGTCGCTTATGATTGTGTATATAGGGTTCAGCTGCTGAGGAGGTTAGAATCCTGACCTGGGTGAGAACAGATTGGTAGTGGCATCAGAGAGGCCAAATCGATTGGACAAATCTTGTTTGCAAAGGTTGATGAGGCCAAATTCTAGAGCATAGCTAGTTGATGCTGAAAATAGTTGGCACGGACTTTTGGCACCTTGGCTTCATCCTACATGTACTATCTTGGTGCAAATGCATGTAGGTATGTGTATCACCTGAATATTGACCCATTAAATGTAGTTGATTCTTGCTGTGGATGTTCTTCTCTGTTTTTTGTGCTCATTATTAGCTGCTATATTCTCTGCACCTCAGGTTTCGGATGAGCTGAAGCCTGGGAAGTGCCAAAATCCTGCTGTATGTCCATTCATTTGAGGCTCCTTGTGGAAACAGTGGGTTATTTTGTCATATGATATTGGTGAGCTGAAGTTGGTGCACCAGTGAGTTGAGAATGCTACTGACATCCTGTACTTGCTGGTGGAAGGGCTCAAGGTTGTGGCAATTGGTCATATATTGTTCAAAAGGCTCCTCAATTCAGTCTCATAGTCTTGTTTTCTGTATGGTGGGGTTTCCACTTTTTCATTCTTGCTGATTGTTACTGGTTTGGAGTCAGATCTGAACTTGCCCCTCAATTGATTTCTGGAAATCTTGAAAGTCTTGAGAAATTCTCAGTAGTTATGAGGATGATGTTATTTTGATGTATTGACAAATCTCTTTACCCATGACAATTTTCTTACATCAGTGGGTAGGGTTTAATGTAGGATGTATAATATGATATAATTTAAAGGGGAGTTGTATTACAGGATTCAGCTAGTCTGCTATTTACCAAAGTTTTTTGACTCCATGAATAGGTAGTCTGATATCTCTTGAACCTACCTTGGATGAAGGTGCTCCATGGTACCTTCTCTTTGAATGAACTTTTAATGTGCGGTCTATTTGGCTAATTTCTATCTCTTTTCCTACAAGTTTAATTTCATAAAGTGTCTCTTGAAGAATAACACAGGTCCTGTTGTGCTTCATAGATCACCCCTTGTTCGTAGGTTTGTGGATGATCTTTTTGTTCCTGATTTTCCAGACTTTGAGAATTTTATGTACCTCGAGCAAGACCCTTTAGTGGTGCATATACCCAAAAACATCTTTTTACTTGAATTGTACTTCTACAGGCTTCTCTTGTAACTTCTTGGATCTAGATGTGAAACAAAGTGCTCAAGATATGTCCTGTGATATCTTTGACAAATGTTCTCAACCAGCATATGCATGTATTGAAATGATTTGGATGCCTCATGTTCATTCCAATATCTCAATTACTGCTAAGTTGAGAGTTATCAATAGTCAATTTTAGAGGTTTTTGAGGCTTTGTAGTTGTAAGTAGTTCTTTGTCTGCCAGATGGTCGGTCTTATTGTCCTTATGAAGAATAAAGGCTACCCTCTAAAGATTCTCTTAAAAGAGGACCAGAGGGTTGCTGAATAAGGAAAATTTCAATATTGGAATTTCAGCATTTGGAGCTGAATATTTCTGTAGTAGTGGGGAGCTTCTTGTAATCCGACTTAGTCTTTGTTCTTTCTTGCTGTCCTTTTCTATGTGTTTTCTCTATCCTGTTGTGACTTTCTGTTTTTTGTTATCTCATTGTGTTTTTGTTTGCTGCTAGCCAGTAGCATGGCTTAGTCTTCCCGCTGCTTGCTGATTTGCAGCAGAAACTTGGTATATAGGTTAGTGTTTTAACGGGCCTTTATCCACTGTAGGGGAGTTCATGAAGTTAGTGAGGAAGTTGTGATAGAGAAGTCCTTATCATACATGCTACTGTTGATGGTCCCTGAACAGATGTGAGAACAGTATGGTGCCTGAATAGGTGTGAGATTGGCAGCACTATTGTTCATATTGCTTTCATGTTTTATTTTGTTTTTTTCTTGGTCCCTTTGTTCTCCATTTTGTCTTTTCTTCCTTGGGATTCTTTGTGGCTTGTTGAAGAAGGGTTAGCCTTGCTTTGCTTGTTAATTGTGAGAATGGAGATTTCTTGTTTCTTATGAGAGATATTTCAATCCAGGTTCATCATGATTCCATTTATCTCTAGTAGAATGGGGAAAGGTATTTATATTTCACCTGGTGGCCAATCCTTCAGGGATGCCTCAGACTTTGCATCCCTGTACGATTGGGCACCAGGTCTATACTGTGCATCTGTGTAGGATTTGGGATACAGTTTTGGCTTTAAAATTGGAAACCATTTCAGGATGATATCTAGAGATGTAACTGGACTCACAAAGCTTTTTCCTTCAATACAAAGTCATAAATTGCAGGAGTGTTGAAACCAGGAGACCAATTCACCCATTTCTGCAGCATAATTTGGAGGTCAAATCTCACCCTATCCTGCAGTAAGCCAAATTCTGCAGCATTCCCATGGAGTTCTCCCATCCATTCCCCTCCCTTTGATGTTAGATAAGGGGCTGGTTACTACCCATTCTGGCAAAGATCATACCCATGAGCTCAATAACTGGTGGGCATTGGGAATTCTGACTCCCTGAAAGATCTTGGATGAGCCAATTCTTGCACCTTTCACACCCTGAGCTCAATGGCTGGTGGGTATTGGGAATTCTGGCAACCAGAAAGACCTTGGATGAGCCAATTCTGGCACCAATCACACACCCATGATTGATAACCGCCAGTTCCGGGTATTTGATGCGGGGTTTTTAATACCCGTCAAACACTGGTCTTTGGGTGGGAATTGGGGGAGGAGGGGAAAGGGGTGAAAATGGTGGACACCACCCCCACTACCCAGACCCAGTGTCCAACCCTAAACTCCCCCAACAACGCCCCCAACCCCCCCCCCCCCCCCCCCCCCCACCCCGCCCACCCCACCCACCACACACCCCACACACACCACCCAAACACACACCACACACACCACACACACCACACACACCA
>Ga0116231_10013698_pt1 | contig 11248 bp, 3 predicted proteins | sample S1TSphgellanicum_2_FD_89695 | JGI IMG/M metagenome (GOLD analysis project Ga0116231, IMG submission 89695) | Host-associated microbial communities from peat moss isolated from Minnesota, USA - S1T2_Fd - Sphagnum magellanicum MG | ecosystem: Host-associated > Plants > Peat moss > Unclassified...
CACTTATTCAGTGTTGGGGCACATTTGATTTTTAAAAATAATTGATGGGTAGAAGTGGACAAAATGGATTTTGATACATAACACTTTAGTCTTTTGCTTATTTGATCATTTTGCTTGCAAAATGGGTTTACAGACTAGTCACTAGTATAAATATTATGAAGTCTAAATTCAATCATTACACATTCCATTTTTGAATTTTGGTTTGAGCGAAGGATGTTGAATTGTTTCTTTTCACAACACTACTTTCATGAAAAGCCCTCTAATTTTCATAATACGATTTTTTTTAAATTTCAAGAATTTGTAGTAATTGGGGAATTATTGTAAACATCTAAAAACCATTCAATTTTTTATAAAACAATTCATTTTTGTGTTTTGTGAAATTCAATGTTTATTTATAGTTCATGAGTCTCTTACAACATGCAAATGTAGTGCAAAGTGTGTGGGGTTTTTTTTAAATTATAGTTTATAATATAAAAAAACTAAAGCTTAAAATGTCAAAAAAGCTTTGGGTGTGATTTGAAACTATGATCATGTTTTAAGATGAAACACAAAATTCGACAAAATCCATGCAATTTTAAGAATTCATAATTATTCAAAAATATTTTAACACAAAACATGTGACATATTGGGGCAATTGTAGAAATGAAAAATAATGACTTGTAAAAAATCTCAATCAAAATTTTTTTTTAATGAAAAATGTGTTTTTTTGCAAAAGGACCTCGAAAGGATAATAGTCCTTCATCCTATGCAAACACATTAAATTGGTAAATCTTGTTTGGAACCATTTACCAAATTGGATCAACCTTAATATACCAATGCCAAAAGTAACCAAAACATGTGTATGAAAACTTTTAACATGAGTGAGTCAAAGGGACATTAAAAATGACATGTAAATTGTGGGCATAATTTTTTATATCAAAGTCCTTTGTATTCATTTTTTTGTTAAACAGTCTTTTTATCCATTAAAGTATGTGTTTTCTTAAAACCAAACTAGATAGATATTTTCATAACATTAAATAACTTAGTCAAATGGTAAGGAAAATGGATTTATAATTGGTGAAGTTCTTGTTTATTACACAAATAGGTGCATTTAGTTGAAATGTGTTTATGGTCATCAAATTCACAAATTTTTAATATGTTTGTTTAACTATTTAGTTTTTCATTTTTAGAAGTGGTGAAGAGCATGGATGCATTAAATACATTTAAAATAACATAAATTGATCAACATATTTAGATACTTGTATTGATAAATATATATGTAACATACAAATTCTAAATAGTTTAGTAATCATGGTTTGTTTAGTTCATAAAAATGTTTTTATGTCATAGTTTTTCAAATAATGTTAAAAGAAAAATACAACCTTGAAATGTCTACTTTGCATTTAAATGCCTATAGAGACTTGTCATATGTAAAAAAGAACTATTTTATAAACACACTCAATTAAACATGCTTTTTGAAAGTTCATGGATAACACATGTGGATTAAACTTTTCGAAATTGACACTATCATCCTCCTTTGTGGCCCAACCAAAAGGAGGCCGCATCCAAATGTGATAAGGTCCAACCTTTGGAAAATACACAAGCCTTGAACCACTTGGTTCCTTATGCTTTATTTGCCCTTCATGGAAATTCTTTGACACTAAAATTATCTAGTTGTAGATTTTCAACAATTATTTGATTAAGCTATGTCACATTAGGTTCAACTCTCTATATCAAGACCTTTTTTTTCATGAAATACCACATCCAATTACAAATTTTCAGTTTTTAACCATGGAAAAAAGAACTCATAGCCTTTTGTATAACAAGTAATACATACATTATATGTTATTCAAATTTGGCTTTATATTTTTTAATTTAAGAATAATCATACATGAATATCACAACCAAAGACTTATATAGGTGACACATTGATAACTTTCACCTTATCCACTTCTCAATTATTTGAAAGTTGGTGTTTTGACTTTCATTGTAGTTCAATTGGACTGAAATTCGTAACATACATATGGGTGTAGGCAACGTAAGGCACACAATTTAATTACCTTGGTAGCCCCTCAACCACACCCAACCCCACCCCAAATGAAAATATGTTTCAAAATAAGAACAAATCTAATCTTAGAATTGTTGTCGATTCAATGTTTTTAGTTCAATGATAAAAAAAAGACTTGTAGACTAATGGACATGCTTGGGGTATTCCATTTGAAACACGAAAGGGATTCCTAGGACTTTGCAAACTTCCATTTTCCTTCACAAAATTTAGTACCTCTCTAGGTGTCGCCTTTTTATTTCATGACAAGCAAAATAAATTTCTTCCAAATTTTATACAAGTATTTAGAGTATTTATTTTTCTCATTTATGGAAGTAAGAAGAACTTAAAATTTATTCGATGTGGGCCATGTTTTATCAATGGCCAATAATTCTTTAAATTTTCCCTTTTTGGAACCTTGTACATTGCAATATGGCACTTTGTTCTTGCCATATTTGAATGTTTTATACACATTAGTGCTTAATCTATTTGTGATACTTGGACACTAATGTGCATTAATTAATTAATTGTTTCAATAAGGTTTTCTAAATGAAAGTAATTATTTATTTATTTTTTGTAATTTAGCTTTTGTTTCAAATATGTACCAAGTATTTGGTAGATAAAAAAGAAAAACAATTTTTTTTTAAATGACGTATTTGAACAAATAATGATAAATTTATATCCTAACTTAATGCATATCTATTTCAATAAAATTTTTAATGAAAAAGCTGATTTCAATAACATATTGACTAGTCAATTTCGAACATAACTATTACTTACTTTTATTAATACTAAAATTCCTAAAATTTTGTATTGAACTTACCATAAATTAAATGAAACTTATAAATATATATAGATTTTTTTTTGTGTCAAAAAAAATCATTTGTAAGCTTGATTTTGCAATGCATAATTTCTTTGTATATTTTATCATGCCTTCACACACATGTTGTTGTTGATTTGCCTACCAAATTGATCTAGGTGTGCTTGCATAACACACTTGAAACTTTGCACATTTTCCACGAACATGAAGTTATTTTTCTCAACTATTCCCTTTTGTTGCCTTGAATATTTTATGTTATGAATAAAAATGAATAAAAGCTTTGGACACATATTCACCTACATTGTCACTCCACAAGTTTTTAAATTCTTCCCTATTTGATGTTCAACCATGTATTTATAATTCTTCAACAAGAAAGTACTTCATTCATTTAAAAATAAAATTGTTCACAATTTTCCTACTACCAATTAAAGAGAATGTGACAAAATACAAGTAGCTCCACCCCTTGATGGGGTTTACATTAAACCATAATACACATATGAATGAAATAATTTTAAAAAGTTTTCAGCTTTTGTTCCTCCATAAGTTGCAAGGAACTTTTAGTGGTGTGTTTGTCTCACAAACAACCTTCATAAATTGGTTATTCTAAGGATCTTTTTAGGTTTAACTAATGTATCATTTCAATTTTGCTGGTTTTGTAAAGTGCTTTTACACCATCAATGCCCAAGTGATAATTTTTTTCAGATGACATAATTTCAACTTAATCAACTTGATAAAAATGTCAATAGACAAATTTTCATATTTTATTAATTTATTGCACAACAACACATTTTGGATTTTGCAACTGACCTTTATAATTATGTATTAGTTGAAAAGAACATTTGTGACTAATGATTATTGAGTTGCTAAACCTATGTCGTTTCACCCATTTAACCACAACTAACATATAATTGCAAAGTCTAATTATATTATCAACTAGGTTATTTTATTTTATTATAATATTGAAATTCAATGTCATCATTGACTTTTGTATGACATGTAAAGTGCATGCGATGTCAACCTACTTGTTTTATTCAACTAAAAGTTACAAAAGATGTTTTGATAGATGGATGGCATGTGTTAAAATTTGATAAACACATGTTGAATTATGAGTCATCACACATAAGCTAAAGTCAACTTAACCTAGTTTAGGTAACTTAAGTACCTAGTTTAACCAAAAGTCAACTTAGCCAAGCCTAGCTAGCTTAGGTTACCTAACTTAAGTTAGGTTGACATAGGTTAAAAATAAACATTCGTCTCTTAGCTCAAACTAAACTACCTAATTTAGGTTAAATGGCTTAGGTATCATACATTGTAAAAACAAGGACTTGAACCCCTCACCTCCACTTTGGGGTTCAAGTCCTCATCCATTGCACTACCATATTTTTTTATATTGAGTATATTAAACAAAAAATTATAACGATCAAATTTTTTAGTATCAAATTGAATTAGGCCACACATAGGTCAACCTACCTATTATTTACCAACTTAACCTAGGTTAACTTAAGCTTATATGACCAATCAATAAATAAAATTTTATTGAAATTAATGTCATGAATCGTTAGGTTTATAACTAATTAATAAAGACATTTTTAGTCATTTCCTTCATGTTGGACATTATAGTTGCATAAAACAAGTTATGAAAAACATGTTTTGGCATTATGAATATTTTGTACCGATCAACAAATGTAATTTTATGGAAATTAATGTCATGAATCATGAGGTTGATTATTAGTTGCAAAAGTAAATAGTATTTTTGAATTTTTAATTTCAAATCATTCAAATATATTAATATGAATTCAAAAATAATAAGCTATTTACCCAAAAATTGAACAAGTTGTCATATTGACTACAAAACCATGATGCCACATGGCATTTTGATGTCCTTTGTAACTACATAATAATTTTTGTGACCAAATAGTTGTAAATATAGTAAAAAAATTCAATAGTTATTTTCAAAACTAATCACAAAACCCAAGATGTGTTGTTATGTTATGTTACACATTCCTTGCTATAAGCCCATATACATTAAAGTTGACACTTGTGTCATGATAGGTTATAATCGTATTACCATTTTTCTTTTCGAAAAAACAAGATTAAATTGTAAACTCAAATTTTTACAACTTGGATCATCATTTCAAATTATAGAAATTAAATTCCTAGATAGACCTTGGGACACAATGTAATGCATTACATTAATATTTAACGTTCACTCCACCTAGTATATTGATTGCCACAAAGTTTCCATGTCTTTAGTTTTACAATGTGGTCTTAATGTTTTATTATGGATACACCATTTTTATAGTTGAGTAGATAAAATTATGTAATCAACAAGGCAAAAACATGGTTAGGTTTTGAATTATGAAAACTTCACATCTTACATTATTTAAAATTATTACAATTATAATAATGATCAAACTATAATTAATACTATAATTATCCCTTATGCTTTTGATCAAAAGTATTGGTAAACCACCTTTTAAATATCACTAAACATGTGATTGGTCCATAAATTCGTGTGAATGTTTGAATATCTCAATGTGAAATGGACTGTAAATAATAAAATCATAGCATTTAAAATTTTAAAAATAAAAAATTCTTGTATTGGGAAAATTTCAATTCATCTTACTTTTAAAATCTTCATTTAATGGTGGTTTACTTTTAAATTTTTATTTTAGCATTACCATGACATATTTTTTGAGTCCACATCTTTCATTTCATTTACATGACAAACATATTGTTATCATTTCAAAAGTCCATTATGAGTGCACTTTTTAAAAAAAAATCATCAATATTTTTAGATATGATTTTCACTAAAGTCTATTGCAACATGGATAATTAAAAATAAATAATCTTAATGTTGAATATGGTTTTACATTTTAGGTTCATCTATCATTATGCCAAAACATAACATCCATGATTACACATGCTACATGACTATATAATCAACCAAGACACATTGCTTATATCATGATATATATGATTACACATTCGTGACTATGTAATCAACCAAGACACATTGCTTATACCATGATATATATGATTGCACATTCATGACTATATAGTCATTGCTACCACTCAAAAATTAATCAATTAATTATTCTTAACAAATCTCCACCCATGATTATGTATTCTTATAAGCATTTCTAGTGCCATGTTTTGTTTTTTACTCTAGTCATGGAGGACACAAGTATCTAATTGAACTATATAATATGGAAGGCAATGTCATTGATAAGGTTTGAACCCTTCATTTCTTTGGTCCCAACATAAAACTTAAACCATCCAACCACAACATCAATGTGCATGACAACAATTGTGATAAAAAACTTATAAACATAATTGTTTTCAATTTCATATCTTATTTTATAATTATATGAACATATTTTATTATGTCAATGTATAATTCAATAATTTCATAATGAAATTAATCAAAATTTCCTAATTGAATAATTGAATAATTATAATTTTTCAATCCCAAAAATTGAATGCTCATAATTATTTTAATTAAAATTCTAATTTCACAAGTACATTTAATTTCATTGTCTTAAAATTATGGTGGTAAGAAAATTATTTTATTATATTAAATCTATTTTTAATCTTCATAATCTATTGATTAAATTAAATTTCAACTTTAATTACATTACTTTCAAATCTCAAATTTTTGAAGCAATTAAACCAAATTTTTGATTTTTGATTTATTTCTTACATTCCAAATTTCATGATTATAAAATACTTTAAATATTTGTAGTTTCAAATTTGACATTAAAACATTCATAAATTATTTTGGGTGAAAACACATTATGGTGGGGGCAACTTGGGTAGTTTCATGACATGTGCATAAATTATACACCTGCAAAATGTGTTCCATTTAATTTGGGGTTTCATTTTTGGTGTTTGGGCTTTATATTTTTATTTTCACAAAGTTAATGTTATTTAATATTATTTGAAATAGATAAATTATTTTTTAAAATGAAATTCAAAAAATAATGGGTATATTAAATATTTATGGTATATGCAATAAAATAAAAGTCGTTTTTTTTATAGATTGCATTAGGTTTTGGTATGTTTGGTCAATAAAAAGAAAATTAAAAAACAATTTGAAAAATGGCCCACCTCACATATTTTTGCATCTTCCATTTGAAAATGATTGTTTGTCAAAATTTTAATTTACCGCATACCTATGGTCATCACCTTTGAAAAACACCCATTTGTGATATGATAATTGTCAAATTATTCACATGACTCCCAAACTTATTGCAATCATATGGAATCACAATGTTTAGTAGATGCTACAAATTTCATAAAGATTAAAAATCATTTCAATCATTTCAATCATTTTTTGAATATATTTACATTTTTGAATATGTTGTCATCATGTATATTGGTTTGGCACAATTATATTGCAACATCACATCATATTAAATAAAAAAATGTAGTTTCATTGCCATTTGACTTTTTTGGGTTTTGACCTACCATAATATGCAAAACAATAGTTAAAATCTTTCACAATAATGACATGGTTAAAGTTCAAACATGGGAACCTTCAAAAGTAATACAATGTGACAATGTGACAACAATTTTGGCCCTTCCTTAAATGAGCTTTCACCCTTTTAATCCAAAATTTATAATTTTACGTTTTAAATTTTAATGATTTAATTAATTGAATTCATAAGTATGTTATTTATTAATCACAAAATGTCTAAACCATGGATGGTAGGTTTTGGTGTAGTGTACAATCTAAAAAAATTACAATTATGATAGTCCAAATAATCCCCTCAACAAGCCATTCATGGTGTGGGTTCATGTGTTGGGTTGCACTTGAATCAACTTGTGCATTCTTGTGTGATTGTAATTGGATTTATAAATCCACAAATAACTCCAAATATTTAATTTTCTTTCTTCAAAATGATCATATTGTTTATTGACATCATCAACAATGTGTTTGCAACAATATTTTATTTGGTGTCTTGAATGTTATAATAATGATGTGCGAACTAAAAGGATTATTTTATGTTGCACTAGAGTTGGCTTCCTTTGATTATCCTTTAGAAATAATTTTTTTATTATTGTTCTTCCATTTTTGGTACATATGTGAAAATGTCTTATTCATTTCAAAGTAGAAAATAAATGAATTGTATGATTGTGGTGCATGTGCATCATTTGTTGTTTTTATTTCTTGTTGCATAATATACGCAATCACTATTTCAACTATCAAAGCTTATGAACTATTAAAAATTATTATTAAATGTTTATAAGAATTTTGCATGATCCAAAGAAATATTAGATTTAACACTTTTAGCAAATCAGTAGGGTCAATTCAAGGTTGGGGTACACAAAAGGAATGTCTCATCCCAAAATCACTCTCCAAACACTATTTTAAGTGACCATTACATATCTGAAATAATTTATTATTTTATTTCTTCATTAGATATTCACATACTTCTTGATTAAAATGGTGGTGATTTTTCATGATTCAAATGATTAAAACATGTTTTTAAATGTCCTAAAAGATGGCTTAGGAATGATGTGTAATTACATATTTTATTGTGAAAGAGTCAACAAGAATAATAACATTTGTTCAAATTGCTTCATATTTTAACCACAAATAAAACAAAGTATGTTCTATATGATGGCATAAATTTTTAGTTGCTAAATTTTGTGGACTTGATGTTAAAATCTTGGTTTTTTGTTCATCAAAAAGGTTATGCTAATAAGGACAATCAAGTTTGTTAATTACAAAAATACATTCTAAAGGTTTGGAAACAAATATGAGATATATGGGTGCAAAAAAAAACATTATTTGATGTTTTTAATCGGGTTTTGTCACTCCAAATGAAAGTATATCATTTTGGAAACGTAATGTAGTCTTACATTCCTTTTTGCTCTATACTTGAACAAGGCATTCAAAATTTGTTTAATTGATTTAAATAATTCATTAAATAACATTTATTGGTTAAAAGCCTAAATATACATGTCCTCCTTTCATTGTTTACCATCTCACAACATTCATTTTGTTTAAAAACTCATGACACAAGAAAAAAAGGTGTCATGGTTCCTATTGTGGTACCCCCACTATGAATACACCCAATAATTATTATTGGATTGTTGATGAATTGAATTAAATTAGTGATGTAAAGTTGTTTACATGAGCAATGATGGATAGATATTTTGCATCATCTAATTCTGGCCCAAACAATTGTTTTATTAAAAAAAAGTGAAAACACATTATGGGTGAACAATTTTTGTCCAAAACAAGTGATGTATAACAAGAATACACAATAAATTAAATTTTGATAACATTCTTTGACTATCTTAAACATAAGCAAATAACTTTAGAATGGGCAAGATAACATTATGGAGCTCAAAATTCTTTATGAATCAAATTTAATCTTAATCCAATGGTTAGATGAAAAGGATTGGATTTTAGTTTAACAAATAGATTTTGGAGGGTGTCCCATGTTTTTTTTACTATTTTTGTTATAGTAATAATGTGTTGGAGACTTGAATCCTTTACATTTTAAGAAAATGCAAAACTTGTGTTTGTCCCTCATATTTCATGTTCATTTATATAGAGAACTTGACTTGAATCCCATCTAGCACATTTAAAAAATCTTTATCCATGTCCAACACCATTTCCCTTTCGACTTTGAAACAAGTATGAAGCTTGTGGCATCAAATTGCTCAAAAAACACATGGGATTGAGGTGAAAACACATACGATGACCACCTTTAGGGCATTTTTGGGTCTAATATTATATCATATATAGTATAAATGTTTTTAAAAATATGGTATATTTAATTTTGGATATTGACTTTTCTTTTCCAGCCCCTATAATTGTTATTTTTACAAAACCAATATAATGTAATGTAATTTTTTAAATAACAATAAATTTCATTATTTAAATTAAAAGATCCATGGGTATATTTATAGTATACATTGATATAATAGGATAATTGTTTCATTTTTACTACACTAACTTTTTAAGGTTTCATTAGTCATTAAAATAGTCAATTTTAATAAAATTTTAAAAATATGGCCCATCTAGTTATGTTTGTCATCTTTCATGTGCATGTAATTACTTGTCAAAATTTCAATTACCACACATTTATCACATTTTTGTTGAAAAAATTCATTTTTTGAGATGAAAATGTTTTCAAATTAATCACATGATATTCTAACATGATTCAAATTATATAATGAAATAACATAGTTCAATAGACCTTCATAAAAATTAAAAATCATTTAAACTATTTTTGGAATATATTTGTGTTTTTGAGTACATAGCTACATTGCATTTTTTTTCACAAATATATTCTAATCTTCCCCTTTATAAAATGAAATGAAATAATTTTATTTTGGAATATCTTATTTACATTATATTCTAACATAATATGCAAAAAAATTATGAATTTTTTTCCATGCAAACCCTTGGAAAGTAGTATAATGTGATACCCCAAAGGAGGTCATTAGAGTGCTTTCACGCATTGATCTATAATTTTGAATACCACTTTCAAACATTGATACCATTTTTACCAAAAAAATATTTCAAGTCTTTATTTAAGAAAATCCACAATCCACAAAACAATAAAATGCATTTTCTTGCCATTTCTCCCCCAACTAGTTCAATTATACATCTAATTGTAGCTAGAGGTTTGCCTTTCTAGATAATCATTTCTTTTCATAGATTTTTGCCAATGCCTTTTGTAATTTCTACTAACACAACTACCTAGTAATAATCTAAGTATTGACCTTAACACTACTAATATTTCCAACACTAGGATGGGTCATTTCATTATCAAACATATGTAAAGTATTGCAACTATATCTGTACACATGGTTGTTCAAGGCATGTCACTAGTTACATCTTCAACATGTCGATCAAACTTCGCCGGACTCGTTGAGCTGCAAAAATTGTCACAAGTACCACATGATGTGTAACTAAAACAACGTATTCATGTAAACATGCTTTCATAAATTGAAAAAATGACCTTGATAATTAGAAATTGAACCAACTTAAATCATCTTGTACATAGGTTGGTGATCATGTGCATGAAATTATGTCTACAAAACTTTATCATATCTATAGAAATAAGTCCTCAAAAGTTTATCTTGAAATATGGTGCAATGTTTCAAACTTTACATGGAACAAATTCATGTATAAAACAATCCTGGCCAAAAGCATTCTTGGATGATACCACTAACTTGACCCACCTCAAGAAATTCCTTCAATAATAAAACTGACAGAATAATCTTCCTAAGGTCCCTTTCACATGTCAATTTAATCAAGTGTAGAATGTGTTTGAGATCTTACATCCAAAGCTGTGTACTTGGGTGGATTGACGAGCTTGGGAAAATGATTGTTGTTGGTGGTAGGATGATTCCCATGGTGCTTCAAAGAGAAATAGAAG
>Ga0116231_10013700_pt1 | contig 11245 bp, 7 predicted proteins | sample S1TSphgellanicum_2_FD_89695 | JGI IMG/M metagenome (GOLD analysis project Ga0116231, IMG submission 89695) | Host-associated microbial communities from peat moss isolated from Minnesota, USA - S1T2_Fd - Sphagnum magellanicum MG | ecosystem: Host-associated > Plants > Peat moss > Unclassified...
AAAATTAAATTTTTCACTTTAGGGAGGTTCAAAAACCTCCTGTTTTTTGTAAAAAATTAAGTTTTTGTATAAAAAAAAAAAAAAAAAAAAAACTTATTGCCAAACTCCTTATTTGGACAAGTCAATAAGGAGAAGTTAATACTTAAAGAACCTGGAACCCAATAACCCAATCTCTCCCTTGCAGGCAGGGGCAAGAAAGATCGTATACATATTTTATGTATACTCATCATGTACATACGTATTTATTGTAGGTATACTGAACATGTCCATACGTACGTATGTAAAGAAAGTAGGAAAATTTTTTAGGGTTTTCTTAGAGCATCATCATCTCATTGGAACAATGGACAAATTCCTACAAATTATTCCTTGTTTCATGTCTTGAAGAATTGCATTCGGCTTCTAGTCTTGTGCCTAATTTGCTTTCTAGGATGTGAAGCAAGGATAGTTTAGGCGGTTGCAGATGATGAACAATGAGAGTAGTGAAATTGAGGCTAAGAGGTGACAGTAGTTGATAACAATGGAATTTAATCCAACTCTAGTTCCCATAGTGCAACATCCTCGTGAGAGATTTGATTCTATGAAGTCCAACCTTGCTAAAGTCTCCAACAAGGGCCAACCACAATTTGGAAAAGAAAGGTTCGTGTTTCATTTGTAGCGTTTTTGGTGTTAAAGCTGAAATTAGGGTTATTATTGATGCCATCTCTCATCTCAATTCTTTTAAGGTTGTTTCTTTTTAATATCAAGGATTTTTTAGTACTTATGATCATTTTTTTTTCAAGTTTGATGGCGATGTGAACAATTTTTTAGTTATATTGTTGAATATTTACGTGATTTAGAAGCAAAACATAGCTGGAAAGCCCTAATTCAAAGTCATGATATTCTATTGGGGAACTGTGATGCTGTGAAGTTTTGAAGGCATCTTTGGACCTTTTTGTACTGGTATTGCATTTGTACACACCTCCTTTTTCACACAGACCCAAAAATAAATTCGGGTTCTGGAGGAGTGTGAAATATGAAGCTGGAGGTTATTCAACATTTGTTTGGAACCAATTATTAGATGCATTTGTTTAACAATGAAGGGTTGTTTTGAATACTTGACAGAAGTGATGGTCTGACATTTCATCAATGATATTCTTATGGATGTGGCCACATGCATTTTGTTTTGTTAGTTTTAATTTTTTTGAATTAACATAATAGTTACTTCAAAATGTTTTTTTAGGGTTTTTTTCTATATTCTCTCATAGCATTGAGGTCTTGATAGAAAGGACTCAATACTATGGAAATGGCAGAGAATGATTGGAGTTGGGGGCAGAGATTGGAAACACTACGTGTGTAAAAAATCACAGGTTGTAAAACGTTGTGTGTACAAGGGCATCCTTGACTATCTATGAGGCCTAGTGTGGCAACTTGATTCAGGCAACTGGGACTTACTGCTCATGAATCAAGGAGTGTATGAGGTACTTATTTTTTGTGGACTTTTTGCATTATTGGGAAATTGCACTAATTCCAACATAGAAATTGCAATGTTTATGCAAACTTTGCTTGCATGCAACGACAAGAGATATAGGTTAGATTTTGAATGCATCATGTTTTTTTAATGTTGTAAGGAGGGTCAAGGGATCAAAGTAGAGCAAGGGGTTTTGCACTTAGAGTTCAACATGATGCTCATCAAACTGATTTGTCTGGTAACAACTAGTGATGTACGAAACGTTAGTTGTTAAACTGGATATAATCAGGGATATTTCACAAACATTTCCATCACATGTTTTTTTTCCAATAGAAACATGGGCATGGGCAACGTTTTCTCTATAACATCCTCAAGGCATATGCAATATATGATCGAGATGTGGGCTATGTCTAGGTCTTTCTCTTTATTCCTTATTGGATTACTGAAGAGTCTTTGGAGTTCCCCATTCTAACGTAGAGCTGAAAAGACTTTGTCCACTTTCAATAGTTCAACTTTTTTGTTGAGGTTCATGAGACAAGTATTTATTATTTCTTTGGTTGCAACTAGACTGTTTGTGTGCAATTTTTGCATTGGAATCAAGATGGTGAGAACTTCAAGTCAGAAATATGTCTATTGAACTAGATGAAAAATGGACCATAATGTCCCTTGAGTCCTAGCCAACATCATGACTGAGTGAAGTGCTTGCTTTCCAGAAATTCAGGACATAGATTTTTTCATAATTATTTGTTTGAAATTATGTTTAGATTATTGTACACACATCCATTGTTGGGGGCTCATGTAGTTAATGGGGAAGAATTGTAGCTAGTTGTTGCCATTTGTGATGAAGGTAATGGTTTGATACTTGGTGAGTGACACTCACAAGGTTATGACCACATGCTTGTTGTGTTTGTTTTGCTTTTGCTGGAATTGAGAGAACAGTCATTTGAAAGTGTTTTTGCAAAGGTTTCCCTTCAATTCTATATGGAAGCGCACCATAATGTTAAGTAAAAATAGTTGGCATCTAGTATTGGAAGTTGAGGTTTATTGACAACAAGTGTTATGTGTTTGAACATGGAATGGGATTTCTTGCAAGGTTGCTTTATTGTACATGAGCGAGGAAGATGCTTATGAAAGATATTTATTGTAGATGAGCAAGGAAGATGCTTTTTGGTTACTAATGGCTTTGTTGAAGGGTGTTCTACATGCAACCATGGAGGGTGTCTTGGTAAGGTCCTTCAAAAGATTAGATAAACAAAAGAGTTGTTCTCCAACTCTTTTTGCTCAGGTGAAAACCAAATGATGATAGGCACATGGTTTGTTGTTGTAAACTTTTAGTGCAAACAAGAGTTGTTTGGCAAGGGGATTGGTGTGCTCGTCAGAATAGATAAAAAACTCACAATTTGTTGATTAAGTTATATGGTGGAGCCTATGGAATCTATTTGCCCCACTCCTGTTTATTCTTGGGTTTAGATGGGTCTACAATTCGTTCAACATTACCTATTCCAATTTGAGAGGTTGGTGAGAGAGTTAGTGCCACGAGTTGGGGAACATTTTGAAAAAGAGATGATCAATCCAAGCATGTATGCTAGCCAATGGTTCATCATTGTTTTTTCGTACTCCTTCCCTTTCTCACTGGCTCTTTGGATTTGGGATGTCTTCCTTGCTAAGGTTGTTTGTTGCGCCTTTTTATCATCTCATGCCTTGTTTTGGTAGGAGGTTATAGGTAGTAGGTTTGAGGTATTAGGGTAGTAATGAATAATATTTTATGAATAATTCCATCTATTCACAATGTATTATGTTGGATGTGATGTTGCACTTGGCTTTCATAACCTATGTCAATTTGGGGGAGAAAATTGATGAAAATAGATGGGTACTTTCTAATGCGGGGTGTGCTAATTGTTTTCCAAGTTGGGTTGGCACTATTCAGATATTGTGAGGATGATTTGGTTTGTTTCTTGACTCTAATCTAATTGATTATGGGTTGGAGGCTTCACTTATTATGAGAAGGAAAATAATATGTCTACACTGATGATTAGCTTTTGAGATTCCATTCTTGGTAGTTACTTAAAGCTCAATAGCTGGTCATGAAGATAGTTGACCAGATGACATTCTGAACATTGGTAGGAAAGAATTCAACTTCAGTTCTATTTCCTGTTTCTCAACTAAATATTTTCCTCCAATTTTATTTGTGTGTAAGATCTTCTATTGGTCTATTATAGTGAACCTCTTATTGTTTTATGAACTACCCACAAAGTCAATTTCTTCTCTTGTGATTAGGCATAAATTTTTTTGAAGTGGACTTAGGAAGGAGGTTTGGGGGTGGCGGCTGAAGCTACCATTTGAAAAATTGGTCCATGCATTGCGTAATTTCCTTGAAGGAGCACTGCAGCCAGATACCCTCCTGCCATTAACTTACAATATCAAGGTACCCACAACCTGCCCTATACCCTTGAATTGCAAGCATTTCCCAATGTGTACACACAAGTGAAAGACTTAATGGGTGTCCATTTCTTGTGATGCACCCATAGTAATGAACACACTGAGATGATGATGTAATTCAAGATACCTTTCCCTCCATTGCCTAATAAGTAGATTTCCATGTCATATGAGAATAGTTGCATGTTCTTTTTTCATCAACATTCAATTTTTCTCACTCACGAATTGACATTGTGCTTGCCAAAAATGAGGTTCATACTTTAACCAATGTTGTCATACCTAACCCAACACAAGCATATTTACTTTTTTTATCATGTTCAATTCAAGGTTTTGTAGCATTAGGAGTAGTTCAAACAAAAGAAAGGAGTTATTATGATCAACACCCTACTAATCAATTCCTCCTTTTTATGATTGATGTTTTTGGTTGTTTACATAAACAAGCAAATGTTTTCTTACATGATTGTGCCAATGCTATTTGGAGCCTAAAAGGGTTACATGGTTGTCCCCTTTTAATCCTTGTTATTTGTTTCTACTAGAAAGTATCCATAACATTAAAAAAGATGTAAGCATTCTCCAATTTAAGTTGAGTAGTAGTGATAGGCTTAGTTATTTCTTGACTTCCCTCACTTCAAGACTCGCCCCCCACCCCCCATCTACATTGCTAACTTGTTGTAGGTTGTTGGTAGACAAGTTAATTTTTTTTTTAATCTCTCCTTGATTCTCTAACCCCTAGCTAGTAGTCACTTGCTTGTACTTTGGTTTTTTTTTCTACTTTTGCATCCTCCCTAAGTTTTGGGTATGTATAAAAATAAAGTCATACATGATATTCACTTATGTTAGTCATTTCCTATCGTTTTTAAGAGGTTTCATTTTTCTCTCTTTTCTTTAAGGGTAGCTAGCTATTTATTGTGATCTTATCTTCATCTTCGTGAAACATTCTTTTTAGGAACATTTTTTTCTTCCTATGGCTTCACTCACTTTTGAGTTGTGTTTCTAGATTTTTTTGCTTTTGAATCACTTTTCATTTTACATTCCAATTTTTTGATTGATTTTCTGTGCTTTAGTTGTTTGTGCCAAGAGTGTTTTGGAGGCAAAATGCTTGTGAATGATTAACCAAGCAAACAAGCATATGGATGAAAACAATAGACCAAACTACCTATGCAAATTACTTATTTCAACTATTTAAAAGTCAGTCTATTGTATAGACCAACTATGAAAAGATGAATCTACTAAATTGTAGTTTGTTTCCATAAGAACCATACATATCTAATCATTTTGCAATTGTGCAAGATGCTTCATCCCTGATGAACCTCGCCTTCTGGAGTAATCATAATTCCCAACTGAAAGTTGGTTTCTATGCATTACTAATGCAATGCAAACATATTGTACAAAACGAGGACAGATCACTTCCACAATAGAGTTTTATCCTAATAGGAGTGCATTGTGAAGAAACAATAGATCTCCAGATGACCCAAGATTAATAATCTGATCACGAGTAAATTTGAGGACATGTGTAAAATTCAGTTTCTTTGAAATCAGGTTGCAAATCTTCTTCAACCATGAAATTGAGGGGAAAATTCACCAAATGCCCATGAACTGCATGTAATTGGGCTTCATGTCCTCCATCTGAGTTAGTATTAACTTTTTCATTGGAGATTTGTGGAGCAATGCCAAGATCAATAGTAGTGTGACCACCCACCTTTTGTTTTCGATGTGCCATAGCTTGTCGCAAGGCAAGTTTGGAGTGAATTGTGTCAGTTGGGATGCACTCAAAAACCATCTCATAAATTCTGGTGTTGTTTCTTGCTCTTGACATCCAAATGTCCTTGAATGTTGTGTCACAGATTGGGTCTTTGATGCAATCCAGTTCTGAGTGTTGCAACCCGAGATGCTCTCCCCACAAGCTTACACGTAATGAGTGTGCAAATGGGCCCACACTCCATGGTTTACCATCCATCCTTGATTCCATTTGTTCAAGATCCTCCAGAACCACCCCAATTTCTGAGTCTCGAGAACCCAACAGGCTCCGATCATTGATATTTGCAGATCCAGTTAACACAAATCGGTCGTCCACTATCATGAGTTTGCTGTGGACATACACTAGGCTTGTTGCCCATGGCCCATCTTTGTGTAGCTGACCATGATTTCGAAGCCCATAAAACGAGATGTAATCTTCCACTCTCTGAGATCCTAGCGTTTCCTTGAGCTTTTCTAGCAGGGAATGCTTCCCATGACAAATGGCGCGATACTGCCAGTGCATTATGAATCGAACAGATCCTGCACCAACCTCATCCAACCCTCCTGGGAATGCAGGCAATAATGGTATGACCACAATCACACGGAAAACCAAACCCTCGTTGTACGCCCTCACAATCCGTGCATAAAGAGCTTGTGAGACACGGTTTTGAATTGTCTCATCACCATCTAGACCTGAAATAAAGAATTGGTTTTCAATGTAGATGAAATACTCTGCCTTCTCAATCAGTTCGCAATAGGCTGCTTCAATGCTTCGTTCCTCTGGCTGGCTTGTACTTGCTGACCAGTGGCTTACACTGCGGATCACTTGAATTTTGCATTGTGATCGAGGACCTGTTTCCAAGATTTGCGGATCACGTACTCCATCTGAGTCAAAGCACTGTTGAACTTTGGTAGTATCTTTCGTTGGCTCCTCATCCCTTAACAATTCCTCCTTAGGAGGTTTTTGCTTCTCAATCTCCTCCACAGAGTGAATCTGCTTAATTGGAGTTTCAATTATGGCTGACGACAACTTCCTAGGAATTGGGTCATATGGAATTACTCTTCTTCCACTCCCTTGCAACGCTGAGATCCCAACAAAATCCTTCAATACCCCATCAAAAGTGTTCCTCATCCCTCTCGATGGAATGTCATCATAGGATGAGGCTAACTTTTTTTGAGAAGCCTGCTGCTGGATGGAATTCATCTTGGATTTGGCTTCTTCCTGGCCTGTTCGGTAATGTGGAATGACCATGTGTTGGTGTGGTAAGAGCAATGGAATTGTTTGTTGGTTTGGAGCCTTGCTTTGTTTGGCGTAGTTCCACCGTTGCACAAAATGCCTGGCAATGTCACGGCATGGAGGGCCCCAAATTGCACACTGCACATCATGCCATGGCATTCTTGGAAGCTTATTCCTGTCAAGTTCATCCTTCATTGGTTCCTCCCATGAATCAGGTTCCGACTCCCTGGGATTGTAGTAGTCCCTCCCTGGCCAGATTGTGGAAGGGCTATCACAAACTGGATGTGTGGGATCGTCGTACCTCCCAAAACACATATCCAAGCCCCCCAGGAAACAAACATAATTGTCCACAATCACAAGTTTCTCATGGTGTGACCATAGGTACACACCAGATGAGAAATGATTTGGCCATCGAAGCACTTTGATGTTTTCATGAAGCGCAAGAAGCCGCTGCTTGGAGTAATTGCTGTTGATCTTCAGGGCCATTGACACTTCCTTGTACAAGAGGATGTAAATCTTGATCCCCATTTTGGCCTTTGCTTCCAAAAGGTGGTCCAAACGAGAAGCTTCATTCTCCTTGAAAGGGCGCCGAAGGTAAAGCTCTGGACTTAGCCACCATCCAGTAATGAAAATTTCAGTTTCTGCATCCTCAATTGCCGTAGCCATGGCATCAAATGCTGCTTTTCCATCAATGAACCATTGAGCTTCACTCCCATCATGGGTGCGCCCCCTTTCTGGAGCAAATGATTGGAAGCGGTGAGGGTAACACCAGCCTTCAGCAGATGGCTCCAGTGCAGCATCATTTATTGCCATGACCCAATTATGGGCTCCTGCTGCCCAAGATGTCCACATCCTGACAGCCCGATTTCCACATTGGACAGTGAAGCTGAATCGCAGTGGATTTTTCTCCTTTGCAACAGTTGCAGGAGATCTTGACCCAATTATGTCTGCTGCAGCATCTCTCCCTGGCATTGGTGGTAAAACATCAAACATGATCGTGTCTAAGACTTTGACATTCATAGGATCTGCAAGTAATGCCAGAAACCCAGGTTTCAAGACCACCCAAACTCGCTGCCAGTTTGGGCTTAACCAACACCGACAAGAGATCCAGAAGCTAGAGCAGCATGATGGGCTCTCATCATCATCTGATGGAATTCTTGAAAGATGACAAACCATCAGATAGCCTTCTCGAAGCTTTGGCCCATACTCTGGAGTGAAAGACAGTTTGCTTACTTCAAGAAAGCAGCACACCTCTCTCGTGTTCACAAGTTCAATGCTTGCAAGGAAATAATTGAGGTAGTTTTGCATAGCAGATGTGGCTCTTTGAGAGATTGTTGGCAGCCAGCCAAAGGCAGGTCTCATCACTGGCAAAACAGCTCTTGCAGGAATACCTGTCTTTGAGGAGAACTGGCTGATTTCATCAGTACCTTCTTCATCAGAAACTTGCAGCTGGAGGGCGACATTGACACCCAACTGTTCATCTCCAAGTCCAAGACTGTGCATCCACTCCTTGAGGAGTTCCTTCTTTTCTTGAAGCTCCTCAAGTAAGGCCCGCTTTTTAAGTGCAAGATGGAGGAGGAGAACCTCTGCTGCCCGTCTCTTGAGCTGCCATGTGAATTGCCGATACTTGCACTCAATTGTGTACACAAGCTGGGAGGCCAGACTCATATCATTCCTCTTTGACTGGGAAACTTCAACAACCTCAGCCACTGGCAGCTCCTCAAAGATTTGGGAGTTGAAATTTCCCAAGCTGGGAGTAGTAGCAGGTGCCACATTTGATAGTGGTGGTGCCATGGGTAATGGTACATACTGGAATTCGGAGCCCATGGCTAATTTCTCCAGGTCTGCCAGTTTTTTGAGTTGCACAGATATTCCTACTTGTGAAACCCTGGTCCAAGGCCATACATAACAGTTTTGGCTCTTTAAGATATTACTTCATTCTGAGAGAAAAAGTACCAGCTCCAGAAACACTCTCCATGCACATAATCTGTGCCTCAAATTACAGCAGAATCAGCAATACTAACAATTTATGTGAGCACTTGAGGAATGAAGTACTTCTGTAATAGTTGCAAGCAATAGTAGTCTTCTTCTAAATTTAGTTTGCAATAGAATCCAATTCCTGCTTTGATTATTCATTCCCTTTAGGGTTTTTTTCATTTTCAATGGGAATAGCAGCATATTGCCAGCATTCACTCTCAGCCAAGACCTGACATGTATTTGACTATCATCCTTCTCTCTAGTGAGTTTTTTTACTTCTGATGATGATGTAGCTACAGCAGAATGACCTCTTAGAATTCTGAATAATATGACTTCCTTCACAATACAATGACTTCATGACTTGGGTCGATTTTGAATGATCTGGGTTCACAGTTGAAGTAGGCAAACCCACAATAAGATTTTTTGCTGGTTTCACTTCCAACATTACTAGGAAATACATGGAAAAAAAACCCACCACCTAACATGCTTCCCTTCTTCTTGGTACCTCACATTGGGGTCACTCCAGTCCTTGTGGCCAAATTATTCAATGAGATCATGTCTTAGTACCTCAGAGAGCAGTACAGCACACTGGAAACGAGGTTTGCAGTTGTTGTTGTTGTTGTTGTTGCAGTAGGTATTGAAATCCAAAGTCACCAGCACATTAGTGGCATTGAGCTGATACTGCTGCTCTCCCTATAAATTCTCAAGAAATTTCTTCTGCATGCTGCCTGCCACTTATGCCTGTAAAAATGGAACGATTAGCTTACAAGAATTTGTGAAGCAAATGGCATACAACATTGAACTGTTCTTCTTCTTCTTCTTTAGCTGTCCCTGAACTCTAGAGAGATGCACAAAGAATTGTCGCTTAATTTGTTGCAAGTTCTTCAGAATGCCTTGCTCAAAACAAAAGACATTTCTGACATCTCCAGACATCTGTACAACAGCAATGTAGGCAACTTCCTAAAAACATCAACCAATTGATCAGCCTGCAGACCCAAGGCAGATTCAGTACAAATCTTTCTTCCTTTCTTAGCACACAAAGTGGGTTTTAGCATGTCAATCAAGATGGGAAAATCATTCAAGATCTTGAAGTAGTAATGTTCCCGAATGTCAATCTGGACTACATGAATCTGATGAGGAAACACTGGAGATCTGGTACTACCTGAAACACATTGAAAAACAAAAAACAGTGAGAGTTGATGCCAGGCACCCTAAGAGGTGTGTGTAGTAGTAGTAGCAGTAGTGGTAGTGTGTACCTTGTGACTGTGAAATGATTTTCTGGTTGGAGAAACTGCAAATGCTTGTTCTCCTTGGCGAAGACTTGTGAAAACAGAAAAACTCTCTCTGGCATCAGGTTTTCCTTCCAGTGAAATGTGAATAGCCAAACAGGCAGCCAGCAGAAGAAGAAGAAGAAGAGCAAATAAGTAGTCTGTTGTTGACCCTTCTTCGATGATGATGCATAAACTTGTTCTTCTTGTTTCTTGTTGAATCCAACTGTAACTGCTGAAGAGACTTCCATACACTTGGGCAAAGATTGATCCCCCTAGTTCTCGTTTTGTTTTGTTTTTTTGGCAGACCCAATTCTCCCACCAGAGAAACCTCTTCACAGAGATGTCTAAACGCAACAAACAAATCGAATTCCGCGATACCCAAATGCACGTAGACTTCCAAAAGTTCAGACAAAGGAAGTAGTCTATTGCTTGTCAAAAAATTCAATTCTCCTCGTCAAGACTGAGTTTGAGTCACTAATCCCCCCGCCCCCACCCCGGTACTCTATCTCTAACAAACCAAAAATAAAAGTAGAGATCTGAATCCCAATAGTTCGATGGTCACAGACTTGAATCCGACAAGTACTTCGCAAACAACAATAAAAAGGATTTTTGAACTCAAACAATCAAACCAATCTAGACTACATCCAACAACAAACCAGAACTGTAATTATCCTCTTACAACAACAGCAACCCAATACAGAATTGTTGTTCTGGAGATGAGAACAAAAAACCAGAAACAACCAACCCAGTTTGTTAAAAGGAAATTGAAGCTGTAAATATCAGGAAATAAAACAATCAGATACTACTACAGCTACAGAAGCGAGATCCACCGCGACCGTGCAAAAGAAACGCCAAAAAACAGAGCAGAGCACAGTGCTCTGCTACTGGGGTGGTGGTGGTGGTGGTGGTGGTGGGTGATCAGTGCTGTACAGTGCTCATATTGCGAATCGTGAAGCAAAAGGGAATTGGCAACATTGTTTGCAAAAAAACACAATTCTACTACGACTCACAAAAGGAGGTCCAGTCCACAATAAGTCTCGATGGAGAACGCGAAAGGAAGAAGCAATCCAAACAAAAGAAGCAATCTTTGCTTGCGGCGATGCTGCTGGTGTCTGGAGAGAGAGAGAGAGAGAGAGAGAG
>Ga0116231_10013701_pt1 | contig 11243 bp, 9 predicted proteins | sample S1TSphgellanicum_2_FD_89695 | JGI IMG/M metagenome (GOLD analysis project Ga0116231, IMG submission 89695) | Host-associated microbial communities from peat moss isolated from Minnesota, USA - S1T2_Fd - Sphagnum magellanicum MG | ecosystem: Host-associated > Plants > Peat moss > Unclassified...
AGGACCCAAAAAAACCCTTAGCCAAATCTCCCCCCCCTCTCATCCTAATGTGGGGAAACAAGATCCCCCCCCCCCCCCCCCCCCACATAATAAGTATTGTTTTTTTGGGCCCTAGTTTGACCCTGTAATCCTGATTTCATCCCCAATTTTAGTGTATCTGTAAAGTGAGTGAGAGAAATCGGGCACTGTTTTGTTAAACTGGGTATCAGTTCAGAAACTTTGCCCAGGACCTTATTCTGACTAGGCAAGTAAGGCAAATGCAAAAAACTGGGGTTGAAATTGCTCGTATCATACCCAGTTTTGAACAAAACTGAAGCTCAGTAATAAGGAAAAAATAGTACCCTCCTGAATTAGGGTAAGCAGCTGACATCAGACCTGCCAAACCTGTTCAGTACCTCCTATATGGTCTGTAACCTCACTCATCATCTTTTCTCTAAAACTGGGGGTGGAATCAGGCTCAATAGGTAGCTCCTGGAACCATTCTTAAAGCTCCTCTTTAGTGTCAACCTCTTTTCTTTTTTTCCTTCTTTTTTTCCTTGCAAAATTCTCACCCAAAAGAAAATTCAAAAATTGGAAGATGCAAAAACAATGAAGTGATTTTTTAGGGTTTTCAATTTTCCAGAATTATGTATGGCCAGATTTCTATATTTGTGGTTCCTATTGGTAGCCTAAAATGTGGAAGGATGTTCATTTATTTTTCAAATTTTCATATCTCAATTTATAACCCATATTTGGCTAAATCCTTCATATGGGTGATAGCCAAACTTGAAAAAAAAAATTGACTGCTTGTGATGTGCTGCAGACTCAATTGTTTGGGACTTTGTGCCTATGGAAGGTAGCATCTAATAAAGAGGCTTGTTCACTAAATACATTTTCCATTTGGTACAAGGGGGAGGAGGGGGAGGAACCAAGGTGTCATTAAATAAACTCCATAAGCAAAGAGAATCCAAACTCTTGTCCAGGATTTAAAAATATATAAGATTAGTTACTAGTTTTGGTCCAGTGCATCACGGAAATCTCACTACCCAAAAAATAAATCTCATAAAGGGTTTTTTTTAAAAAAACCAAAGAACTATTTCTTATGAAAGAACTAATTATTTTTGTTTATTGTGCATCAAACAATTTTTGCACAAGTGAGTTCCAAAACCCTAAACCCTAAAATACGGGCACATGGTCATGTTGAGAATGAAAAGGAAAAAGGGTGGTAAGTGGAATGTACTAAACCCTAAAACCCTAAACCCTAAATCCTTTTAGGAAATCTTTTCAATTTGGCACTTGTTTTGTAAACAGTGTCGAGCCTGATGCAAGTGAAAACTCCTCCTTGCTCATGTTTGTTGCTTGTTCGACTAAACTTCATGGTTAGCAGCTCGCTTCAGATCTTGGAATGTGTTGTTGTTGCTTTACAACATGGTTTGGTATGTTTGGAAAAGAGTGCAAAAGTAAATGGTGCAAGGGCAAATTCTTCTTTATATCAAACCATGGGAAAGCATCAATATACTTAATTATTACTGACTACACTAGTTGGTTCCATGTGTGAAAGAAGTCAAAGACTTTGATGAACAAAAGATCTATAGCTTGGTCAAATGGAGTGGGGTTAATGCATTTGTCATGCCAAGGGAGGAGGGGGGGAGGGTCTTTGACTCTTGGGTTTTGATGTGTTTGTGTTTCCCAACAAATTGAGGTCAAGTTGTTATACTATATTTGTGGTGAATGAAGTTTGCTTTCACTAGAGAGACTAATAACTTATCAAATCATCCTAAATCACTTGCAAAAATTTCCTTGTGTATTTGGAGGGCACCTTCATATGTATGAATATTGCTCTTAGAAAAGAGGAGGCATATTATGGTATACCTACTCGTTAGAATGAGTGGGGTCTTATACCTACTTAGATCCCTCCTACTCTTAAGGATTAGGTGTAAAAAGCCTCCCCCTCATACACCTTGTGATCTATGTATGTTTAGGATCATGATAATCTCCGCCTTATGCCCAAATACCAACCATCCACCCCAAACTCATAATGGAAGAATTCCCCTCCATTTTCAAGAGGAATGAATTTATTGTGAGATGGGCGGCCTTCAACTATGAACATCATATCCAAATTCCCAAGCCGTCATGAGTAAGAGCTTCCTAGTGCAAAGGATTAAGTCCCATAGGAAGAGATCGAAGATTAATTCATTTGCTCCAGGCAATATAAACAAAAATATGAGAAGAAATGGGGAATTTCCAATTATTAAAACAAAGGTCACTAAGGACTTCGTCTTTCAGATTTTGAAGAGGGAAATTATATAGTGCAATATTTTCCATGCAAAAAGGACAAGGCAAAACTGCTCCAAATCCAGACATTAAGGTCTAGGGTGGTAGATTATGTCATTTTGTTGACCACATTATATGATATAATCTTCCAGTAATATCATACACTCACTCGTAGTAGTGACCAAAAATGTGGTTTATTGAACATGAATATTTTTTGAAATCATTGATCCCATAACCTCACACCTTGATGTCATGGAATGGTCTTGCCCAACCCCTCCTTATGTTGGATGTGTCACATGGCTCACCCTAATTGGCTCACATGGCACATTACCCAACATAATGGGCAGGGTTTGACAATTCCATACTTATAACACATGCATGTAATTCAAAGAGTGAAAAAACCCTAATTTCCACAAAATACACCAATTTCTTGCTATTCATAATTGTGGTAATTCAATTAAAACATACAGAATAAATGGGATTCTGGAATTTAAAGGTTGGGGAGGGAGGGAGAGAGAGAGAGAGAGAGAGAGAGAATTGGCCCAAACAAGGGAGCAAAAATGGCTTAGTGTAAGTATTTATTTTCTCTTATATGAGATAATGAATTTCTAATGTCATCAAAATACCAAGCCAGGTTTCAAGTTCAGTTATTGTGGGTAGTTCTGAAAAGAAAGAAAGAAAGAAATAATTATTTTAGAAAAAGAGAGAGAGAGAGGGGAAAAAAAAAACCCTAATGTAGGGAGGTAGGTAGGTAGGGAGGTAGGTAGGTAATAGGTACCTAGTATTTTTCTGTTGTATGGGATTCTTTTTCTTTTGTGATCAGAATAATAAGAGCCAGTTTTGGGAAGTTCAGTTAATGCGGGGGGGGGGTGGGTGTCTGAAAAGAAAACACAAAATACTTAAGTAGTTCAGGAAAAGAAAAAGCTTCCTCAAGTCTAACCAATAAGGTTAATACAAAAGGTACGGGAACCTCACTCTAGTCAGTCCAGAGGTTTAGGCACCTACTTACCTACCTACTACTAACCTACGTGTGCAGAGAGAGAGACCCTAGAGCCAGGGTTTTGTCTCTTTTTTTTTAATCAATTTTGTGATGTAACTGAAGTGGCGATCATCCATAAGATAATTTAGCCAGATTTGGCTACATACTACTACTACTAGATATGAAAGTAGAAAAAGAAAAACCAGAATCCTTCTATATTATTGGCTATATATTCTTGGCAACATAGTGGAAATTATAATTTAAAAATTTGGTGATTTAAAAAAATTCTTCCAATTCTGGCGAATTTGGGTGTTTTGTTTTTTTCCCTTGAAAAAAAGATCCTTTGTATAGGTCGAAATCATATTTTTTAGGTCGAAATTTGGCGAAACCACACTGCCAGTCCAGAGCAGCAGGTAACTAACTAATGTTAGTTAGTTTAGCAAGTGGTTTGGTGCCGAGTTTAGCGCTTGGTTTAGCAGCAGCTAGCCTTGGGGCTAAAAAGCCCTGCTTTGCTCCCTCCTCTTCTCCATCTCCATCGCCATCGCTCGCAAGCTCTCTCGCTCTCTCTCTCTCGCGCGCTCTCTCTCCCCTTGTGCCTGCCTTCCTCCTCCTTCTCTTCTTCTTCTTGTTCTTCTTTTCCCCCTCAAAATCTCAAAATGCTTTTGGCTCTGCAACAGTGTTAGAAAATGGCAACAATTTGTGTAGTGAATTGGCAAAGTTTGGAGTTTGCGTCTTCTTCGTCGTCGTCCTTCTTGTTGTTGTGATTTTTGCTAGTCTTTGCCGCTGTCGCTGCTTCTGCTGCTTCAATTCTTCCAGCTCATTTATTCAAGGACGGAGACGGGAAAACCAACAATGAGTGAGAAGAGGAGGAGCTTTGAAGCAGTAGACGAAGATGTCGCATGGGATTGGCGTGATCATTTCTTCGAGGAGCTCGTCAATGCCGACATTTCAAGCCTAGGTAAATGAGCTGCTGCATCCCATCAGTTGCAGCAGCATTCTCGTTGATCGATGTTGTTCTTGTTCTTCCTCCTCATCACCTTCTCCTCCTCCACTGTTGTGCAGATTTATCGCAGACTCTTTGGGACGAATTGAGCAGCCAGAACAACAACGACGAAGACTTGGAGTTGAGGTCATTGTTGACAACCCCCGACTACTGCATTGACGACTTTGCCTTGCTAGCAGCGGATCATTCAGCCTCCTTCTTTCAAAGCAGTAGCAGCAGCTGCAGCCAAGGTAGGAAGGAAGAAGGATTGGGTCGCAGGGACGCAAGTTACTAGAAAGTTTTCTCACAGCAAAATTCTGTATTCTTCTTCTTCTTCTTCTTCTTGGAGACGGAGAATTGATATTAGTTTTCAAGCTTCAATGCATTCTCTCCTTCCTTTGTCCATTGCAGCAGAATCCAATCCTCATCTATCAATGCACCATTCAACCACAGTTGACATTGTGTTTTGTGTGTGTGTTTCTCTCTCTCTTTCTCCAGAAAGCTCAGTAGAAGGAGATAGCGATGCCGCTATCTTTCTCCGTGGAGAAGGAGGAGGAGAAAACCCTCGTCTCAAGAAGCGACGTTTATTCAATGGACCGCGGCAGCAGACGACCAGCGCCGCATTCAGCAGCGACGACGACATGGGTGAAGAAGGAGATGCACCACCTGCACCTGTCCAAGACACGATGATGCTTACAGTTCCTCCCGCCCTCCTCAAGGTACCAAAGCTGGAAACTCTCTCTCTCTCTGGTGCAAAGGAAAAGGGTGCAAGAATTGATGAACTTCTTACTTGTTTCAGAGATGGGTACTATTTTGTTTCATTTTGGGCTCTAGATGCATACTTACTTAAGAAGAATGCTGAAGCCCATCATTCATTGACCCTTGGTGGTGGTGGTGTGTGGGATCATGATCTTATTGCAGAGCTTTGCAGACAATCCTGTGAAACAGCAGGATGAAGAAGAAGGATATGGCATTCTGAGCTCCATGCCAGCAATCTGGTATCATGCAAGCACTGGTAGGTCATTCATTCTGAGCTCCATGAGTTGGCCAGCAACCCTCATCCCCACCATCATCATCAGCCCTTGCCTTTGGGTCTTCAGAGAAATAGTTGGGTTTGGAAATTGGCTGCAAATGCAGTGTATCTTGTATCTATCTATCAAATGGTTCAAGACAATTTTGCTGCAAATATCTGCCGAGTAAACTATCTATCTAGGTTCTCAATCTTGCTTTCTTTGTGTGGGGTTGGGACCAGATGACAGCCAAAGTAGTTGTTTGGGAGACAGCAATCAGCAGATGGAGCCAATGATGATGATGATGTCATCAGAGAATTGGATGTCTATTTGCATTGAAGACAATGACACCACCGTTGTCAATGGTTTCCACAATCACAAGAAGAAGTAAGCAGCCCCAATCAATCTGATTTGCATGATCAGAAAATTGCATGATCTATTTGGGACTGACATACAGACAGACAGCAAAGAAAGAAGACTTCTGCTTCTTCTGTTCTTCTCCAATTGCAATTCCTTCCAATGTATCTGTGCTCACCTTGACTTCCTTTCCCATGTGTGTGTGTGTAATTTTCTCCAGAGAAGAAGTGGCGGTGATGACAGGGATTACCAAACAGAAAACACCTGGTAAGAAGAAAAATAATTTCTGAGTTTCTTCTCCGACAGTATACTTTCTCTCTGGATGTCTACTGGACTTTCTCTCTCGATGACTATGAAAAATATAACACTCCCAAATTAAGTCTTAGCTTCTTCTTCTTCTGCTCCTCCTCCTTCTTGTGTTGAGTTTCTCACTGAAAAAAATTATCTTCAAGAGATATACATTGGTGGAGACTCAATGCCTTTCTTTTTTTCCCTTTTTTTTGGGTTTTTGCTTGCAGGTGGTTTGACTCCACTCAAGATATCAAATGAAGAGGTAGTACTACAAGGTCCTCTTACACCCTTCTCCAGCCGACCTTCTACACCTGGTAAAGTTACAGTGTCACAGATTGGATTTTGTTTTTTTTTTTTTTTCCCTCTTATCAGATGAGGTGGTGTAAGAAGAGCTTCATAAAAAAAAATTCAGTCACAAAGAATGCTGTAAAATTCTCTACTACCAACATCATTGTTTTTGTCATCATCAAAGGAGGTTTTTGTTTTTATTTTTTCCATGTGCTGATCCATGACAGCGGGTTTGTTTTACTCCTTTGATTTTTCCACAGTTAATAGGACAAATGCTGTGAAGAAATCAAAGGCAAGCAGCACTATGCCAGTGGCATATCCTTTCACATTGGTGAAACCCCTGGGAGGAACTGAAGGAGGCATGACACTAATGGACATAAACCAGCTCATATCAACAACACCTCCAAGGAGCAACAACACTGGTACTACCACAACACGTGGAAGTAGCAGCAGCAGCAGCAGCAGCAGCAGCAGCTCTTCCTCCTCCACAAGCTCCAGATATCCAAGACCCAATACAAAAGTAGACTATGGAGTTGGTCTCTCTGGCAAGTCCATTGTCACTCGCACAAGGATTTGCACCAAGGGCAATGGCACAATCACGATTATGAGAACAAAAGGTTAATAATAATAAATAATACTATGCACCTCTTTTCACTTGCTTTGAAATCTTCAATAACATAGATCTTGAAGAAGAAGCTATTAGGTTACCCCCCGCCCCCCCTCGGCTGATGATGGCACCTTGGAAACATATGTGTGGCTTTGATCCTTCTGATGGGTACCTGTTTCGTTGCTACAAAAAAGCTTCAAAATTAGGGATCACAACCAAGAGATTAGATCACAAAACTGATGATAATGATAAGTTAGTAGATGAGATATCATCATCTACTAACTTACACTCTGAGTGGCAAGGTGAATGTGTACTTGTAAATGCTCATGTTTGGTTTACCAGGGTTTGTTGTAATAAGTGGCATATTAATTAGGTAGAGCTTCTTTCTGTAAAAATTTGTAGAATGGGGGAGTAAATCTAGAGCTGAGCAAAAGTTCATTATTATCTTTGTTCCCAATGATTATTTTTAGCAAAGGCTTATGCAGAAGAGCATCATTTGAGACAATGTTAACTGTGGTAATATGATCATATTATCTCTTGAAAGGAAGGAAGGAAGGAAGGTTTAGACCTTCCACCATCTGAATTTGTCTCTTATTACATGTAAAAACCACATCTGAGATGTTCCAAATGCACTGTGGAATGGTCAAGTCCCCCGGATCCTTGTTTGTTGGGTAAGGTGACAGCGAGCCCTTTAGGGTGAGCTTGGCGACACACCCAACATAATGGGCAAGCGTGAGGTCAACCCATGACATTATGGGAAGGTCTGGGGTGGCAAATCCAACAATTTGCAAAAAAAATCATGTTCAACAAACTCATTTTGGTCACTATTACAAGTTTATTGATCATCACCAGGAGATTTTGTGATATAATGTCATCAAGAAAATGACATAACAATCTGCCACCCCAGACCTTAAAGTTTTCAGTTTGTGAAGAAGATGTGTGAAGAGCAGGAAGGAACTCAAATCAAACAAGGCATCATGGATTGAAAATTTTCAAAACACACTCTCCATTTGGTTAATATAGTCTGACCATTTCAAATTTAAAAGTCATTTTGGAATTGGGAATATTAAAAGCTTGGCATGGACAATTAGAGGCCCAAGTTGAAAGAAAAACTTAACCAAAGTCATGATGATTCCCTCTTCACCAATATATAATTACATAGGATTGTGCTACTCACAAATTGTTGGGTGTATTGTTAATGCCTTGATATATCAATCACCAAGAGGTTGTTTGCATGCAAGAACTAATAAAATTCAAAACAATGTATACAAGAGAATAACTTGTATTTTGTATCCAACAATCTTCAAAAGAGTAGGAGAGAAAACAAATTCTAAGTTTGCCACATTTCTACAATAGTTTCCAACTTGTAGTGGAAATATAAAGGATCCTTCTTCTTTTCTTGAAAATTCATATTTGGTTTGTAGCCAAATTTGGTTTAATGTTTTTGTGGACGATTGCCAATTTGTCTAAATCACAAAATTGAAAAAAAGAACCTTGCAATACAATGGTACAATTTGAAAGAAATGCAATGCATTTGTTGACATAAACATGACATTATAAATAATTATAAATGTTGATAATGATAGATGGTATTTTTACTTTGGATGATGAGGATAAGAAAAAAGATTTCTACAAAATGCTTAAAAAATCTTATCATGTATTCAAATTCAATTGAAAGATAATCACACATTTTGAAGAAAAATAAAATCCAATGATCATTTTTTGGTCATTTGATTTTTCCCTGGACATGTAGATTAGGTACACACATTTAATCCCATCATTCATTTTTTAGTCTTTATTTTTCCGAATATTTACTTGGTTAAATTGCTTATCTTTCAAAATAAAATGTTCATTTGTTATTTTTTCACAAACCTATAATTGTCCTTTGATGCCTCCCTAGTTTCCAAATCAAATCTCACCAAAAATCCCAAATTCACCAATGACGTCCCCTTAAGAACATCAACTTTTCAAACCTACAATGTTAGGGCAACATGCACCCAAACAAGATGATCGTGTATTCTAACATTACTTTCTATTAGTGGTTTGATGGTTTCCAATGATGTTGTGAATGAAGTTTTCACAACAATCCCAAAATGATTTCATACATGTTGACAAAGTTCCCAATGAGGCCTCTACAAAAGTCCCAAAGTTGTTATTTTTTTTCTTTCCCAATGTAACCATTTGAACATGCAAAAAATTTCCATTGATGCTGACAAGATTGTTTTATAATAGCCTACAATTTGTTCCTTTTGATAGAGTGTTTCATAAAGTTGGGCAAACACAAGCTCACAAGTGTTGTGTTTTCTTGATTCATGGGCCATAATCACAAACATGGCATGAAAGAAAAACAAAGGGTTCCATTGGAGGGTGAAATTGATTTTCCCCCCTTAACTTGACATGAAACTAATCACATTTTGCTTATTTGTTTGCACATTTCCAACCAAGTGGCAAAAATGTGGGTTCCAAATTGGGACTTTTAATTTTTGCTAAGTTATATGGTTGTTGAATGTTGAAGAGTTCATAACTTCTTCATTTTTTATCCAAATTTAACAATGTAGGGGTTTATACTTGTAATTTTTGAAAGTAAAATGTCATATTAAGCTTATCAATTGGAGTTGATTTGATCCTCCAAGAATTATAGCATTTATGTACTTAAGAATAATTTTGGCAATTTGACTTTTAACTTTTCAAATTGCCATAATTTACACTATATTTTATTTTTATTTTTTCAAATGTGGCCCCATTTTATTGTATCATTCTTTGAGATATTTTCAATGATCTAATAAGACAAGCTTTTAATTTCAAATATTGGTCCAAAACTGTAAAACACCCTAAGACATCAAATTCATAAAATGAAACTATCTTTAAAAGTTTTGAGGGTGCTTCTTTTGCACTCCTACACACTTCCCTTTCACCAAGGCAATGTTTTTGGAGTCTAGCCATGCCCTAGATTCTTTTTTATTTGTTTTCCTTTTCTTGCTTTAGCCTTAGTTACAAGGCCAAGGCTAAGGTCATAACATAGTTGTTTAATGATGGCAATTTCAAGAAGAATATGGCAATTGATTGATTATTCTTACAACCATTTTTATCAATCACTTTGCGTTTGGTACATGTTTTTTGACCCTCTTAGTTACAACAATTATATCAATGTGTTTAGCACATTGTTGCTTGTCATCAATTTCTTTTGAAAGCCAACAATCAAATTTGAATTTTATCATGAATGCAAATTCGTGTCCACAATACAATGAACTTGTGAATGGAATTTATTTTAGATGGAATACATTTGTTCTAACAATTCATGAACCAAAAAGAAAGAAATAGTAACACGTTTCCAAAATACATGGACTTTTTAAAACATATAAAATGTTATTTTGTATTCTTCAAGTGCAATTTGTAATGATTTGAATTGCAAATAAACTTTTGTACATCATCATAGTTAACTATAGGGTGCGTGCCTTAAATAATTTAATTATAAAAGATGAACCAAATTATAACTAGAACATTTGCTTGATGCTAGAATCAATGTCCCACATTTGAAGTGGGAGCTATCTTTTGAATATTGATGTTAAGGAACCATTGACATTGAAAATATAAAATTTCCCATTGCAATTTGAGTAAAGATCTTTTTGAATATATGGGGTTCAAAATGGTAATTGTGTATTGAAATTTAAATTATAAGTAGATTGAATTTTCTATTTAATTTTTAATTTATGTGGATGTGCTAATGGTTATGGTTTGTTGAATTCTTGAAGTCTTTGTCTATATATATGATTTTGTAAATTGTGAAATGTTTGTGAAGCTTTATGGGGTAGTTGAAATCTTCTTGTTATGGGCCAAAAGGGTTAAATTTTGGCTTTTGTTTTGTTAGGTTGAAAAAGCTAAAGCAATTTCCTAAGATCCAAACTTTTCCAAAACCTACAATACTCCATGGCCTCTTCAAAAACAAGTTCAACATTAAACATAGTAAATAAGGTCATTGTGTTATATTCTTTCATAATTGTTGTTTTTTAATAATGTTGAAACAATCATGTTTGTAATGGTTTAAGTTATCATCGTGAAATCCTTAAGCTTTGATCCACTTGCTCTTGTTCTTCCTTGGTAGCATCAAAGCAACCATTAGCATCTTGGAGCTTCAATTAGTCATTGGCGACTCCAAAGTTTCCAAATTGTTGTGATTATCAAATTTTGCAAGGGCATTTCATTTCATGGGTGTAATATCTTTTTTTCCATTTTTCTTTTGAAAAATTTCCCATTGAAATACATCCTCCAATATAAACCAATAATAGAATTCTTCATAAAGTTGGGTAAACATGGGCTTTTAGTGCCATTGTTGCCTAATTCAGAGCTTGTAATCATAGACACAACATGAGAAAAATACAAAGGGTTCCAATGGGGGGGGGGGGGGGGGAACCAGATTTTTCCTCCTCCCCTTGCCAGGAAAAAATAATACTATTATTAAAAAAAATATCACAAAAA
>Ga0116231_10013706_pt1 | contig 11236 bp, 10 predicted proteins | sample S1TSphgellanicum_2_FD_89695 | JGI IMG/M metagenome (GOLD analysis project Ga0116231, IMG submission 89695) | Host-associated microbial communities from peat moss isolated from Minnesota, USA - S1T2_Fd - Sphagnum magellanicum MG | ecosystem: Host-associated > Plants > Peat moss > Unclassified...
CGACGCCGCTCCGGCGATGAGCGCCGCGGCGAAGCAGAGCGCGGCGAATCTGGTCTTTATGGCTTGCACGTCATCTTTCATGGCTTGCCCGCGATTGGGGCGACCTCGGCGTTGGCGGTGCCGTTGGCCGCGACGGCGATCTCCTGGCCCAGTCCGGCGTATTTTCGCATCGCCTCGGGGTCGCGGTAGGGAAGCTCCTCGTGGTGATCGAGGGCGAGGACAAGATACCGTCCCGGCGCTAGGCCGTCGGCGGAGAAGTCGTTGTTCTGCTGGTTCAAGCGGATCATCCGCTGGGCGAGATTGCCGAGCGGCAGCGCGTAGACATAGTAGGCGCGGGGCCCGTTGGCGACCGGATCGGAATCAGAATCGCGAACGGTGACGCGCGCCGAGCCCGAGTCGTTGCGCAAGACCACGCGCATCGAGCAGGCCGTCGAACCCGAGCCGACGGTCAGCTCCTCGTGAAGCAGATCGACGCCGCCGCAGGAGGCCGATGCGACATACCACGGCGCTTGCGGCTGCGCTTGCAGCACATAGCGGCCGGGAGCGACATTCTGGATGACCAGCGGTCCGGAGCCGCCGCCGCTCGGGTCGTCGCCGCGAAGCGGCTGGGCGGAGAGATACGGCGTGAAGCCTTCCCCGTTCGCGCTGGTCAGGCTGATGTTGGCGGAGACCGCGGACATCGGCGCTCCCGGCGACCCGGTTGCCGCGCCCTCGGCGGCTTGGCCGACGGCGTCGATCTCGAACTCGACGGGGATGGCGGCGTAGGGCGACATCGTCAAGGCGATGCCGCCTACCGGAGCGTGGGGCACGGTCACCTCGCGCCGCGCCTCCAATGCGCCCTGGCGGCCGTAGGCGGTCGCGGTGACCTGGTAGGTGCCGCCGGGCAGCATCAGGCGGAACTCCCCGGTGCGGGCGGTGAAGCGCGCCAGCGGAGTGATCTCTTCGCCGCTGGGCGTCTCCACGCGGAAGCCGACGCCCCGGTTTTCGCCGTAGCCGGCGATTGTGCCGGTGACCGGGTAAAGTTTTTCGACCTCGGGACTCAGATCGGCGACGCTGTGGTCGCCGGGTTTCAGCACGATGGCCGCGTCGGCGGGAGCTCCGGCGGACGGGCTTGGATATCGGGCGGGTACGTAGGCGAGCGTGCCCTGCGCCCCGGCCAGGCCTTCGGGATGGAAGCCGGTGGTCACCGCGTATCTGCCCGCCTGCAGCTCGGCGAAGCGGTATTGGCCGTCGGAGTTGGTGGTCGTGCTTTGCCGCTGCCGCCACCGGGAGAGACCGTCCTCGACGGCGAGGGTCTTCAACTGCACCCGAATCCCTTCCAGCGGCGCGCCGTCCTGCCCGGTGACGGTGCCGGAGAGAATCGCCTCGGGCACAAGCTTGATTACCGACTGCGCCGAGAACGATGCGGCGAGCGCGGTCGCCGACATTTGCTGGAAGCGCTCCTCGGCGAAGTAGCCCGGCTTCATCGCCCAGGGCGGGATTCCGGAGGCCGTGACTCCGTCGAACTCGAAATGGCCCTCGTGGTCGGTGAGCATGGCGTACTCGCCGCCCAATTGCACCAGGGCGCGATAGATCGGCTCTCCGGTGACGGAGTTGACGACCGTGCCGCCGATGGTGCGGGGCTGGCTTCCAGTTGGATCCGCAGCCGTGCCGACGGAGCCGATTTGTCCGCGCGTCGGCGAGGCGATCGCCAGCAGCAAGAGCAGAAGCCAGACGCGCCGGGAAGGCCTTGCGCCGTAGCTCGGTTTGTCGCTCATGGCTCGGGTCATTGCTGCTTTCATGCATCGGCTCATCACGGAGAAATACTGAATGGCTGGGCGCGCTCAAAACCCCCGATGCAGTCAGCGTAGCACTCTTGGAAACGGGCGCGTCGAGGTTCCCGGCGCGGGTTCTTTCATGTTGAGACCGGACTTTTCTGGAAACGTGAGTCGCGGGACGCGATGGGGCGAGTAAACTACTTTAGGGCAAGCGAATCGGCGGTTTGCGATTCGCTCTCGCCAAGCCTTTTGCGGAGGGTACATGAGTTCTACTATGAGTTCGGCGAGTTCGGTCGCGATGCCGCCGGAGCACCGCCGCCGCGCCAAGATCGTCGGCACGCTGGGACCGGCGTCGGGCGACGAGCAGGCCTTTCGGCAGCTAGTGCGCGCCGGCCTGGACGTGGCCCGGCTGAATTTCTCCCACGGCAGCCACGAGCAAAAGCTGGGGCTGATCGAAATGGTGCGCGAAGTCGCGCGCCAGGAGGAGAAGTACATCTGCATCATGGCCGACCTGCAAGGGCCGAAGATCCGCACCGGCAAGCTGGTGAACGGAACTCCGGTGCAGCTGGTGGCCGGGCAGACGCTGACCATCACGCCGCGCGACATCCTGGGAGACTCGACGCTGGTCAGCACCACCTTCACCACGCTGGCGGAAAATCTGGAGCCCGGCTCGCGCATTCTCTTCGCCGACGGGCTGATCGAGCTGAGCGTGCTTCGGGTGGTCGGCGAGGATGTCGAGTGCACGGTGATCAACGGCGGATTGCTGGGCGAGAAGAAGGGCATCAACCTGCCCGGAATCCCGGTCCGCGTTCCGTCGCTGACCGAGAAGGACGAGATCGATCTTGAATTCGCGATCCGCGCCGGGGTCGACGCGATCGCGGTGAGTTTTGTCCGCACCGCCGACGATGTTCGCCACGTCAAGGACCGCATCGCCGCCCTGGGGGCAGACACCTGGGTGATCGCCAAGCTGGAGAAGCCGCAGGCCATCGAGAACCTCGAAAGCATCCTGGAGATCACCGACGGGGTGATGGTCGCCCGCGGCGATCTGGGCGTCGAGATGCCTCCCGAAAAGGTGCCCGCGATCCAGAAGCACGTCATCCGCCGCGCCGCCGAGTATCGCAAGCCGGTCATCACCGCGACCCAGATGCTGGAGTCGATGATCGAGAACCCGCGCCCGACCCGCGCCGAGGCCAGCGACGTCGCCAACGCCATCTACGACGGCACCGACGCGGTCATGCTTTCGGCCGAGACGGCGGCGGGCAAATATCCGGTCGAGGCGGTCAAGATGATGGCCAAGATCGTGGTCGAGACCGAGAACCAGATGCGCGAGTCGGCCCTCGACGCGCCGGCGCTCGCCCAGCACGGAGTCCACGCCCGGCTTTCCATCGCCGAGACCATTTGCGAGTCGATGGCCCACGCCGCCGAGGATCTCGACATCAGCGCGATCGCCGTCTTCACCGAGAGCGGCGCGACCGCCCGCCAGCTCTCGAAGTATCGTCCGCGCCCGCAGATTTACGCGCTGTCGAACTCCGAGGCGGTGATCAACCGCATGACCATGCTATGGGGCGTCCTGCCCGTGCTTTGCTCCAAGAACTACACCACCGAGCAGATGGTGGCGGAGGCGGAGCGGATTCTCGAGGAAAAGGGATTCGTGCGCGCCCGCCAGATCATCGGCATCGTCGCCGGCACCCGCACCCGGAGCGGCTCGACCAACTTCCTGCGGCTTCATGTGCTCGGCGACGGCATCACCGAGGAGCCGCCGCAGATCCGCGAGGCGGAGCTGGCGATGCAGTAGGGTTCCGAGTCAATCGGAGGCCCCCGAGTCACTCGTTCGCTAAACAAATTTGTCATCCTGAGCGTAGCGAAGGATCTGCGGTTGCCGCGATGTAGTTCGATACCTCCTGCGCTCAATTCTTGAACGAACTGACGACTTACCAGATTAGGCGCGTGCTATCCAACGACCGCGCGCCTTGCTTGACCGACTCATTCCATCTGGAGCAGCCTTGTCCGTATTCGACGATTACCGCGAAGAGCTGGAAAAGCACGAGTTCATGATGGGAACCGCCCGCGGACGGCTGGCCGTTTCGCTGGACCGGCTCACCGACGCGCTGATCCTGATCGGCCAGCACGGCGTCTACTGCGCCTCCAGCCGCAACCCGACCGTTCCCGCCCTTGACCTGCAGGCCGTGCTGAGCGAACTCAAGGGCGCGAAGGAACTGGTGCAGTCGGTGATGGAAGAGCTGGCCGCGAAGCGGTAGCGCCGAGCCGGGCTGCCTTTGCCAGTTGACACCCAATTGACATTTGTCATCTCGACCGGAGAGCAACGCGCGGAGTGGAGAGATCTGCGGTTTCCGCGATTCTCGGGATCGCGGAAACTGCCCGGCCTACTCCGCCGTCACCGGAACATAAACGTCGGTGTTCTCCCAGATCAGGTGCAGCTGGGTCGTCTTCTTCTTGGTCTTTTCGAACTGGATGACGAACTTCTCCACCGGCGCGGCGGGCGCCGGACCGCGCGTCATGTCGGTGCGGCCTAGATCCTGCTCCGGGTGGTATTCGGTGCCCCACTGCCCGGTCTGCTTGTTGACGATCAGCTTCCAGGTCGTCTCCGAGGGCAGGGAATAGATCGTGTAGGTTCCGGCGGGGACGCTGAGGTCGCCGATCTTCAGATCGACGGCGGTCTTGAGGGTGGTCGCGGGGTTCGCGCCGGTGCGCCAGACCTGGCCGTAGGGCAGCAGGCCGCCGAAGATCTTGCGCCCGCGCATCGACGGCTGGTTGTAGTCGATGGTGACGGACTTGCCGTCGAGGGCGACGCTGGCCTGCGCCGGAGGGCTGGGCAGCTTCTTGCCCCAGTCGTTGGCGGCCGAGGCCTCCTGCGCGCGAAGCGACGGGGCGGCGAACGGGACGAGCAGCAGGGCGGCGAGGGTGCAGAGGATGGTTCGTTTCAGCATTGGAGCGTTTCCTTCGATTCCTAAAGTGAGGGGGAGCGCGGACGGCGATGGTTTGCCACCATCGGAAGCCTAACACGTAGTATCCTATGAGTGCGGGCACCCGTAGCTCAGCTGGATAGAGCGAACGCCTCCGAAGCGTTAGGTCGCAAGTTCGAATCTTGCCGGGTGCACCATCCCCCTCCGACTCCCTCAAGCAAAACTTCCGGTGCCATTCTGACGAACAACGGTTGTGCGCTTTCGCGCAACCCCAGACCCGGTTTCTCTCCTCGGAATGCCCGGAGGGCGCCTCAAATGTGGCAGCTCACCGCGCCGCGCTTCTCCAGGCATTTCTGGTGGTATTCCTCGGCCTTCCAAAAGGTCTGCGCCGGGACGACCTGGGTGACGATGGGCTTGCGGAACTTTCCCTCGGCGGTCAGCCTCTCGATGACCCGCTTGGCGGTCGCCTCCTGCTCGGGCGAGTGGAAGAAGATCGCGCTGCGGTACTGCGTGCCCCAGTCCGGCCCCTGGCGGTTGAGCTGGGTGGGGTCGTGCAGGCCGAAAAACGCCTCGACCAGCCGCTCGTAGCCCACCTTCTCCGGATCGAAGGTCAACTCGACCACCTCGGCATGGCCGGTGCGGTCGGTGCAGACCTCCTTGTAGGTCGGCGCGGTCGTCTGCCCGCCCTCATAGCCGACGGCGGTCTCGACGACGCCGGGAATGCGCCCGAATTCGACCTCGACCCCCCAGAAACAACCCGCTCCAAATGTTGCCTTTTCCATGATTCTCTCCTGGATTCACTTGTTAGATGAAGTTGGGGGAACTTGGTTACTGTTCTTCACGCAAATGGCCCTTACCGCCGACAATCCCACGGATTGAGGATGGTTGCTCACATCAGTTCCAATGAACGGTCGGTCGCGGGATTGCGGGTGTAGTCCATGCCATCCATCAGGCCGCGCACCATGGCGCAGACCTCGACAAGGCTTCGATTTGGGGCGGGTTTGAGAATCGACGCGGAGCGAGGGGCGTTGGAGGAGAACATCTTCCACGTCCTGAAATCTGCCGCTCGCCATTTGCTGCGAGATCAGGGCTTCCAACTCGGGTTGGTGGACTTCGATGGTCATCGTGGGGAGCTTCCTGGTTGAAGTATGAGAACTGGGAGGGTTGGTGTCAATTCGCCTTGTGGCGAGACCTTGGTTGGCGTTGCTCATCGTATTTCTCGCAGGTGATCGTGATGCTGCTGGGAGCGGGTTTGTCGGGGGCGGAGAGGCCGGGTGTTTCTTTGTTAAGCCAGTTCTCGGGCTTGGCTTGCTTGCCGGCGATCTCGGTGTATGCATTCTGTAGGTGGAAGCCGTCACGGCACTTCACCCAAAGAAGGTCTTCTGAACCGTTGAGCCAGGGATCAATATAGGCTTCCCACGGTGTCAGCCTGTCGGTCTTGCCGTCTGCTCGGCGGCCTGCGCCGCTCATGGGCTTCGATGTATCCGCAAAGTTCAGTGTCACTGTGGCTTGGTAGCTTTGCAAGTCTGAAGGGATTGTAGCTTTGAACGGATCGGGTTTTTCTGGGGATGGATGGCAGGATGCGTCAGGCTCGATCATGCCGTCTTCAATGAATATATCCGTCGCATAGGAGCCGGTCGGCGAGTTATCGATTCGTCCGGTTACCTTGGCTTTGCAGCCTTTCAACGCTTCCGTGGCTCGATAGCTTGCAGAGCTGTCGCCATGAATGAAGGTGAGTTGCAATTCGGTCTGACCGCAGACTGCAGGCGAGAGTTGCAACCCGATCCATCCTCTGAGGTCGTTGTGATCGCGGATTGTGCCGTAGACGGTCGAGATCGGGAGTTTATCCGTTGGCCCCTCGTAGTCTTTCGGTGGGCAGTTTTGCGCTTGCAGCTGAAGCGCTGAGCAAACGAACGCAGCCGAGACAAGAGTCATTCGCAAGCCGATCTTCACGGAACGACCCTCTTGCGCGGTCTTGAGCCCGGAACGCCAGTCGTTGCAGGGCGCGGCTTGAAGCTCTTGCGGCGGGGCGCGGGCAGGGACACTCCAGTGCGGCTAGTTTTCGATACGGTTCGAATCCCCCGCGCCGCGCGCTGCAACTGCAGCACCTCGTCCGCCGTCAGCTCGCGCACTTCCCCGGGCGCGACATCCAGCACCAGCGGCCCATATCCAACCCGTCGGCTCTTCTCTACAAAATGCCCGACCTCCTCGAACATCTTGCGGATTTCGCGGTTGCGGCCCTCGGTCAACGTCACCTCGTACCACGGATTTTCGGCGTCGCGGACGCGGCGGATTCCGGCTGGCTGGGTCATCACGCGGCCGAGCTTCTCGTCCTTGTTGCGGCCCTTGTCGATCATGATGCCGGCGCGGAGCTGGTTCAGCGCCTCGTCGGTCGGCTTGCCGCTGATCTTCACCAAATAGACCTTGGCGACCTTGTTGGCGGCGCGGGTGAGCCGGTGGGCGAGGTCGCCGTCGTTGGTCATCAGCAGCAGGCCCTCGCTCTGGTAGTCGAGCCGACCGACCGGGTAGACGCGGGCCGCGCCGGGAAAGAACTCCATCACCGTCGGCCGCCCCTCGGGGTCGCTGGCGCTGGTGATGTAGCCCTTGGGCTTGTTGAGCACGGCGTAGCGCAGGCGGTTCGCGCCTGTGCCGGGCTTGGGCAGCAGCTTGCCGTCCACGCGGATATGATCGAGCGCGGCGTCGGCCTTGGCGCCGAGCTCGACCATCGTCTGGCCGTTGACCTGGACGCGGCCCCCGGTGATCAGCTCCTCGGCCTTGCGGCGGGAGGTGACTCCGGCGGCGGCGATGATCTTTTGCAGCCGCTCTTCGTGGCGGAGGATGGGGGCGATTTCCAGCGGTTCGGGAGCGGCGTATTGCGGCTCGTCCAGCTCGCCCGACTCCGTCTCCGGGGCTGAGCGCACCACGGACTCAGGCTTGGCCGGAGGCGATTTCTTCGCGGGACGTTTCTTCGCGGTCTCAGCCATGGTGTTCCTCGATAGAGATTGGTTCGTTCGCCGCGCTTTCTTCCGGGAGATCCGCGCCTCCCACCTGAGCCGCCGGCTGCGCCGTCGTCGAAGGTGGGGCACCCTCTTCGGTGGAACCCGCTTCGGGGGAGGCCGCGTCGGACTCGGCATCGAAGGGCAGGCTGGACTCTTCCGGAGGGGTCTCCTCCTCGCCGATCTCGATGTCTCCGGCGAGCTTCTCGAACTCCTCGATGCTGGGCAGCTCGTTCAGGTCCTTGAGGCCGAAGCGCAGCAGGAACTCCCGCGTCGTCTTGTAGAGGATCGGGCGGCCGATGACCTGCTTGCGCCCGGCGGTGGTGATGAGCTTGCGGCTCACCAGGCTGCCCAGCACGCCGCCCGAGTCGACGCCGCGAATCTCCCCAACCTCGGGCGCGGTGACCGGCTGCTTGTAGGCGATAACCGCGAGGGTTTCGAGCGCCTGCAGCGACAGCTTCATCGGTGGCTTCAGGCTCTTGACGAAGGCGCGAACGGCGTCGTGGTACTCCGGTTTGGTGGCGATGCGGTAGCCGCCGGCGACCTCGCGAATCTCCATGCCGCGGTCGCTCTCGGCGTACTCCTGGATGAGGCCGTCGACGACGGCTTTGATCTGCTCGCGGATCTGGCGTTCGCGCTGGCGGGCGAGGCGCTTGGCCTCGGCCTCGGCGGCGGCCGGGTCGGGCGCGGCTTGCTCCTGCGGCGCTTGCTCTTGCCGAACTTGCTCTTCGAGGCCGGTGAGCAGGGCGACTTCGGCGATCTCGGTGTCGGGTTCGGCGGCTTGCTCGGCTTGGAGGAATCCCCGCTCCAGAAGGGAGGCGACGCCGGGCCGGGGTTCGTCGGCCGGGTGTGCTGCGGCTTGGGAATCCGGCGGCTGCGGCGCCAGTTCGTCGGCGAAGATGGCGGCCAGCTGGGCCAGGGTGACGGGTTCTTCGGCCGCGTAGATGACGGCCTCGATCTTTGCTTTTAGACTCATGGTTCTCGACAGCCGCGCGCGCCAACCATCAATGGACAAGGCAAAACGGCGCTCCGGCACTATATTTCATAGTACCGGAGCGCCGTGGTTGGCGCTGTTCGCTTCGGGCCTGGGACTCTAGTGCGCGACGAACTGGTTGAGAACCCAGAATAGCCCGGCCGAGAGCAGGGCGGCGGCCGGGAGGGTGCAGATCCAGGCCAGCGCGATGTTGCGGATGGTGGCCAGCTGCAGGCCGCTGCCGTTGGCCATCATGGTGCCGGCGACGCCGGAGGAGAGCACATGGGTGGTGCTCACCGGCAGGTGGTAGTGGTCGGCGGCGATGATGGTGCAGGCGGCGACGATCTCCGCCGAAGCGCCCTGCGCGTAGGTGAGATGGTCTTTGCCGATCTTTTCGCCGACGGTCACGACGATCCGCTTCCAGCCGACCATGGTGCCGAGTCCGAGCGCCAGGGCGACGGCCACCTTCACCCAGCTGGGGATGAACTTGGTCGCGGTGTCGATGTGCTGCTTGTAGTTGGCCAGCTGCGCCGTCTCCGACGAGGTGAAGGCTGGCTTGCCGGATTTGGCCAGCAGCCGCAGCGTCTCGCCTTCGATATACATGTCGTTGCGCACGTTCTGCTGCTGATTGGCCGGGATGGAGGCCAGCGACTTGGCGTCGGTCACGCTGGTGGCGATTTGCATCGCCAGGTCGCGCGCCGCCGGGAGGGTCGCGGCGTCGGTCTGCTTGGTGCGGATATAGTCGGTCAGGTCTTTGCGGGGGTCGGTCGAGACCGCGTTCGGCGCCGAGTGTGCGGCGAAGGCGTTGGCGGCCTGCTGGGAGACGGCGGCGAAGTCCTGCACCTGGCCGACGCCGACCGCGTGGTTGAGGGCATAGACGGTGGGCACGGTTCCGATCAGGATCAGCATGATGAGGCCCATGCCCTTTTGCCCGTCGTTGGAGCCGTGGCCGAAGCTGACCGCGCCGCAGGTGAGGATGAGCAGGACGCGGATCCAGAACGGCGGAGGCGCGTCGCCCTCCGGAGCCTTGTACAAGGAGGGAACCTTGACCAGCGCCTTCAACAGCAGCAGCAGGAGAAACGCGAGGCCGAAGCCGAAGAGCGGCGAAACCAGCAAGGCGCGAAAGACGCCTGCGGCCTGCGCCCAGTCCACGCCGCTGGTGCCCGAGCCTTTGGGGCTCATCAGCTGGTTGGCGACGCCGACGCCGATGATCGAGCCGATCAGGGTGTGGGAGCTGGAGGCCGGCAGGCCCATCCACCAGGTTCCGAGGTTCCACAGGATCGCCGAGATCAGCAGCGCGAAGACCATCGCGAAGCCCGAGCCGTGGCCGACTTGCAGGATCAGCTCGACCGGCAGCAGCGAGATGATGGTGAAGGCGACCGCCCCGGAGGAGCTCAGCACGCCGATGAGGTTCAACATGCCGGAATAGACCACGGCGATATGCGGCTCCAGCGAATGGGTGTAGATGACCGTCGCCACCGCGTTGGCGGTGTCGTGGAAGCCGTTGACGAACTCGAAGCCGAGCGCGGTGAGCAGCGCCACGCCAAGCAGCACATACGGCCACACGGAGACGAAGTGGCCGCTCCCGGCCAGGTCGGAGGCCAGGTTGATGCCCGCGTAGGCGAAGCCGCCGATGAGCACGAGGCCAAAGACGATCATCCCGATCGCGCCGGGCGACTGGTTCAACTTGGCGTGGAGGGCGTTGGGCTGGGCGACGGCGACGCTTTGCGTTTCTGACATGAAGGAAACTCCGAAGTCGATTCTTTACGGAAGCTAGCAGCATGAGCGTCCGACGATGATGAAACGGTAGCTCCTTGAGATGAAAATTGCGTGAATTCGCCCCGGCGTCCGATCGGCTCTCAACGGAAAACGCAAGCTACGACGGGTTGCTCCGCGGACTGGAAAGGGAATTGGATCTCGGGTGCTAGGGCGGCCTCGCTGGCAAGCTAACCGGGATCATTCGCCGTCGGGCAGACCTCGTCCGTCGAAGTAGCTTTGGGCCTTCGCCCAGACTTTGGCCGCGACGAGGCGGCCAACCGTCCTTCCCGCCAGGTCGGCGCGCTCGAAGTGGATGCCTCCATACCGTCTCGATAGTCCGGCTTCGTTCGCGGCCTTGGTGAAGGTCTGCCAGCGCAGCGTGACCTGAGTCGCTGGGGTGACGCCCGGCTCGACCTTGGAGCTACCCGCCGCGAAGGTCGCCGAGTAGCCGAAGCGGTCGCTGCCCGTCCACGATTCGAGGATGGAAGCGGCTGCCGCGCTGAACGTGCTATGGCCGGAGACGAAGTCGGGGAACGGCGGCGTGGGGAAGACGGTCGGCTGGTAGGGAATCCACGCCGAGCCGTCCATCTCTACGGTGCCTTTGCCGGGGCCTCCCCAGGCGCGGATGCGCTTGCCCTTGAAGACGAGCGGAATCGCCGTCGCCGGGCGCACGGAGTCGTAGGCGCGCTTGGCGTCCCATGCGGCGATGCCCGCGTCCATCAGCGCGTTCGAGAGCGCGAAAAACATCTTCACATCGTCGTCGAGCGTATGGCGGTCGCGCGCGGAGACCCATTGCGCGAAGAGCATCCAGTGGCCCGGCGGCTGCTC
>Ga0116231_10013708_pt1 | contig 11235 bp, 8 predicted proteins | sample S1TSphgellanicum_2_FD_89695 | JGI IMG/M metagenome (GOLD analysis project Ga0116231, IMG submission 89695) | Host-associated microbial communities from peat moss isolated from Minnesota, USA - S1T2_Fd - Sphagnum magellanicum MG | ecosystem: Host-associated > Plants > Peat moss > Unclassified...
ATCGCGCGCGCGAGGCAGCCGAGGCGGCGATCTCGAGCCCCTTGCTCGAGGACATCAACCTCGCGGGCGCTCAGGGCATTCTCGTCAATGTCACGGCCGGCATGGACCTGTCGATCGGCGAGTTCCAGGAAGTCGGCAACGTCATCAAGCAGTTCGCTTCGGACGATGCGACGGTCGTGGTGGGCACGGTCATCGATCCGGACATGGCGAATCAGATTCGCGTGACCGTCGTCGCCACGGGCCTAGGGAGGCCGGTCGTCAAAGCCGCGCCGCAACCCGTCGCGCCGTCGATTGCACCGCCTCAGCCCAGCATGCGCGTCGTGCGCCCGCGCACCGCGCTCGGCACGGCGGACTACTCGATGCTCGACAAGCCGACCGTGCAGCGTCAGCGGGCCGTCGGCGACGGATTGCGTCCCGACCTCGACAGCGAGGAATTGCTCGATATTCCGGCGTTCCTGCGCCGCCAGGCCGACTAAAGCCGATTCCAAGGCAGATTCGGGCAGTTTCCGCCCGAAGATGTCCGGTTTCGGCTGCGAGGCTTTGAACATTCCAAACTTTGGCGCTCCGGCCTTCCGGGGCGCCCATTTTGGTGGGAACCTCGTGCTACCTTTATGGGTCATATTCGGGCGAACAAACCTTAGAAACACAATAATGCTGCACCAACGCACACTGAAGAATTCCATCCGAGCCTCCGGGGTCGGCCTACACACCGGGAAGAAGATCCTCATGACGTTGCGGCCGGCCTTGCCCGATACCGGCATCGTATTTCGGCGCACGGACCTGCCCGAGCCGGTCGACATCCAGGCGCATGCAAGCCACGTCGGCGAGACGACGCTCGGCACGACGCTGCACAAGGGCGACGCCAAGATTTCCACGGTCGAACATCTGTTGTCGGCGCTCGCGGGGTTGGGGATAGACAACGCGCTCATCGAGGTCAGTGCCGCCGAAGTGCCGATCATGGACGGTAGCGCGGGCCCGTTCGTGTTCCTGCTGCAGTCGGCCGGTATCGAGGAGCAGAAGGCGCCGAAGCGCTTCATCCGCATCCTCGAATCGGTGCGCGTCGCCGACGGCGACAAGTGGGCACGCTTCGATCCCTACAACGGTTTCAAGGTGAATTTCGAGATCGAGTTCAACCACCCGACGTTCAAGACGCACAGCCAGGTGGCGACCATGGATTTCTCGACGACCTCGTTCCTGCGCGAGGTGAGCCGCGCGCGCACCTTCGGGTTCATGCGCGACATCGAAAGCCTACGCTCGCGTAATCTCGCTCTCGGCGGCAACATGGACAACGCGATCGTACTCGACGACGAGGGCATCATGAACGAGGACGGGTTGCGCTACGAGGACGAGTTCGTCAAGCACAAGATCCTCGATGCGATCGGCGACCTGTACCTACTCGGCCACAGCCTGATCGGCGAGTTCAGCGGCTTCAAGTCCGGCCACGCATTGAACAACAAGCTCTTGCGCACGCTGATCGGCACCCCCGGCGCCTGGGCGGAGGTCACGTTCGAGAGCTTGAAGGACGCGCCGATTTCCTACGTGCCGGCCGCGGTCGCATAGCCGCCGCGACTCGTCCGCGGCCCCCGTACTCAAGCCTGCGGCACGATGACGCGGATGCGCACCGCCAAAATCGGCGCCTGTAAATCACCCCCAACCGTCTTGCGTAGCTCACTCGTCTGATACCTCAGCCGCGAAGCCCAGACGGCCCCCGATACGCCGATCGTGAGTCGTCCTTGCTCGATGCCGGCACTGATGACATGAGTTCCGAGCTTCGCCGGCAGCGCGCGTTGCACCGCAGCAAGCACCGTCGAGCGGTCCTCGAGCCGCGCGCGCAGGTTCCCGAGAGTCTTTCCGGGTATGTTCAATAAGTGACTGAGAGGCATGGGTTTTTGCATTGCGTCGCCGATATCTGCACCGCTCTCATGCGCCAAAAGCGTGCGGAATTCCTTGTTTTGAGTCACCTTTTTCGTCATAGTTTACCCCGGCTCAACGCGCACGATGCGCCCGGGAACATGAATCCCCATGAATGTGATTTTCGTCGGTCGCCACTCCGGGCAAGTGAAGCAATTCGATCTACGTCGGCCACTCGTGGTTGTCGCGGCGCTCGCCGTGGTGTTCACGATCGTCGGCGGTGCGTTCTCGATCGGCATGACCTTGGGCGTGCGGCGCGTGTCCTTGAGCCCCATCGATCAGCTCGGGAATTGGTCGTCGGAACTCCTGCGCCAGCAGGGCGAGATCGAGGAGACGCGCCGCATCCTGCAGGAGAAGGTCAACGCTCTCGCGATGCGTGTGGGACAGATGAATGCGAATGTGATTCGCCTCGACGCGCTCGGCAAGCGCCTCACGCGCATGGCGAATTTGAACGACGGCGAATTCGACTTCGGCAATCCCCCGGCCGTGGGCGGTGAGGGTGGCGCCGATGGCCAGCCGGCCCAGATCCCGAGCCTGACGGCGATGGTCGACGATCTGCAGAGTCAGTTGTCGAGCCGCGAGCAACAGCTCGGCGTGCTCGAGAATCTGATCTTGACGCGCGAACTCAACAAGCAGGTCTACCCCGAGGGTCGGCCCGTGCAGGAAGGTTTCATCTCCTCGTACTTCGGCGACCGCGCGGACCCGTTCACGGGTTACTTGGCGGTGCACAAGGGCGTGGATTTTGCGGCGCCCGAGGGAACCCACGTGAACTCGGTGGCGGCCGGACTCGTGACCTTCGCGGGCGAGCGCGCCGGTTACGGTCTCATGGTCGAGGTCAATCATGGCAACGGCATGACGACCCGCTATTGTCACAACGAGAAGCTTCTCGTGAGGTCCGGGGACATGATCCGCAAGGGCCAAGATCTGGCCTTGATCGGGTCCACGGGACACTCGACCGGCCCCCATTTGCATTTCGAAGTATTGAAGAACGGCGTTCAGGTCGACCCCTTGCGCTTCATCGGCGAGGTCCGCTAGGACCTGACTCCAGCCGCCCACCCGCCCGGGGCTGCGGAAACGATTTCCCGCGCCCCAGGTCTATCCGTACAATACGGATTTTTCAAGGACTCCCGCTCGTGTGGAAGATTCTGACGAATGTATTCGGCAGCCGTAATCAGCGGCTGGTCAAGGAACTCTCTCGGACGGTCGCGGCCATCAACGGCCTCGAACCCGGCCTCATGGCTTTGTCCGACGAGCAGTTCCCCGAAAAGACGCGCGAGCTCAAAGCCCGCTATGCCGCCGGCACGCCGCTCGACGAACTAGTGCCCGAAGCCTTTGCGCTCGTGCGCGAGGCTTCGCGCCGCAAGCTGGGGATGCGCCACTTCGACGTGCAGATGATCGGCGGTCTCGCGCTGAACGCGGGCAAGATCGCCGAGATGCGCACGGGCGAGGGCAAGACGCTCATGTCGACGCTGCCGGCGTACTTGAATGCCCTCACGGGCGACGGCGTGCACGTCGTCACGGTCAACGAATACCTTGCGCAACGCGACTCCGATTGGATGTCGCCCGTGTTCCGTTTCTTGGGATTGGAAGTCGGCGTCATCAAGAACGCGCAGTCGCAGGCGGAAAAGCGCGCGGCCTATGCCTGCGACATCACCTACGGCACGAACAACGAATTCGGCTTCGATTACCTGCGTGACAATCTCGCGTTCCGGCTCGAGGATCGCGTCCAGCGCAAGCTGTCCTTCGCGATCATCGACGAGGTCGACTCGATCCTCATCGACGAAGCGCGCACGCCGCTGATCATTTCCGGTCCGGCCGAGGAGAGCACCGAACTCTACATCAAGATCAACGCGCTGATCCCGCGGCTCAAGGTGCAGCACGAAGAGAACGGGCCCGGCGATTATGCGGTCGACGAGAAGACCAAGCAGGCGACGCTGACCGAGGACGGACACCAGAAGGTCGAGGAACTCATGGCCGAGATCGGCCTGCTGCGCGAAGGCGAGAGCCTCTACGATGCGGCCAACATCCGCCTCATGCATCACCTGAACGCGGCGCTGCGCGCGCACTCGCTCTACAAGCGCGACGCCGAATACATCGTGCGCGGCGGCGAGGTCATCATCGTCGACGAGTTCACGGGCCGCACGATGCCGGGGCGCCGCTGGTCGGAGGGCCTGCATCAGGCCGTCGAGGCCAAGGAGGGCGTCAAGGTTCGCGAGGAGAACCAGACCGTCGCGTCGATCACGTTCCAGAACTATTTTCGCCTGTATTCGAAGCTGTCCGGCATGACCGGCACCGCCGATACCGAGGCCTTCGAGTTCCAGCAGATCTACGGCCTCGAGGTCGTGGTCATCCCGACGCACAAGCCGATGCTGCGGCAGGACAAGTCGGACCTGGTTTTCCTGTCGGAGGGCGACAAGTTCCAGGCGATCCTCGAGGACATCCAGGAATGCGTGAAGCGCGGCCAGCCCGTGCTCGTCGGCACGACCACGATCGACACCTCGGAGCGGCTCGCGAAGCTGCTGTCCGCGGCCGGGATACCGCACGAAGTCTTGAACGCGAAACAGCACGAACGTGAAGCGCACATCGTCGCCGAGGCGGGGCGCCCCGGGGCCGTCACGATCGCGACGAACATGGCGGGCCGCGGCACCGACATCGTGCTCGGCGGCAGTCCCCAGACCCAGATCGATGCGATCGATGCGCCGAGCGAGACCCAGATCGCGACGATCCGTGACGATTGGCGCAAGCGCCACGAGCAGGTCGTCGCCGCCGGCGGCTTGCACATCATCGGCACCGAGCGGCACGAATCGCGGCGCATCGACAACCAGCTGCGCGGCCGGTCGGGCCGCCAGGGTGACCCGGGCTCGAGCCGCTTCTATCTGTCGCTCGAAGACAATCTCATGCGCATTTTCGGCGACCCGACGCGCATGAAGGCGCTCATGACGCGCGTCGGCATGAAGGCCGGCGAGGCCATCGAGAGCGGCATGCTGACGCGCCAGATCGAACGCGCGCAAAGGCGCGTCGAGCAGCACAATTTCGACGCGCGCAAGCAGGTCTTGGAATACGACGACGTGGCCAACGATCAACGGCGCGTGATCTACCAGCAGCGCACCGACCTCATGAGCGCCGAAGACGTCGCCGAGGCCATCGTCGGCATCCGCGAGGACGTCGTCGGCCAACTCGTCGACAGTCATCTGCCGGGCGGCGCACCCGAGGAGCAATGGGACGTCGCGGGTCTGTCCCAAGCGCTGGAACGCGACTTCGGCACGCCCTTGCCGGTCGCGGACTGGCTCAAGGAAGACCAGACCGGGGATGCCGGTGCGCTCAAGCAGAAAATCCTGACGGCGCTCACGGAAGCCTATGAGCGCAAGCGCGCCGACATCGGACCCGAGGTCATGCGCTACATCGAGAAGGAGGTCATGCTGCGCACGCTCGACCAGCTCTGGCGCGAGCACCTGGCCGCCATGGATTACATGCGCCAGGGCATCTTCCTGCGCAGCTATGCGCAGAAGAACCCGAAGCAGGAATACAAGCGCGAGGCGTTCGAGCTGTTCGCGGCGATGCTCGACCACATCAAGTACGACACGATCACGACCGTTGCGCGGATCCAGCGGCGCAGCGAGGCGGAACTAGAACGCGAGGAATTGGAGCGGCAGCTACGGCTGGCGCGCGCCCTGCAGTTTCAGCACGACGAGGCGGTTTCGCCGATGCTCATGGCGGCTCCGGGCGAGATGCCGGCGCCGGAGCCGGCAGGCCGCCCCGAAAGCGCGGTGCCGCGGGCCTCAGAAACGGCGCCACCCTATGTGCGGGACTTCCCGAAGGTCGGACGCAACGAAGCTTGTCCCTGCGGCTCCGGCCGCAAGTACAAGCACTGCCACGGAGCGCTGCAGCAGCCCGTCGTCGAGCGGAGCGCCGAAGATCGATAACGGCCCCGCCGCGCGGCTCGTGCAGGTGGTGGCCGGCGTCTTGCGGGATTCCGAGGGAGCGGTCCTGCTCGCGCAACGGCCGCCCGGTAAGCATCTCGCCGGCGGCTGGGAGTTTCCGGGCGGCAAGCTCGAAGCCGGCGAGACGCGCTTAGGCGCGCTCGCGCGCGAGCTGCAGGAAGAGATCGGCGTCGAAGTCCGCGACGCGCGCCCCCTGTTCAGCGTCACGCACTCGTATCCGCACCGGGACATTCTGCTCGACGTCTGGCTCGTGACGAGTTTTCGCGGCGTGCCGCAGGGATTGGAAGGGCAGCCCTTGCGTTGGTGCCCTCCGGGCGACCTGCCGCACGCGGATCTGTTGCCGGCCGACCGGCCGATCGTCACGGCGCTTCGGCTGCCGGAGCGGCTGACCGCCAAGAGTTCGGATGTTTATGAGATCGTCGAGCCGTTGGCGCCGCGTGCAGACGGGAGCGCGGCACGACTGCGTGGCGCTCTGTGCGATGGGTACACCGAAGGTCTTGCCGCGGTGGCGGCGGGTGCCGATTTTTTGGTGACGCGCGAGTCGTTTGCACGGGAAGAGTTGGCGGCGCTGTGCACGGCGGCGGGGGTGCCGGTTTACGTCGCAGGGATGCCTGTTGCGGAGGCCTGGGCGCTGGGGGCGGTCGGGGTCAGCGAGATCGGGACCGATGTCATATGAATAGCTGGAACGGGTTTTCGCGAGCTAGGCAAACATGGCATCGACGAGCTGATTGACAACCGCACGCCAGGAAAACTTGCGACCAATCAGTTCCACGGCGCGCGCCATGTCGATGCGATCGGCTCTCTTTTCGATCAAGGTCGACAGCTTCTCGACAAGACTTTCGATATCCGGCTTGAGCCAGCGCTTATCCGCGTCCGACTGCAACTCGCTGTCAATCAGCAACGCGAAGGACTCGTCCACGTAGTCGTCCGTCGCTCCCCCCCGCGTGACCACGATCGGTGCACCGCAGGCCGCGGCCTCCAAAGGCGGCAAATTGAACCCTTCGGCAAGGTACGGAGACACGTAACAATCGGCTGCACCATACAATGCGGCGAGCTGTTCGACGGAGAGGCTGTGCGAGATATACACAATCGACTCGGCCAAAGCGTCATCGACGAGTTGCGGCAGCCTGACTTTCATTTTATCGACGATTTCCTTGGCGGAAATGTTGTATAGGGTCCGTTGGTCCTTCAAAACGAGACGGACATTTCCATACGTCTGGCTCACGATGGCGTATGCAATCAGGAGATCCTCGATTCCCTTGTTATAAGTCATTGCTCCGACGCTGAGCAGGACGAAGTCTTCGTCGTTGAAGTTCAAGGATCGCCGAAATTGCGCGCGCGATTCGGGCGCTGGTGGCTTGAATACCGTAGGATCGATGCCGAGAGGTATCACGAGAATCTTGGATTCATCGAAGCCGGCTCGTCGAAAACCTCCGGCCGACCACTGGGAACTAGTGACGATCGTAAGGTCCTCCTTGATCAGCGCCTGCTCGAGTTGGTCGGGAGGTATCACCTGCTGGAGGTTCTGGAATTCGGAAGTGCCGAACACGAATACGCGCTTCGATCTCGCCTCCGTGAACCGTAGCGGCCAGAAGATCCGATAAGTGACATCCGGTTCGAAATCGTCCGGTGGCGATGGAATGCGTGCGATCTCGTCGTAGAAGTCTGCGCGAAATCCGTGATCACTTTTCTCCAGACTCCATTTCGGGTCGAAGAATGGCACGTCGCGATGGTACAGCGTGAGATCGTGTTGCCTGAGCTCCCGGAGCTGAAACTGGTTCACCATGGCATAGGACTGATTTATTCCCCGCCACCCCTCGACAATCAATGATTTCATTTGCTTCCCTTCAGACCGATTACGCGCCAAGATTGATGATCGTCCGGCCAAGATGCACGGTCAAGGTGCGACGCATGCGCTCGCCGAATTTGATGCGCGAAATGCCTCGAGCGCGATATCCTGCCGTGCGGAGTACCTCGGCTCAGCATTCGAGGAGATCGCGATGCTTTCTATGCTCTTTAAGCGTTTCAAGCCTTGGGAAATTTGCTAAATGGCTCGTGCTTTGATCTGCGGCGTGGGAGGTCAGGACGGCGCGTATCTCGCGCGTCTATTGCTCGATAAAGGCTATGAGGTGATCGGGACGTCGCGCGACGCGATGGTTGCCTCGTTCGGCAATCTGCGGCTCGTGGGGGTCGAGGGGCGCGTGCGCACGGTCTCCATGGCGATCAACGATTTCCGGAGCGTTTTGTCGGTGATCAACCGCTTCCTTCCCGACGAGATCTACAATCTTGCCGGCCAGACCTCGGTTGGGCTTTCCTTCGATCAGCCGGTGGAGGCCATGGACAGCATTTGCATGGGCACGCTGAATTTGCTCGAGGCAATCCGCTTCGTCGCGCGGCCGATACGTTTCTACAATGCGGGATCGAGCGAGTGCTTCGGCGATACCGGGGAGGTTCCTGCCAATGAGGACACGCCGTTCCGACCGAGAAGTCCGTATGCAGTCGCCAAGGCGGCGGCGCACGGCCTCGTCGTCAATTATCGCGAGTCTTACCGGATATACGCATGCACGGGACTGCTATACAACCACGAGTCGCCGCTGCGCCCGGAACGCTTCGTGACCCAAAAAGTCGTGCGCGCCGCCGCGCGGATCGCGGCCGGGTCCCGGGAGACATTGCCCTTGGGAAATCTCGAGATCTATCGGGATTGGGGCTGGGCACCGGAGTATGTCGAGGCCATGTGGTCGATGATGCACCGGGATGCGCCCGAGGATTTCATCATTGCGACCGGACGCACGGTTTCACTGGCCTATTTCGTCGAGTGCGCTTTTGCAAGTTTCGGTTTGGATTGGCGCGAACACGTTGCTTCAGACCCCGGTTTGTTCCGGCCTTCGGACCTCAAGACTGGTCATGCCAATCCGGAAAGAGCGCGGACGCGGCTGGGCTGGCAGAGCAAGACGACGGTCGAGGAAGTCGTCGCGCACATGTGCGACGCCGCAAAAGGAGCGCGTCGATCCCACGAGCCGGCTTAACCCGGCTGGTTATCCCGTGCCCCAAGCCATCCGGTCGTCCCGGTCGCTGTGCAACCAGCATGAGGGCTATTCAAGAATTGAGCTCTGAAAAAAACTTTTCGATGGTCCGCAGCGACGTCTTGTGGCCCGAGGACTGCAGCCTGCTCAAAAAGTGCCTGGCTGGCGAGTATAGCGACTCGATCTCCCGGGGCACCTCGGCAAATCTGCTTCGGTGTTCCTGCTTCACGAAGAAAGCATTAACCCCTGCGAGGCTGCAGCAAGCTAGAAAATAGCCATGACGTTCGAAGAGCTCGTTGTAGCTGCACAAGCTGGCGCCGTAATAGTCGTCGGTTTGCCAGCGATGATCCTCTTGATAGTCGATCTTGAACCGGATTGGCGGCATGAACTTGGCGTTGTACTCGACGATGAACAAATCGGGAGCCGCTCCCGCCTTGAGCAGAGCCTCGACAAAGTAATAGTCGTTGCCATCAAGATCCAACGACATCACATCACATCGACTCTCTCGGATGGCGCCCAGTCCGAGTCCGTATAGCTCCACGATATTCGACCGAGTCACCCAACGCTTCTCATAGTGAAAGCGGAGGTTGCTGGCTTGGCCGGGATTCGTTGTAAAAGCCAGATCCTCGCCACCGACCCAAAACCCGCTCCAGCCGGCTGCGACGAGTGCCAAAGTGTTGTTCTCCAAACCGTCGCCGACCCCGAACTCGCAAAAAACCCCTTTTACGCGGCCGATCCGACGCAATATTTCGAAGGTGAGGCCGTCTTCATCGTTCTGGGAGTAGACTCTGCCGCCGTAAGCAGTGAGTGGGTTGGGGTGCGGAGGCACCGGCTAGCTCAGCGCGTAACGCGCCACAAGAGCGCCTTGCTGGTGCCGAGGCATGAGTCTATGTAGCAAATCAAAGAACCGTGTCACTCAATTCCCCCGATGCAAGGCGCGCATTAAAGCCGGAAGGGGCGGCCCGGGCAAGGGGCCGACGACTCAATGTCATAGGCTATCTTGAGCGATGCGCGCGATTGTCGCGGCAAATTTGATTGCCGGCCCTCGTCAACCAACGCGTCCGCGCGGCGAATGCGGGTCAATCCTGATACCTTGTCCCGGCCGCCGGGTGTTTGCGGCTGACGAACCAGGTGAGTGCTCCCAAATTCCCAAGCTCTGCTACAAGCAATGACCAAGCGGCGCCGCTCGCACCATGCGTCGGCACCAGCATCAGTAACGCGAAGGCGAATACTGTCAGGTTGAACGCGGCAAGCTTGATGAGCGTCGCAAATTGCGCACGCGCATACAGGACCGCCACCCCAATGCCGTTGAACCCAACAATCGGCACCAGCGTAGCAAGGACGGGAATCAGCGGCGCTGCAGCGGGATACGTCATGTAGAAATGCCGCATCACCCATGACCCGGTAACTAGGAAGGCTATCCCCAGTGACAGCAATAAGGTACCTAGGGCAAGACCGCGCTTCGCGGTGAATTGGAGAACCAAGCCGGCGCCTAGCGAGCGCGCGATCGATGCGTAGAGAACGCCGGCAACGGACGCGACAACCAGGCTGGCAGGCTGGTATAGCCGGAAGGCGACAGTATAGGTGGCCACTGAGGCCGGTGCGAACACTGACAGAGTCCAGAGATCCAGTCGCAAATGTAACCCCACGATCGCGTTGAAGGCGGCAATGGGCGCGCAAGCGCGTGTCAGCCTCACGAGATCGCGGCGTCCTGGCAGTGGCAATTGATTGGTTACTAGCCCTGCTTGGCCTAGCGCGACTGCCGCCGCGAGCAGTTCAAAGCCTGAAAGCATCGTGAGGAGCAATGTTGGGCCGATACGCCGGTAGGCGCCGAACAGTACAATCGCTATTCCCGCAGCCAGCAGCGGTACCAGGCTGAAAAAAAGGCGCTGTAGTTGTAACCGCGCTTGCAGCACGGCGACCGGCACGCCGCTGATCAGCCCGCTAAATGTGAGCAGCGCGGCCGCTGAAGCTAAGCCTCCATTGAGCCGCAATAACCCTAGGCCGATGGCCGCCACGATACAAGCGCCCAGCGAGGCCGTGGTTGCGCGAATCAGCAGACCCGCGTGCGCTGCCGCCACCTGCTCTGCGTGAGTCGACGCAGTCGCGATCGCCCGCACGAGCCAGATCTCGATGCCGAAATCAATGACGATGCGCGCGGTTTCGGCGAGCGTAACTGCGATTGCTGCCGCTGCCAATACCGAGGGGGTTGCCGCCCATGCGAGTGCTAACAGCACGAGGGGCCGCCCACCGAGCAGCAATCCCCGCGTCAGTGTCAATGCCAATGTGTTGAGCGCGAGATCCTTCAAGCGACAGCCCGTCCTGCTAGGTAATTCTGTCGCATGGGCCGAGGCGAGACG
>Ga0116231_10013710_pt1 | contig 11233 bp, 5 predicted proteins | sample S1TSphgellanicum_2_FD_89695 | JGI IMG/M metagenome (GOLD analysis project Ga0116231, IMG submission 89695) | Host-associated microbial communities from peat moss isolated from Minnesota, USA - S1T2_Fd - Sphagnum magellanicum MG | ecosystem: Host-associated > Plants > Peat moss > Unclassified...
ATATTGCTTAGAAAAATTTGGGCAAAAAACTACCCCATCCCCATTTTCAAATAGAGAATGAAGATGGGGTTTAGGGTTTGGATTGGGATTTTTTATTTGTAATGTGTTGCATTGCACTATTTTAAACCCTATCATGTGAAATGTATCATCCATCATAACAAATTTACTTTCAAGAATAGGAGTGGGATTAAGGTTTATTTTCAAAAGTAGGAGTATAGATGATAATTCTTTGTTCCACTTCAATTTCCTCTTCATTTACTACAACATTCACTTGTTGATTATCGGCAATCACCTTTCCTTGGTGTTTAAATTTATTCCGAGGATGTGCCATGCTACAACAAAAACACTCAAATCCTTAAACAATAATCAATCCAAAAACAAAAAAAAAAAGTTTGAATCTCCCCAATAATAATGATTGCCACCACTACCAAAGAACTTCAATCTCCCTTAAATAAACAATTGCAAACAACATATAAAAAGGGATAGTAACTTATTTTTTCCAATTTTAGAAGTTTTATTTTTTATTAAAATTAATTAATATAATTTAATTATAAAATTTAATTATTGTAAATATATTTTTCATTATAATTGAATTGAATTAATATAAAAATCATAAATTTATATTATTAAATTTATTTTAATTATAATTATTTGGCTATATTGACTAATTATTTATGTTTTTATTGAAAGCCACCAGAAGATGTGCCACAAAGAACACCTATCTTCCTAAAATCCTCAAGAATTTCCACAACAAATCATATGAAAATAAGCCAAAATTTTCAAAGATCACCAAAACATAGTCGGCAAATACATTTTGCAAGTCAGAGTAGAAAAACAAAATAGGAGTAATCCAAGCATAACATTGTGAACTTGTGCAAATAATGCAAGAACTCAAGGCAATGTGGCCTCACCACAAAGCAATAATCACAATGAAAACACATGAGGCAACATGGCCTCACCACATACTAATATATTTGGATAAAGCCCAAGGTCTCCTCAAAAACAAGAGTGAATTGTTTAATGTATTACATGCATTCATTTACAAAGTCATTAGTTCAAGTATTTTTTAAATCTCTAAAAATTTGTCAAATGTATTGTGCCCATTTACAAATTGAATAAAAAGAATTTCCAACACACACAAGAAATTTTAACCAGCATCACTGGTGTGGTTCTTTTTGGCCAAAAACTTGTCCAAATGTTGTGTACCACACAGCCCCTTTCCTCCTTACCTTTGCATTTGTCAGGGGGTGGTGACATCCCCACGTACAAGGAGTACAGTAATGATGCATCAGGTGGTGATGTAACTAGTGAGCTCACACTTGAGAAAAAACCCAGGAGATGACAACGAACTGGGAGCTTCCCAACTTGTCGTCATCTTTTCCATTTGAGGAAAAAAACTAAGAAACGATGACGAGCCGAAAAGCTCGTCCCATTGTCTCTACACTTGAGAAACTAACTAAGAAATGACAACAAGCCTCCCAACTCACCGTAATCTGATAAAAAAAACAAATAGATGATGACGAACCAAGGAAGCTCGCCGTCATCTGCTACACGTAAAAGAAAAACAAAGAAATGATGACGAGCCAAGGAGGCTCACCGTCATCTATATTGTGCCCATTAACAAATTGTATAATATGAATTTCCAACACACACAAGAAACTCCAGCTAGCATCACTAGTGTAGTTCCTTTTGGCCAAGAACCTATCCAAATGTTGTATACTTCACTGCCCCTTTCCTCCTTACCTTTGCATTTGTCAAAGGGTGCTGACATCCCCATGTATAGGAAGGTATAGTAATGAAGCATCAAGTGATGATGCAACCAGTGAAATCACAAAAACCCAAGAGATACATCAAGTGGTGATGTAGTCAGTGAAATCACAAAAACCCAAAAGATGCATCAAGTTGTGATGCAGTCAATGAGATCACAAAAACCCAAGAGATGCATCAAGTGGTGATGTAGTCAATGATCTCATAGTTGAGAAAAAACCTAGGAGATGCATCAGGTGGTGATGTAGCCAATGAGCTCAAACTTGAAAAAAAAGCCAAGAGATGACAATGAACCAAGAGCTGTCCAACTCATCGTCATCTTCTGCATTTTCTTAAGTGTAGCAAATGACGGCAAGCCTCCTTGGCTTGTTGTCATTTTTTTGTTTTTTTCTTAAGTGTAGCAGATGATGACGAGCCTCCCTAGCTCATTGTCATTTCTTTGTTTTTTTTCCTCAGGTGTAGCAAATGACGACGAACCTCCCTGGCTCGTCGTCATCTCCTTGTTTTTTTTTCTCAAGTGTAGCGAATGACAACGAGCCGGGAGGCTCATCATCATTTCTCTTAGTTTTTTTCTTAGGTGCAGGAGATGATGGCGAGCCGAAAGGCTTGTCGTCATTTCTTAGTTTTTTCCTCATGTTTAGCAGATGATGACGTGCCAGATAGGCTCACCGTCATCTACTACAAGTGAGAAAAAAAACAAAAGTGAAAAAAAAGCAAAGAAAAAAAAAGGTTGATGTACACTTGCCACAAATGTATTAGTTATTTTTTGGAGGAGCGTTTTCTACAACACCACTCCAGCAACATCTTCTGCAACACCGCTTTAACGTTGCTTCTGCAACATTGTTTCAACACCGCCTTTGCAACATTATCTTCAGTAACAACACTTCAACATTGCTTCTGTAGCACTATCTTCTGTTGCATCGCTTTTGCTCTTGAGTGACAGCGAGGTTTAGGGTTTTTGGTGGGGCGGAGGTAGGTAGTTGGGGGTTTGAAATGCTTGGGGAGTAGAATAGATTTTTTTTATGGGTAGCCTTGAAGTAAGTGAAGGAAAAAAAATGAATTGACCTAACCTCAATGCTTATAGTAGATCCAATAATTGGGATGAACTTGAGTTCATCCCAAACGGAATTGGTGTAATCATGGGGGCTGGGTCATCCCGGTCGGCGAGAACGGCCAATTTCAACATAATAGGGCATCAAATGTGTAACTGAGAATGAAATTTTTCAAAACAAAATAACTGGGACCCAAACTAGTTTTTTGATCAATTTGGTGGTAATCTGAGTTTCATCCCCTCTTTCCTTTTTTCACTATTATTACATATATTTTCATTGCTCCTATTTCTACAATTATTATAATTATTCTCGAACCTTGTGCATTAAATGTTGAGTTTCAGCATTTCATATTGAGACTAATTAATAAAATTTCCTTACTTGTGGATACCATTGAAAGAGGGGATAGGGGATGAAAGCATAGAGGATAGGGGGTGAAAGAGAGGGTGACTTTCCAGATAACTTTGGTATATAAGAGTTCAACTTGGTTAAGTAAGAGGGAAAAAAATCTTTTGCAATTTGTAGTTATTTTCCCCCTTAATGATTTTAGATTAGTTGCACAATTTAATTGGAGTTAATATTATTTTGGACTATATGTGAAGGTTGGTTTCTCACCTTGTTATGTTAGGTAGTTGCTCATTTGGAAATTTATATCCTTTTTATAAAATGGGCGGTCAAATTATTGCTCTCAATCATTACAAAGAGAACATGTGAAAATGATTCAAGCAAAATGACAAAACAAAGGTTGTGAAATCACATGTGTGAAAACTTGAGCATTGCTTATTGAAGTTCACATTTTGGATTCATACACCAAGCATCTCGATTATCATGTGCACACATTAAAGACATGTTGCTCAAATATAGTCAAGGTTAAGCACCTATCCTAGGTAGAAGAAATTGGATCCAACATAATTCAAATTGGATTCAACAAAACATACATCATGAAACAAATTGTAATTTGAAAAGTCACCTTACAAAATGGTAAACAAACTCTTGGAAGGTCAAATTTCTTATATGTTTCCATTTTCCACATATCCATTCCCACACCTTGAGATCTTCAAAATTCACTCTCAAAAGTCCCACAAGAAAGGAAAAAAAAAAGAAAAAGGATTTCTGTTTGCTTTCTCAAAATCTCAACACAAATCAACTTTGATTAACCCAACACAAATTATTTCAAAAGGAACCTAAACGCATAAATGCAAACCCAAAGTTTTAAAAACTCACATGTTAGCCAACCTTATAATTTCAAAAGTACCAACTTTTGTAACTCTTCTCTCTCTCTCTCCATTTGTTGAATCATTTTCCATGTGAATATGGAAGATACTAGAAGCCGACTACAAGCAACCTAATACATATTGAAACTCAAAATTCAATTTTAAGTATGCATAAATGCTTGCTTGTAAAAAACCACATGTTTCAAATTTGGAATTTTATTGAACAATAGTAGTAATAATAATGCTTTACTTGAAGCATTTATTAAATGATAATCATCAAAATAAAATGCCTGATCAAAATTTAGAACTTTTTGCTTAAATTTCAATAAAAATTCTAAAGAGGTGCTAAATAGCTTAAAATTTTGACAAGAGTGATTATTAATTGTTACGATTTTTTTTTAATGCTAAAATTATATTAACAAGTTACCTTTTCCATTGCATTGCATAAGTGTGACCCTAAGTCCTACGTAAACCTATGATTGTAATCAATACTTAAACCAAAGATCTAGACCTTGTGAAAAAAGCCTTAAGAACCATCAGCTAGATTTAGCCAACCTTGGGTTTTCCATGACCAAAATTCATTTAAATTATTTATAAATATTATAAATATTTGATGCTTAAGTTCAAATCTAACATTTCTTGGGCTTAATATGGCCATTAAAGGTGCATTCACAATTGGTGTTAAGGACTCTAATGTTGAATCCCCTAACACCATGCTAGTCACTTAGGACTTACAACTACTTAATTATCATGAACGTTTTATTTTAAATTAACATTCACTTAACATTAAATTATCGCCCATTTAACATTGTGTGCCACCTAGGATGCCACCTAGATTTCATTTAACATTGACTTAACATCAAGTGTGAATGCACCATAAAAGTCCTTACTAAAAAAGAGTGAAAGTATCAATGTGGGTTCTAGTTCACACTAGCTCGTTTTTGAAAACCTAAAACTATTCAACATTGGTTTTCATTGGTGTTGTAATTGAACAAAGTGTTTCTTGCAACCATAATGGCAACTATAAATTGGTTGGGTTAAATTATTCAAAATATTGTCAACCCTCATTTCATTGGGGTACATTAAATCAAATTTCTATCTAGAAACAAGTTCATCAATGTAAGGAAAACCAAAAGAAAATGAAATGCACACACTTTAGATTTTGAACCAATATATCTTTTATTAAAAAAATAAAATCATGCATATGTTAAATTTTGATATTAATTTAAAAAAATAGTTTTAGCCATGTTGTCAATTAAAACCCTTGCCCTTCCAAGCCATCGTTTTTTCTCTATATGTTTTCATATGGTTCCCAATAGTTCATCATTATTTATGAGGGATTATATTATATTTTTTCATGTCCATGTAGGTGGTTAAGGGAAGGAGTTATTTAGTTAAATTTTACAAAGGCAAGTTATTAAATTATTTTAATATAGATAGCATGGGAAAAAAGGCATATGAGCATGTGCATTTTCATGTAAGTGGGTAGAGGACAAAAGTGAAATAATTAGGCTTGGAAAAGATAGGTTCAAACCAATGAATAGGGCATTATATAAAGCTTCTGTAGTCCGAGTTTGTTTTTTTTCTTTGTAAAATTAAGCCTTTGAGGCGTGCACATAATTTGAATAAATGAGATGCCTTTCAAACATAAACCCGAGCATGCATATTGGCAAAACTATATTCAAAACCATCATAGTCCTTCATTAATGTTGCGTGAAATCCTCATTGAACTGAAGCAAAAATTGTAAACGACTAAAATATTACATGTGCAAGCTTGCAATGTTGAACTAAAATTTACAATCTCCTTAATTTAAATTATAAATTTGCTCTGAATTATAGAGCCAACATAGAGTGGAAATGCTCTTAGATTGGGTCTAGCTTCATAAAATTGGCACCATACTAGGATAGATATTTCAAGGCATACATAATTAAAATAGCCCATGGCCAATTGCTCAAAAAGTGGTAGCAAATTGTTTCATTTTAAATTTTAAACCATTTCATCATTGAGCCATTCCATGCCTTTGAGCAGTCCATCATGGTGCCCATCTACACACATTGAAACCTTTCCATTTGTAAAGTAGACCCAAAAAAGACAAAAACCAACTAAATCAATTCTTCAAATCAAAGCACCAAAAGAGCTTTTACCACAACATTAAGGCAACACAAAAGCAAAATATGGATAGGTTTACCTCTATTTTTAGCATTGAATTATTTGCTACCACAAATGCTACTTCAATTTTCTTCAAACAAGTTAAAACCAACAATCATCTTTGTATTTTCCTCAACAAGACCATCTTCAACGTCTAAGTATTCTTCAATTGATTTGAATTGTGAAACATTTGAGCAAGCAAAGGTGATATTTTCTAACTAATTCTTGATGGTCAAAACCAATTGTCCAAGTTGTCAAAACCAAGCCAACACCATATCAAACCAATAATAACCCTTACCATGTTAAAAATTCTTTTAGTTTGAATATGGGATCTTTTTGGAACACCCATGAGTTGACACATCAAAAATCCAATGTTTTGAAATTGCCCTCCATGTTCTATACACCAAATCAAAGGATTGAATGGGACCATTGGCATACGAGTCCTTTTGAACAAATACAATTCTACTCTTAAGAACCCAACTACGATTTTTTCAAATGAAGCCAAACATCCAAAGACACACAATCCAAGTGCAACAATAGAAACAAGTTTAATAATGACAACAATATTTGGTGTCAAGTTGTTGTAAACAATCATCAACATAGGCATTATAACTTCATGATCAAAAATTGTGGTAATATATGTGGTTGTATCAAGGCCCACAAAATTTGTAATAAGTTGTAGGTTTTAAAACCACAAGTCTACCATAAGCACAAGCATGTTATGTGTATTTTAGGGTTGATAGGATGAAGCAAAACTTAGAAATGGCTTTAATTTAAATTTTCATTTTTCATGTGATTACTTGATATTACTTGATTATTTGATCTTGGGTTTATTGATGCAAGAGTTCAAAGTCAAAATCTTTAGGTTATAATCAACATCAACAAAAAACAAAATTAAATACATGTTAGTTTGAAAACAAAGCCATCAATTCATGAAATCACATCTCATTTGCATGAAACACATACCTACATTATTTTAGCTCCATGAAAACTCATGTTCTAAATTATCCAACCCATATTAAAAATTGCAAAAATTACACCAAATAATAACCGATACCCATGGGATTGGTTCATGTGTAACACATTAGGTAATCATATGAATCAAGATCTCATTCACTTTTTTTTGCCATAACCCATGTTTATGGACTAGGAATTTTACTTTGCAAAACAATGGTTTGCCATGAATAGTATAGATATGATGGCATGCTTCATTTCCAAAGTCCCTTTGAAAATAATGATTTTTGATGTGAATCAAGTTTTAATAAGAGTTTTCAACTTTTGAAGACAAAGAGATGAATCTTTGTGATCTCTTACCCACTTTTGTTTACCTTTTCCACTTTATTTGTCATGATAGTCTTTTAAAGAGAAGATTTTACCTCTTTTGGGTGAAGGCACATTACAATGTACACAACTTGAGGGAAATTTGGAACTACATATAGTATCAAAAGTATCAACATGTAAGATTTCACTCACTTTGAATTATAATTTAAATCACATATAAATGATTTGGGCTTCAAAATTTTAAAACTCACAAGAATCATGAATGTGAAATTGAGACGTAATTGTACATTTGTGAAAATGTACACCAATAATTTAATAAAGGTTTCTTAAATACCCTTATTTAACAATAATTTTCCATTTCAAAAAAAAATTGAAGACCATCTCATTTTTCTTAAATAATTAAAAAACACTTAACCCAAGTAAATCTTCAATGGAAGAATAGTTTTTAACTTTAAAAAATCATAATCATCAACATTATCATATCATAATGTATTAATGAACGTTTTAAAATCATATGATCTAAATTCCATGACTTTAATAAAAATTGAAAACTTCAATGAGAAATATTACTCTTTATGGTTTCGTTTAATGTATGTGTAAAATTTCATGAAAATTTTGTCATTAAATGTAATACTTTTTAGTCCTATTGGAATTACAAAAATGTGACAAGGCTTTACAAATCAAAATAATATTTCATTGGACTATTATATCATTCATATATGCATTGATTTGACAACATAATGTTAGATTCAAACATAAACCATCATCTATTACAAAATTTTAATGAAAATGATTTTCCAAACTTCCACCATATGCATGAAACTCAAATAGGTACTAAAATTGTCAAATTGTGATAATATTTTGTGTACAATGTTATATGCATTCACCCTATGATTCTAACACACACTTTCAAATCATGAATAACATATTGAAAACATTTGGACATTACATGCCCTTAACATGTGACAAAATAAAACATTATTAATATGAGTGGAGTGCATGACACTATGTTTGTTAACACCAATTGTGAGGTTGTTCCATGGTCTTCTTAACCATGTTAGGGATTAATTACTTCATTTGAAAGATGGCATTTACTTGAAAACACAACCCAATCACATTATTGAAGGACTACCTTCCTAAGCCATATGTTTTTAATCGAATTCAAAGGTTGGTACCCTTTAATGATGTATAAAGTTAGGTCCTCAAAAAATGCTTCTTGAACATGGTCAAATTTTTTGTAAAGCATTTGATAGTTGAATAAATCAACAAGGTTGAAGTTGGTATTTTTTCTTCTTAACATGTTATTTGACATAAGGTGTTAAATTGATTACAATCATTTTTTTAAAGGATCAACAACTTTGAGTGTTTGGAAGTAACATGTATGGTCATGGCAATTGTGTCTATAAGTAGCCTTTTTCGATCATGAGTATTTTTTTCACAACAAAAATGAATCCTTGTTAAACATTATAACATACTACACATCTCATCCATTGAGATATAGAAAAATTCTTAGAAACAACAAAATTATAGAGTTTGAAAAAAGGCCATATACTTGTTGTTTTGTTCCAAGCAAGCCAAAACCTTTGATTTGCCTCCAATTGAAGAAATTATTATGTATTGTTGATGTGTTCATGCCTTCGTTGCCAAAATTTCTTCCTAAATGTTTTTCCTTCTCTAGTTAATTTATTTGTTATTCTAAGTCCCACACCACCTTTAGCAACAAAATCATCATAATCAATAATTAACAAAGGGAAATCTATACTAGTTCTTTTCTCACTTTCACAAAATCTACATTATCCTAATTTGAATCCATTGATATGCAACAAAACACAAAAGTGATGGATTGAAGACAACACAATAAAATTGTAATGGTTGTATATATGCATGATGTGAGAATATGACAAAACAAAAAATATCCATTGTATTTACACACCTTTTGTTTGAACCCACAAAACACAAGGTGCATAAGTTGCAAGAAAACCTTCACAAGCATAACACATTGAAAACTTGACTCCTTTCATCACAAGCAAAATACAACAAACACCTAACCACCTTCACTATGAGTAAAACACATGAAAGTTCAAGCAACTCTAGCTCAATAATTCAAATTATGTTTTAAGGTTTTGACAAAATAAAGCCTCTTCAAGAACATAGCAAAAACATGACCTCTTTCACAAGTAAAAAAACACAAGAACTCAAGCAATTGTAGCTCAATAAAATAAGTCCCATTTGAGGGTTTCAAACAAAACAAATTTATTTTAAATAAAACTTGATAATTAGAATGTTTGATAAAAACAAAGTTTGGTGAAATAAATTGAAAGTTTTCCATCAAACCCACATGCAAAGCTCAATGAAACATAATGCTCACAAAGAAAAGCAAATATAGACTTCAAATGTTCAAAGCTCACAACTCACACCAACATCCAAAATTTTAAATACAAAAAAAAATTAAAAAATCTTTACTTGAAGCTTGTTTTATTGAATACAAAGATCATAAAGATCACCTATTTGCATTAATGCAAACAACAAGATGGCAATAACAACAACAACAAAATTAACAACCCAAAGTCAATGCTTTCTCCTATCAAATGTCACATTGTCCTTTTGTTATGCAATAGAAGTGCAATTCTCAATTTTCAACCACTATATCAAAAGCTCATTTAAACCCTAACATTCTAATGCCTTGTTAATGTAAACTTTACAAAAAGCCCAACTAGACATGTGCATTTGATAGACTTTATTAAAAAAAAGCCCAACTTAATATCAACACCAAGTGTACGAGTGAAACACAAGCCCACCCAAGTATGACTCGTTGTGTTTTCTTTTGGATAATTGCATGTTGGTTAGGGCATTTAATACTTGTATCTATGCCTTGATTGATACCCACCCCTTACTTATACACCCACCCAAAATTGGTTCAAATTTGAGAAAGATTCTAATTTTTTAAATTATTATTTAGATTCAAAAACTAGTCTGGTTTCAGTTCTCACACTACTTAAGAAGTGCACCCAAGACTAGTTCCACTTTTTCAGAAACCTTGGAACTAGGGTCGATTCTCAACCCGGTTTAACCTAACCCAGGTTCTGATTCCAACCCAGTTCTGTAGCTAAAATATAGATTTAGTTAGGTTCTAGATCTAACTAGAACCCCATCAAGCTCTGGCCGGCTCTTGTTTGGCTTGTCTTCTTGCACATGTTTTTGGTCCCTGCACGGTTCTCCATAAAATCACGCAGCACGGTTTTACATGTTTTTATTTCATTCAGCAAAAAGAACTTAGCAATTTTTTTTATATTTAAGAACCGCTTTCAGTACTAGCTGCGGGTTCAGCAGATTTCGGCACTAAGAGCATCTCCACCGGTGCTCAGTATGTGACTCCAGACAGTAAAATTTATTGTGAAAAAGTCAAAATGTGCTGGTTTAGCTCAGGAAATTGGTTTTTCTGCACCAAATTCATGCAGCTTGCCGCAGCTGGTAAAAGGCGCAACACAGTTTTGCACCTCCAAAAAAGATTGTAATAAATTGGACCTGACTGCGACTCAGTTTTTGTGATCAGTTGATCATAATGATTGGTTCAAGAGGGCTGCTATTAGTAGTTCCCACGTATAATGCAGTTTTATTGGTGGGGTTGCCAAAAAAAAAAAAAAAAAAGCTAAACTTAGACATTTAATTTTTTTATCCAGAGTGAAATACTGAGAACCGGGGGAGATTCTCTAAGGAAATTTTCCTTTTTTTTTTATTTTAATAACTTTAAACACCAACCCCCCGGCCGCACC
>Ga0116231_10013715_pt1 | contig 11230 bp, 10 predicted proteins | sample S1TSphgellanicum_2_FD_89695 | JGI IMG/M metagenome (GOLD analysis project Ga0116231, IMG submission 89695) | Host-associated microbial communities from peat moss isolated from Minnesota, USA - S1T2_Fd - Sphagnum magellanicum MG | ecosystem: Host-associated > Plants > Peat moss > Unclassified...
CGACACGCTGGGCTGATATTAGGGAAACGCAAGATCGCGACCAAATCTTTTAATTTCATTTTGCGCCGCGACTCGCTTAGATTTCCAAGCAACGAGCAGCAGGGCGCCGGACCCAATAGCTGACAATGATTGAATCGGGGAGGTTGTTTCAGCGTGCAAACGCGATATAGAAACTGAGTGCGCTACGCCGAGTCGGCGTCTGTCGGCGCGGCGGTCACTTCGCAAACTCGGCAGTCGGCATAACCAATCGTAGGAGACTTCACGATGTCGGATGAAACGGACGTTACCAGACGGCGGTTTTTAGGTCTGGCGGGCAACGCGGGGCTGGCCACGTTTGCGGCCCGCGCCATTGGCGTGAACACGGGCCTGATCGAGGTCCTCTCGGCCGCAACCAAGAATGGCGTACAACCATTCAGCTTCGCGATCATCACCGATTCACACTTGTTCAGCATCGATAACCATAAGTTCGACAAGGCGTTGGCCGACGCCGTTGCACAGGTGAACGCACTCACGCCCGCGGTGGATTTCGTGATGTACACCGGCGATATCGCGCAAAACGGACGCGAGGACCAGCTGGTCAAGGGCAAGAAGATCCTGTCGGCTCTCAAGGCACCGCTCAAGGTCATCCCCGGCGAACACGATTGGTATCTCGACATGGGCAAGGCTTGGAACGGCCTGTTCGGCAAGGAGACTTGGTCCTACGACCACAAGGGCGTGCACTTCATCGGCCTCAATTCGATCCTGGTGCGGGATTTCTGGACCGGTGCGGGCATGACTCCGGTGGAGCGCATGAGCACCATGGAAATGCTGGAAAGCCCGATCGCCGGGCCGTGGGGCGTGCGCGACGCGCAGCTCGAGTTCTTGAAGAAGGACGTGCAGAAACTCTCTGCAAGCACGCCCGTCGTGATTTTTACGCACTCCCCGCTCTGGGACTACTACCCGCGTTGGAATTTCCAAACCGAGGACGCACCGCAGATTCGCGAGATTCTCGCGAAATTCGATCACGTCACATCGCTGCACGGGCACGTCCACCAGACCATTTACAACAAATTCGGCAATATGAGTTCGGCGGGCGCACTCTCGACGTCGTGGCCATGGCCTTACCCGCCCGTCAAGCTCGATTACCCGGGATCGCAGATGAATCAGTCGGATCCGGCCAACACCAAGGACGGCATGGGCTCCCAGAGTGTGTCGGTCGATGCCGGCGGGGCGACGGTTGCATACGAACCGTTCGCGAATTCGCTGACGCCATTCCTCAAGGACGGCTTGAAGGTTTAATTCAACCCCATCAGACAGGATTAGCGCAACATCATGAAAAGCAAGAATGGAAAAGTGTATCTGGCCGTCGGCGCAGTATCGATCGGCCTTTTGGGGGCAGTGTCGCTACGGGCGCGGCCGCCGTTTACCGAGGCGCAGCTCGCGGAGCAGCAACAGGAACTGCTGGACGTCGTGAACCATGGCCGCGATCTGTGGCACGGCAGTAATCCGGAAATGTCCACCAACGGGCTGGCATGCGGAAACTGCCATCCGGATGCCGCAGCATCGAACCCGCAGACGTTTCCGAAGTGGGTTTCGGAAATCGGCGACGTCGCGCCGATGCGCGAAATGATCAATTGGTGCATCGTGCACCCGCAGAACGGCAAGGCGCTGGACGTGTCTGGTAAGGATATGGTGGCGCTCGAAGCCTATGCATTCTACCTGTATCGGGGCCAGAAAATTGAACCCGGTTTGGCGATGCCGACGCCGCCTGATCCGGTGAAGTCCGGCGTCGGTTTCCCGCACAAACCGTCGGGTGTCGGCGTCGACAAGTAGCCGGTCGTCAACTTGGCGAAGCCGCTGGAAAAATTTGTCGCGCCATTGGCGGCCTTCGCCATGGCTCTGACGATGGGGTTCAAGGCCGGTATGGCAGCTGATGCGCCGGCCCAGACCTGCGATGTCTCCCTATATCCATTGTCGACGCCGACCACGCGCTTCATCGATAACAACGACGGCACCATCACGGACAAGCAGTCGAAACTCATGTGGATGCGCTGCGCGCTCGGCCAGACCTGGGTGAATGGAACTTGCAGCGGCACCGCGGCCGCGCTCACCTGGCAAGGGGCACAGGGCGCCGCGCAGGAAATCAACAAGCGCGGCAACTTCTTCTTCAGCGACTGGCGCCTGCCCCAGGTGCCCGAACTCGCGGGCATCGCCGAGCGTCAGTGCAAAAATCCTCGCATCAATCTGACGGTGTTTCCGGGCACGCCGTCGGTTGCCTTCTGGACTGCCACGTCGCGCCCTTCGACCGCGGTCGAGTCCTTCGCCTTCGTGCTGGGGTTCGGCGCGGACGGCATCACGTACGTGAGCAAGGAGGAGACGCACGATGTGCGCCTGGTACGCACCACGCCCTGACGCGCCCAGCCCTGGCGCGTTGCCCGAAACCGCGGGCCTTGGGTCTGATCCCGCCGGCCGATCGCCCTCGTGCGACCGCCGCGAAGCGCTGCGGCTCATGGCGGCTGCGCTGGCCGCCGCCGGCCTGTTGCGCTGGCCCGCCGCGCGCGCCGCCGAGAACGACGCGCTGGCGTTTGGTTCCGGGTCTCTCGAGGGGGCTTTGAGTGCATTGGGCGCGACCCTCGAGCCGAGCGCACAGATTCAATTGACGGTACCGGATTTCGTCGAAAATGGTTCCGCGGTGCCGGTGGAGGTCACGAGTCAAATCAGCGGCCCTCAGAGTATTTTCGTGCTCTCCGAGGCCAATCCATTCCCGCTGGTGGCGCGGTTTTTCGTGCCAGAGGGAACGGAGCCGTACGTCTCGACTCGCATCAAGGTCGCGCGCAGCTGCAACATCTACGCGCTGATCCAAGCCGATGGTCGATATTATTCGGCGGTCAAAGCGACCACCGTGACGGTCGGAGGCTGCGGCAATGGCTGAGCCGATGCGTATTCGCGCGCAGTTCAAGGAGGGCGAGACGTACGTGCATGTGTTGATGCCGCATCCCATGGAGACCGGTTTTCGCACCGACGATGCCGGTCGCCCGATTGCCGCCCACTACATTACGGATGTCGAGATTTCCATACAGGAACGCACCGTTCTGAGCGCCACCTTGAGCCGCGCTGTGTCGCAGGATCCTTTGCTTTATTTTCGCTTCAAGGGGGGTCGCGTCGATGACACGATCCGGGTGGTGTGGACCGACAGCCGCGGGGAGCGCCGGTCGGATGAGGCGAAGATTCTAGGGCTCGTAAGCTGAGCTCGTTGCGGTCGATTCATCAATCAAGGAGTTTTTTTGCATGCAAACCAGTGATCGCCGACGGTTTCTGAACCGATTGATGGCCGGTACGGCCGCACTGGCGCTCGTAGGCCGTGCGGTCGCCGATGACAGGGCGCCTGGGGACGGTAAGTCACCGAGCGGCGGCAACGACGGAGGTTGCGCACAGTGTGCCTATTTCACCCGCTCGCCGGGAAGCACGTCGGGCACCTGCGGCTATCGCGACGGCCAGCCCGTGCCGGCGGACGGCGGTTGCGGAAACTTCAAGCCATCGCCGTAGGCGCCCTCTATTCGACGGAGCCGACTTCTGTCGGCAAGCCCGCGAGCAGAAGCTTCGCAAATGCCGCGGCGGGTACCGGTTTCGAGAACAGGTAGCCCTGCTGCACACGGCAGCCACGATTCAAAAGAAACTCGGACTGCGCGCGGGTTTCGACTCCCTCGGCCACGACCTCGAGCCCGAGTTCACGGCTGAGTGCGATGATCGCGGCGGCGAGCGCGGCGTCGCGGCCGCCCCGTTCGACGTCGGTGACGAAGGCACGGTCGATCTTCAACTCGTCGACAGGAAAGCGCTTCAGATGGCTCAGCGACGAGTAGCCGGTGCCGAAGTCGTCCAACGACAATCCATAGCCCCGGGTTCGCAACATTTCGAGTTGCGGGATGGCGGCCTTCGCGCCGCGCATCAACATCGTTTCAGTCATCTCCAGCGTCAGGTGGGCAGATGTGAGCCCGAATCGTTCGACCAATCCGTCCAGCTTATCTGCCAGCCTCACATCGGCGATGCTGAGCGCGGCGAGATTCACCGACAGAGGTACGATCGCGAGACCGGCGTCGAGCCACGTGCGCATGTTGCTGCATGCGGCCTCGAGCACCCATTCAGTCAGAGGCACGATCAGACCGGTCTCCTCGGCGAGCGGAATGAATTCCAGAGGCGACAACATGCCGCGATCCGGATGCTGCCAGCGGACCAGGGCTTCGGCACCGACGATGCGACCGGTCGACGCATCGATCTTCGCTTGGAAGTGTAGGCGCAGTTCCTCGAACGCGATGGCGCGGCGCAGTTCCGCTTCCAGCAACAGGCGGGCGGCCGCATCCGCGTTCATGCGCTCATCGAAGAAGCGATGCTGGGCGCGCCCGGCGTCCTGCGCGGCGTGCGCCGCCTGCTCGGCGCAACGGCTGAGTCCGGCGAAATCATGTGCGTCATTCGGGAAGAATGCGATACCGATGCTCGCCGTCAGCACCAGCGGCTGCGTCTCGACCAGGATGGGCTCGGTCACCGCCAGCAGCAGGCGCTGCGCCACGGCGGACGCCTGCTCCTGTCCCTCCAAGTCCGCGATCAGCAGCGTGAAGACGCTGCCGCCGCCGCTGGCCAGCACGCCGTGGTCGGCGGGCGCCTGGCCGGCCGACACGAGGTCGCTGCTGCGAATCCACGAGCGCAGCCGCTCCGCAATGGTCTTGAGTACATCCTCGCCCTGGCTTGGTCCGAGACCGTCGTTGACTCCGTTGAAACGATCGATGTCCAGACTCATCAAAGCGCAGTGTTGGCCGCTGCGCCGCGCGCGCTCGAGCGACGGGTCCGCCTGTTGCGCGAAGTACTTCCGGTTCGGCAGCCCGGTTGTCAGATCGTAATGGGCGAGTTCGCGGATGCGCGCCTGCGCCTGGACGCGATCGGTAATGTCCTGCGTGATGCCTTCGATGCGCCCAGGGCGTCCGTGTTCGCCCGGCACCGGTGCGGCCTGTTCAAAGATCGTGCGGATGGCACCGTCGAAGCGTTCGATTTGGAACTCGATCTGATAGGGCACCCCTTCAGTCATCAATCTCGACCGTGCGCCGCTGACGCGGCCATGATCGGCCTGCAGCACGCACCTGAGGAAATCCTCCGAGAAATCGAAATGCGCGGCATCTGAACCCGCAACGAACAGCCGCCGCAGCTCGGCCGAGTACTCCATGCGGCCATCCGGGAACATGGTCCAGTTGCCCATGCCCGCCAACCTCTGGGCTCGAGCCAACGTCTCACTGCCACGCCGCGTGGCCTGCGAGGCGGTGCTGGCGCTAAGGGAGTAGCGCACCCGGTGCGACAACAACACCCAGTTGATCGGCTTGGTGATGAAATCGGTGGCGCCTTCCTTGAAGGCGCGTTCGATCGACGCAGTGTCGTTGAGGCCGGTGAGCATCAGGATCGGCACCTGCGTGCCCAGCTCCAGCGCGCGCATGCGACCGCAGACCTCGTAGCCGTCGAGTCCCGGCATCATCACGTCGAGCAGGATGAGATCGTGGGCATGTCCCTCGAACAACGCGAGCGCGTCTTCGCCGCAGCCGGCGTTGCTCACTTCGAAGCCGGCATGCTGCAGCGTTCGTGCAGCCATATCCCGCAACATCAGGTCGTCATCGACGATGAGAACATGCCCTGGCTGACGGGTATGTCTCGTGATCGAACCCACATCCAAACGGATCGGGCGGTGAGCCGAAACAGCCATGGGGGATTCCGAATTTCAGCGCGAGTGAAAGGGTCATTACGATCGGCAGATCGCGGGTGGCTTTAGTTGCGGCTGCCCAGTGTGGTATCGGCGCCGGCGGGCGCGACTTGAATTGTCGCGCGCTGCGCGCAGACGGCCGCGACCGCCCGCTAGCGGCTTGTGTCCATTTGCAGCAAAAATTGGTAGCGTGCCCGGTGTTCATCCGGCCGAACACTGATGGGATCGTCCAGATGCAGCACGGGGTCGGACTCGGCATAGGTCGGCCACGTCGGTAGCCCGGGTCCATTGGGGTCTCCGGTCTTGGCAAAGTTGGTCCAATAGCTCATGATTTGTTCACTCAGCTTTCGATCGGAATCGCGCCATACTGCCCCAGGCCGGGTGTCGAGGGTGCCGAACACATATTCGATTTCGTCGGAATGAAAGGCGATTTCCTCCGGATGAAATTTACTCGGAGGCGCCCCCAAATCCAGGCGATAGCGATAGATGGGCGAGTGTGCAGTCTTGCGGTGATATTCCATCCACTTCCACGTTCCGTACGCGATGAAGGAATCACCACCATAGTCGGCGGCGGAGCGGCGCAGCTCAGCGTCGCTGTCGTCGGGATAGAGAGCCAGAAAATCCCCCGCTTTCAGGCCAAATCGCCGCACGGCGAGCGCGCGCCACATCCACACGTTCATGCGTTTTGCCATCGAACTGTTTTCATCGCGGTTGAATCCGGCCAGCAGCGGCACGTCCATTTGCCTCCCGGCCAAATATGTCGAGGTCAGCGGTTCGCTGATGAAATGCCCGTCGATCACCGGGCCGAAATGCATCTTTGCCTGCATGACGGCTTGGAGAATGTCCGCCGCCGGCACGGCGCGCAGTTGTGCGGCGGTCTTGACCCCCAGCGCATCCGCGAGCTTCTGGTCCTTGGGTGCACGAACATCCAACGTTGCGTAACCCTGGGCCAGCGCCGAACCGCTCTCACCGATGGCGCGATGGAATAATCCGCGGGCCGATGGGATGGCCATCAGCGTGCTCACCGCGAACGATCCTGAGCTTTCGCCGAAAAGGGTGACCCGGGACGGATCGCCGCCGAATGCGTGGATGTTGCTCTGCACCCAGCGCAAAGCGGCCACCATGTCCATCAACCCGTAGTTGCCGCTGCGTCCGCCGGGTTCGGCCGAAAATTCAGGCAGCGCCAGAAACCCGAAAACGCCGAGCCGATAATTGATCGTCACGAGAACGACGCCCTTGCCCGGCAGGAAATCGCCGTTCAGCCGCGGCTCGGAACTACCACCACCGGTGTACCCGCCGCCGTGAATCCAGAGCATCACCGGTAGCGCGTCGCCCGCGTTGTCGCGGCCAGACGTGTCGCGGGCAGGCACGAATACATTGAGCGAAAGGCAGTCCTCGGAACTCGACGCATCCTGGAACTCAACATCGCCGCCCGGAGGGCCTTGCATGCAACGATGACCGTATCGGCTTGCGTCCATGACGCCTTGCCATCGCGACGGCGGCTGCGGTGGTGCCCAGCGTCGCGGGCCGATGGGCGGAGCCGCATACGGAATTCCCAGATATGCCTGAACCGCGCCGTGATTGATCGGCTTGCCCTGAATCCTGCCTTGCTCGATTTGAACGATCACAGGATCGGCGGTGGCGTTGCGAAGCGGCAGGAGAATGAGCGCCGCCGCCATGGCGGCACGGGCGATCGACACGGCAACCAATGACAACTGTGATGTGGTAACCAATTTATCAACCTGTCTTCGCTGCGTGCATTCTGTTGCATACGGGTCGAATTCTGCCATTTTTCATGGCAGTGGTACGTCTGGGATGCCTGGTCTTCCTCCGCCCGACGAGATCCCACGAGTCGCTTCCATAATTTCTCCATCTTTCACGTCCAAGCTGCGTTCGCATCAAGACATTTCGGCCAACTCGGAGGTTACGTGCCAGCTTCAATATCGATGCGACTCAGCGCAGCGCTTCTGGGTGGGGGAATCGTCGCAGTGCTTGCTGCCTGCGGTGGCGACTCTCCTACGGGATCCTCGTCGCAATCCACAACCTCGAGTTCCACCTCGAGTTCCACCTCGAGTTCCACCGGGGGTTCGTCCTCGAGTTCCAGCGGAGTCTCGACCGCATCGGTCGAGTGCTCTTACAGCGAGAGCACTTACAACTCCACGATCGGGCTCACGAGCACGGCGACGTGGAGTTGCGCGGACGGCAAACGCTCACTGACCGCCAACGGTATCCCCGATCATGCGGTCGGCACTTTCCCGAATCCGAACAACCCCAATACGATCTCGGAACAATCGATCTCCTGGTACACAACGCTGACCCCGGCCGAAAACACCACCAGCACATCGGTGGCGCCAACCGGCTATGCGCTCAACGGCGTGAAGTTCGACCCCAGCACGGCCGGAACGTGCCCCTCCGACGCGACCAGCACGTCCGACTGCACGCTGCTCGGCAACACGGGCTCCTGGAACATCGAGGCCCTGGGCCAGTCGACCTTCGACTTTGGTTTGGACAGCAACAATGCCCATGTCCAACCGAATGGGGCCTATCACTACCACGGCATGCCGACCGGCATCCTGAACAACGATGGCGTCACGAGCGACAACCCGAAGATGCTGCTGGTTGGATTCGCGCAGGACGGATTCCCGATCTACGCGCGCTATGGCTACAGCACGCCGACCGATGCGACCAGCGCGCTGAAGGTCATGAAGGCGAGCTACCAGATCAAGACGACACTCGACAGCGGGCGGCCGTCCACCGATGTCATACCGGCGGGAACCTTCACGGAGGATTGGGAATACGTCGAGGGTCTCGGCGATCTCGACGCATGCAATGGCCAGTATGGCGTGACACCGGAATTTCCCGACGGCATCTATCACTACTACATCACCGACACCTACCCTTTCATCCAGCGCTGCACCTTCGGCACGCCGCAGGACAACGGCGAGGGTGGTCCATGAAGGGATTGACGCGCGAACGGGCGCGCTTTGGCTCGAGCATTCACCGCCATGTGCGCCAGCAGCGCAGCACCCGCATCGCATGGGTGTTGCTGGCGCTCTCGGCCTGCGCACTCCTGCCATGCATCGCTGCGGCCCATCTGCTGCCGCCGCAGAACGCCACGATCCATGCCGTCGGCAACAAGGTTTATGCAGTCGTCTCGGTGCCGGTGTCGTCGCTATCGGGCGTGGACGATGATGGCGACGGCTGGCTCTCCGCCGCGGAGTTGCGACGCCATCAGGGGGACATCGACCGCCAATTCGTGCAACGATTCCAACTGACCATGGCGAAGGAGACGGGGAGCGCGCTCAATAGCTGGGTGCTGTCCCCTCAGACTGGCGGCGGAGCACTTCTGCCCATGAGCTACGTGGTCGTGCTGGAGGCGGTGCAGTTCTCGAGATCCGTCGATGAGCTCGCGCTGCGCACCGACCTCTTCGGCACCGGCCAGACGCAAGCCAAACTGTCGATCCGCGCGACCCGGGATGAGGTCCACGGTGCCGACATCGAATTCGCGGTACTCGATCCGCTGCTGTGCAAACACGTGTTTTTTCGTGGCCCATGGTCCACATTCGCGCAGTCGGTGGAGCTCGGCATCGAACACATCCTCACCGGCCCCGATCATCTCCTGTTCCTCTTGACGATCCTGATCGGCGCGGCCGGCTGGCGCTACTGGCTGAAGGTCATTACTAGCTTCACGCTTTCGCACAGCATCACTCTGTCGCTGTCGGTGTTCGGAATCCTGCATGCGCCCGCGCGCCTGGTGGAACCGGCCATTGCCGCGAGCATCGTGTTGATGGCGCTGCATCAGCTTCTCTGTCCGCGTGCGCTCAGTCGATGGCGCATTGCACTGGTGTTCGCGTGCGGTTTGCTGCACGGCATGGGGCTTGCCTCGGCGCTCGGCGACATCGGGCTCGATCGCGGACATCGCCTCGGCACACTGGCCGGCTTCAACTTCGGCGTCGAGTTTGGTCAGTTCATTTTCCTGGCGGCCGTCCTCGGGCTGGTTTGGCTCGGCCGCCGATTCCTGAGTAGCAGCCCGTATCTGCCCACGAGCGGTCTGCGCACGAGCGGTGTTGCGCTGTGGCAGCGGCTCCCCTCCGCCACCGCGGCGATACTCGGGACGATCATGCTGGTGCAGCGGCTCGCGTAACCTTGACGGGTATGGACTTATAGGACGGCGTGCCGCTTTGTTCATCGTGGTAGCTCAAGGGTACCAGCGCATTCGCCTCTGGATAATACGCTGCGACGGATCCACGGGCGATGTCGTAAGCGATGGCAGTGAGTCCGTTCAGGCGCAGGCCAACACAGCCGGGGAGCACCGTTTCGATGTCGACGACATCGCCGTGCTCGATCCGATGTTGCGCCAGATCGTCTTCATTCATGAAGACCACATCGCGTCTGCCAAAAACACCTCGGTAGCGATCGTCCAGGCCGTAGATGGTCGTGTTGTACTGGTCGTGGCTGCGGATGGTCGTCAGGATCAAGTCCTGCTTGGCCATCGCAGCATCATCGTCGAATGCTGGAAACTTGATGAATTGAGCCCTGCCCGATGCGGTTTTCCACACCCTCTGCGTCGGCGGCAACGGCAGACGAAAGCCGCCGGGATGACGGATGCGGAGATTGAAATCCCGGAAGTCCGGAAATACAGCCTCGATCCCATCGCGGATCCGGTCGTAATCGGCGATCAATTCGCGCCAGGGTACCTTGCTCTGCGGCAGCGTCGCACTGGCCATGCCCGCGACGATCGCCGGTTCCGAACGCAGATGCTCGGAAGCCGGCGGCAGCTTGCCCACCGATGCATGCACCATCGACATCGAATCCTCCACGGTGATGGATTGTGGACCGCTCGCTTGCATGTCCCGCTCGGTGCGGCCTAGACAGGGGAAAATGAGGGACTCACGGCCGACCAACAGATGCGAGCGGTTGAGCTTGGTGGCGATATGCACGGCAAGGTCGAGCTTGCGCAGCGCCGGCGCACAGCGCTCCGGATCCGGCAACGCCACCGCGAGATTGCCGCCGAGACAGATGAGCACCTTGGACCGGCCGTCGATGATCGCCTGCATCGCGGCCACCGAGTCGTGGCCGTGCGCCCGTGGTGGTTCGAATCCGAAGGTCCGTTCGATTCCGGCGAGCAACGCATCATTCGGTTTCTCCGTGATACCGACGGTACGGTCACCTTGCACGTTGGAGTGGCCCCGCAACGGACAAATGCCCGCGCCGGGTTTGCCGAAGTTGCCGCGCAGCAGCAACAGATTCGCGATCTGCTGAACGTTCGAGGTGCCCTTGGTGTGTTGCGTGATTCCCATGCCGTAACTAACGATGGTCGCATTGGACTTGGCATAGGCTGCGGCCACGGACTGAAGGGCAGCACACGACAGGCCGCTCGCAGCCTCGATATCGGCCCAGGAAGTTTGACGAAGATCGGCAACCAGCTCTTCAAATCCCTGGGTGTGCGCGTCGATGAACTCATGGTCCAACACGGCGCCTCCCCCGACAGGCGCTTCGTCCATCTCAACGAGC
>Ga0116231_10013716_pt1 | contig 11230 bp, 8 predicted proteins | sample S1TSphgellanicum_2_FD_89695 | JGI IMG/M metagenome (GOLD analysis project Ga0116231, IMG submission 89695) | Host-associated microbial communities from peat moss isolated from Minnesota, USA - S1T2_Fd - Sphagnum magellanicum MG | ecosystem: Host-associated > Plants > Peat moss > Unclassified...
CCATCGGATGAAACCGTATATACTACATTTAGGCTCCATCCACCATTTGATGACGTCATGCTGATGTAATTGTCGTTTGCGACTATTTGTCGTTTGCAACTTGTTTTATGCGACTAACAGCAAAATAGTTGTAAAATGTCGCTTTCGACTAAAAATTAGTCGTAAACATTAGTCGTAAATCAAAGGATTTCTACTAGTGTAATACAATTAAATATTTAATAGATTTGAGAGGAAACATTTCAAATATTCAACTAAGGAAATCAAAATGAACAATTAATAATAGGAAATTTTTTGTTTCATTTTCAATTTTGCATTGTTACAAAATGAAAGTTTGTACACATTATTACATTTTCACAAGTAACATTTTAAATTATCTAGGATCATCATGATTAATACATTTAATCCTACCAAAGAGATTGTGTTGATGTGGAAAGACCATATCTAGAGAAATGAAGAGATTCCAAGTAAAGGAGAATAATCCCCAACACATAATGGTCCTCCCCATGAACGCTATCAAAAGACTCCAAAAAAATGGCATATATGGCTCATTAAACATGCTTTTGTATGACATATTGTCTATAAACAATGTGTTAGGTTTATCTAATAGGAAATGCAAATTTTTTTATTAAACACTCTTGAAATATCAATGAAGATTTGCATTTCATGTTAGACTTGATCTAAACAACTATAGATATTGTGATGTTGGGTTACGAAATATGCACATGGAATTGCACTACACATCTCTCCAGGAATTTCTTTAGTCCAAGCTTGAAAATGACAGTGGGAAATGGAACTTTTTGATATTTACCCCTATCAAAGTGTGTGGTGACAAGTATTCTATTCAAATAAAAAATAAGATGCAATAGATTCACGTTTGGTGAAGGCGAATGAGGCATCGGGGAGTCCATTCTTAAAGTTGATGGCATCTCATGTATCTCCTGTCCACCAAAGGTTTGTGAATTTAGTGATTCCACTTCTTTCGCCATTTTAAGAAACGATGCACGAATTACCTAAAAGAACAAACATAAAGCAATTAAGAAAGTCCACCAATTGAAGTACCATATGGGTTAATGAAATGAAAAAATCCAAGAAAGGATTTGAAGAAAAAAACAAAAGGGAAAATTTTAATTACTTATTATTGATGTCAATCAATTTCTATAGAAACTAGTTTTACACACCATGGTGCATTTTTCAAACAACATCTGGAATTTGAGTGACATCATCTGCTTTGAAACTTTTGATGGTGCCAAAGGGATAGTTCTCCACAAAGGTGGGAACACTAAGTCCAGAGTAATGAAATGACTCTAAGTACAAGAGAATAGTCCTTGAAAGATAATTGTCCTTTTCTAACATGTCCTCATAAAACTAAATGAAAATGGCATTAAAGAGTGAATTTTGGCAAGTTTTGTAAAACATATTCTTTACCAACAATGTAGTTCCAAAATGAATATTAGGATACATAGGGGAAAAATTAGAAAGACAATTATGATAAATATTAATTTTATCATGAATGGGATGTTCGAAATGTTTATTGTCCTTTTTGTAGGGAAATTGCATAGTGTGCTTGTTAATTTTTTGCGTAGATCTTGACCAATAATCCTTTGAGGGTCAATTTCAATACTCGTCTCTTCCATTATTTTCTTCAAGTAGGTTTTCATCTTGTAAAGCCGAGTTGAAGTCCATATGTAAATAGTAGACTGCTTTATACACCTCATGAGGAATTCTTTGAGACCTAGCTTCAAAATAACCTTATTGTTTAGTATGGTGGGATGATGACCTATGCTATGTGGCAAAGTCAATAGGTTATTGATTGAGAAATATTCCTTCCCAACAAGGACGCCTTTCAAATTGAAAATGATGTGCAAAGGATTCACTTCAAGGTCCTTTATGTTTGCAAACAAAGGCTTGATCTAAGACCTCTAAGAATAAGCACTTAAAGCCCTAACCCACTATCTTCCTCACTAGTTTCATGGAGAATTGGAGGAAGTTTTTCATCTCTTGCACCATCAACTCCCACAAGGGGTGATTGTGGTGAGGACAACAAAAAAAGCCAGACAAATGAAAGAGATGGAGGTGCACATTGAAGCAAAGATGTTGAACCTTGATGTGACAAAGGTTGACCTAGAGATATGATGGTGTCTTTCATTTTGAATGTAATTTTGTGTTGTCTAATTGTCCAAATAATTGAATGGTGGTCCTTCGATTTCCACTAGGGCCATAATGAGACCTTAACTTGCTCCAATTAGCTGAATCCTTACAAAAAGTGTCACAAAACTCATTGAATACATAGCCTACATGAACAAGAGTATCCATTTTTGGAATTAACAATGGTGGCTAGAGTGCCACAAAATTAAGGAGGCATGTTGGCATAAAAGAAGGTTTTGAAACTGAACTTTGTAAAATAAATGATGACCTAGCAATATTATCTTACTTTTAAATTCAAATCCATTACCATTCTAATGTTTAAATAATTCAATGGCCCTTGTCCGACTTCCACCAAGGTCATAATGAGAATTTAATTTGCCCCATTGGTTGAATTTTCAAAAATACTGTCATAAAGCTTTTTGGATTCATACCCAACATCAACAATAAAAGCCGGCACATTCCATGGAACATCAAAGTCAAAAGTCACTCAAAGAACATTTTAAAATTTTTCCCTTACATGGTTGTTAAACACCACGCAGAAGAATTTCATGGACTCATTGTTTGAACACAGGTTCATCACTCTTTTATTACTAGGATCAAATTTGTAGCTAGACATAAGACAAAACTTTTGTTCCAAGATTCTTAGACTCCATAATATCACAAGACCATCACTTGTATATAACATATAGGCAAGGTCAAAATGTGGCAGCACATTTCGAAAAAGACATATGAAAACCACATGGCGGCCATCCAATGGTGTTAAAACAAAGCAACGTTCCAAAAATGACCACATCATAAACAATGGAAAAGAAACTATGCTCACTCCAAAAATCTTTATGTTCAAAAATGCAATTTAATTGAAATATGTATCCGATGATGCAAAATTTGCCAAAAGAACTTCGAAAATATGAAGCCCATTTAGTGGTTGCCAAGTTGAGATATCATCAAATGGAAAATCATTAATGAGTTAGTGGCCACCAAGTAGGTATATATTTCTAACATAGAAGAACAAACCACTTGGTGGCCACTATTACCCAACTTTAATAACATGTGACCTAATAGGTTTTATATATAGGTAGGTTGTTAAATTTAACAAATGATCTAACCTGTTATTTAACCTAACTTATAGCATTAACCTTACCAGTTATTGAACCTGATAGTTAATATTATACTAGGTTAAATAGATAGGTTGACGAGTTAATCAACTAATAGTTTATAGAATAGGTGGCAAAACAAGTAGTTAAACAAGGTGTAGTTTTTTGAAATTTTGGATTGTTAGTTTAGGTACTAGCTAATGATTGTTTTAATAGTTAGTTATGACTATTTTAATTTTGAAATAGTTAGTATAAGACTAGGAGGACAAACCTATTTAAGGACTTTTGATTTCATTTTGAATTTGTGTGTTTCATTCTTTCACTTTGGAACATGAATCATTTTCTTTTCAACCAACTTTCTTCAAGCTTTGAGTAATTTGTGTACATGTTAGTTTCAAATTTGTAGTTAGTTTTAGTTTTGTTAGTTTGCGTGTACTTCTTGTTATTTTAAAAACTTGTTGTTGAAAATTTAGAAATTGAACAACTTTAATGGGAATAGACTAACCCATGAACAACCACCAAGTGGGTCTATTTCAAATAAAGAAACATCTACCCACCTAGTGGCTGTGGAGATATATAGGAAATGAGCAGATTGAATAACTATTACACTTGTACTATTGAATACATCATATTTTCATTCAATCGTAAGCAAGATGTTCAAAAAAAGGATCAAATAAATTATACAAAAGAAGGAATCTTTGATTGTTTATTTATAAGGGCTCAACTCTTCAATAGGTAGCCTATTGGACACTACTTCTGAAGCCTCTTGTTCTAGCCTTTCTATTAAAACCATCGCAATTGAAGGGTTTTCATTAGAGGATGGCAAGGAAATTTCAACAATATTCTAAGCATTGGATTACTATAAAAAGACTTTATTAGATGATGCAACTATTAGTCCCGTTGTGTCTCGAGTTTCCTTTTCATCTTGGTGATTATTGGTCAATGCATTTGAAAATCCTCATTTCTTCCTTGGTGTTCAAGTTGAAGTTTAAATGTTTAGTTTCTCTATGTGCCATTTGCTTCTTACATGCCTTTGGTGCAAAACCAAATGGTTGGTCTAAATGTTGACAAATATTTTCATGGATATCAACAATTTCCATTTCCATATTTTTAAACTTAGCCCTCTCAATTTATGGATATTTTTCATTCCTTTAATCCTCCATTTCATCATCATTAGGATTTGTTCCACGTTGTTTTTTAGGTGATACAAATGGGCGGGATGAGAACATACATAGACTCATAGATGCAATTTCCTTGCCTACTTGTCTCGCATCTTTAGGAATGAAGTCGAATACCTTGCACTTTCTTTTCTAAACATTATATAATAAGAAAGCTTGTAAAAATTGAATTTAAATATATCTGACTAAAAACATTTGTACATCCCAATGAAATATTTATTGGGCACAAATGTATGAAGGCTCCTCTTCCATGCATGTTGAAGCAATCCATTTCACTTTGCAAAACTAGACCCAAAATTGTGTTAAGGGCCTTGGGGTTTAAATCTCATAATTATAAAACCTTTTTTTAGCAAGAAAAAACATACCACTACTTTGAACCAATGACAAAAGCAATCTAGATCCCAACACATCTTTTTTGATGTTTATGTTTATTTGATTAAAGAACAAGTAAATGTAAAAGAACACGAGAGTCTTCATGAAGGTTTCCTTCCTCAAAGGAACCTTTATATCTACTACCATGTATTGGCCAAATTCCAAATGAAACTTTGAAAAAAATTGGTATTTGTGTATCGTCATGAGCTACATACAAAAAAAACCTTTTTATCACACATAAACAATAACTTGGAAGTAGACCTTGTAATTGAAAAGGTTTGTGAAAAGGCATTGTTCCCAATTTGGTCCTTTCCATACTACACACTCTCCAACATAACTATATGTTGTCAACATAAATGCCATTATCAACGGATGATACACTGTCCATCAGTAGTTGATTTGTGTTGGGATCCCCATCAATAATAGCCTTCAAGTCACCCAATGTCAGAAGATTTGCATACTTGTAGTGCATATCAAGAAGGATTACCTCCACTCTTAATGTTTCAAAGTTAGTGTTCTCAATCCACTATTACAACACATTTGTAAATGACTAGGGTGGAAACTTTGGCATAACATTTTTTTTTTACTTGTAGAAATTTGAGTTGTTAACTTATTGTTCAAAAGTGAGAAAAACATGTTATCATACTTATGTTTCAGGTGTAGTCGTACTAACATGTACCATTAGTAGTCGTAACCATTATTTAATTTTTTGAATTTTGGATTGTGTATATATATATAATTTTTTATAAAATGTTATTGTGAATACATTATGTAATATCATAAAAATTTGGAATCAATCTAATAAATGAAAATCACATAAAAGTCAAAACCTATAACTAGGACCCAAAAGGATTACTTTGAAAAAGGACTACAAGTCTTTTTTCCCAAAAAAAACTTTTACATGCAAATGAATTTTTGAATGAAATTTTTTGTAACTTGTTGTAAAAAATATTTAAATGTTCCCCAATGCATCACATTTTTTTGTTAGTTATTATTGAATAAATAAAATTCTTAAAAAGTGTGTAGATTCCTTGTAGATTTAATGTTCTATCTTGAAAATTGATCAAAATTTTAAATCACCACCAAAAATTAAAATTTAACATTATTTAGTTTTATTATACTTTAAACTATAACTTTTCTTCATAAATCATATACATTATAACCCATTTATATGTGGTAAAAGACTTTTGAAGCTATGAAATTTTGAAGGAATTTTGAAAAATTCTTTGAATTTTGAAAATTTTAAAATTCCACATTTTCAAAAATATGAGTGTTTTTTGAATGTGGCTAATATGTTTTTATCATCTATATTTTTTTCAATGAAAATTATTTTATTATATGAATATTTTTTATGGTTTTTTGCAAAATTGACTCCATCTAACACAATAGGTGTCGATTTTCAAATGTCCTAAATTAAAACCAAAACTTAAAATTGGATAAAATGAATTTTTACATTAAGTTCTTTGACATTCAGGGAAAAATGATTAACTTGCCATGATTACTATGGTTTTAAATGCTAATAAAAAAATTAATGTTTGATTTTGACTAATTATGTTTAACATCCAACTCCCTTTTTGGATCCTAATTACGTATTTTAACCTATAATTTACACTTTTAAAGACTTGTAACCATAGTTTTTTTTAAAAATTGACATTAAAAGCATAGTTTGAATATATTTTTTAATGACGTATTTTGGGATATTTTCTAATATACACCTTAACATAATAGTATCAAGAATTTTAAAAATATTTTTAATGTCTTTTTGCAAGACCCTAAATATTCTTAGAGGAATTTGCCTTATATTTTTCGTTTTTCCTATGTCATTCATCAATATCTCTTATTGGAAAATTGTATTCAATCCAAAATTGATGCATGTGGATGAAGCTTTCCAAATAAGTTAGGGATGTTTCCTTTATCGTCTTGGGGTAAAAACATGTCAAAGGAGCCACTAAAGTGAATGGACACTCTTTAAAATTACATTTTTATATGTTTGAAAGATCACAAATGAAACATAATAGTTTGGATTGTCACAATGTTTTTTGGAACATTTTTCATTAATTGCGAATTTTACTTTCTCAAAGCTTGACACAAATCAAAAATGTTTTTGCATGCTCAAAGCACTCAAACTTTGATCTAATGGATAGTCTTTGTTTTTTCAAACATCTTTTTTTCTACCAAATGTGCACCATTCCTTCTTAAAATCATAAAGGATTTTAACATTAATGATTAGAAAGGCAAAAGGATTTGAACTGATGAAAATTGTTTTTATAATTAATTTGAGCACATTTGGTTCAAAAGTGCTTTTGAGCCTAAAAATTATGGATTTTGAAAATGTGCCTTTAACAAAAGTTGTTCATGTTTATGTGATAAAGAGCATGGATGCATAATACACATAATATAAAATTAATTTGTAGTCAAAATGTATTTATATCTAAAATGTAATGTTAAAGGGGGTATTCAAAAGACAAATTTTAAAATTTTACACCAACACAAAAATGACACATGTCATGTGTAGTCCTTAGAATAGGATGTAAGCTATTGCATGAGCTTAAAACCTAAGCCTAAAATTTAGAGTTAGAATTTGGGATGGTAAAATGACTTTTCCTTTATACACATGTAAGTAAAACCCAAGAAGTTAATCACAAACTAAATGTTATACAAGTAAACCGAAAAACAAATATGAGGATGAATGTAAGCATTCATCCTCATTATGGTTGAATGTTTTTTTCATTCATCTAATGTATGGATGAATTTTTTTTGAACTTACATGTTTTTAATATATGGATGAATATTTATTTTATCATTAAGTTCTTATCAAGGAAACTTTTTTTCCCCATTAACTAAAGCTTCATGAAGCACAAGTTAATTTTATGTGATATAACATTTGTTGAATGATATAATGTAAATTTTGTTATGAATGTATTTGATAATTATGGTTTAAAATGCCATTATTTTCAACATGTCTTAACTATATTATTATTATCATGCTAACATCCACCCCATGGTCATGATATTTTAAAACATAAAAATAAAAATAAAAAAATAAAAAAATAAATATAGTTTGGGCAAATTGACCCAATGTTGTTGACAATGATGAATTTTGAATGCTTTAGATATTTTTTAATTGCTTAGCATTTTGATGAAAATATAACTCAAACTATAGGTGTCAAATAATCAAGTTTCAAAATTGACTGAATGTTTTAGATTTAACGAGAGTGCAATGCACAACATGACATAATTGAAAAATTTACGATTTGACAAAAATGCAAACCATAACAATAAGTGAAAAAACTTTATATTTCAATTGAACTAAAGCACAACACACAACAAACATTATTACAAATCATTTGTATTATCTTTTATAATTGAATTTTAATCATTTAAAATAGTTGAACAAGATGATGGTATAGCTAAAATGAATTAGTTGTTCACAACTAGGAAATCAAATAACAACTAACAATTTAATCATTTTGAACCCTAACAAAATGACTAGTTGTGTTTAGGTGGCATGTTTGCTTTCACTAAAAAATTACTAATTGATGTGGCATGTCTATTTTGATTAGAAGCTAGCATATTAGGTCCTAGTTGATGCAAATTCATAAGTAATATAAATCAAATAAAAAATTAAAAACTTTGTATTTAATAAATTACAATTCTTAAGGATGTAAAATGTAGGCCTAGGGACATAGGCTTCTTAGGCATGAATGTAGGCCTTTCTCCCCTAGGCATGTAAAGCCACTTGTAGCCTTTCTTTAGCATGTAGGTCATTTGTAAACCTTAAGGCATGGACAAGGTGTCACAAGATAAAATTGAACCCCTCATCTCCACAGTGAAAGGCAATGTTTAAACCATCCAACCATCACTTCATGTGATGAAAAATAATATCATAGAAAAAATATAAACACACTTTCATTTTGAATTTCACACATTATAACTTCAAGTCATGTATGAATCAAGGTGGTATTATGTGACTAGATGGTGAATATTTTTGATAATTGGATTAAATTAAATAGTTGGACAATGCTAGCTTTTACCCTCATATGCCCATGGGTAGATATGAGGGTAAATCATGTATACCTCAATTGGCTAATTTGGCTACCTTATTACACCTTACAAGTTAGTATTTTAAACTTTTAATCCTATTTTGATTCTATCCAACGAATATGTATCAATTTTACACTTACACTTACCCAAAAATGTAAATTTTTCAAGGAAAAAACGTAGTTGTTAATCACATACAATGAAAATAAGGGTATTAAAAAGATAATAATTTTGACCTTATGTAAATGTTAATTTATTAGTTATTAGTTACTTTGCTAATTATGTTATTAGTTAGTGGTTCATATTTGAATTAGTGTTTATTTAGTGTTAGGTAGCTAGTTTAGTTATTAATAAGTTCTACTTAGTTTATATAAAAAATTAGTTCCATAGTTTTGTATTCTTTTCATTTGGTAATACATTCATAGAGTTGTTTTGTTATCTTTTGAATTTGAATCTATACATTGTGTATAGTTTGAACATGCATGCATAAGAAATATTGAGATTTTTGTGCACATAGCTTTTCAAAAATGTGTATTTTATTTATGGATAAAAAAAATGATATATGTCGAAATCATCTTTTCATCCTTTGGACTAAACATGATTATAGTGAAGATCTAAATGATTATGCTTAAAGTAATGAAGACAATGTACCATGTGCCATTGGCCCAAGTGTGAATTGGTTAACGAACTAATTTATTTTTTCAAAATCATTTTTGATAATTTAATTTAATTTTCAATGACAAAAAATGATTTAAAATTCAATATCTCTTACACCTTAGGTCTAAACATTTTCAAATCACGTTCATTAAATCCTATTCAATGAGTGCCTTCTAATAACAACAAGAATGTGCCCAAATTTTCCTATAATTTGCTTCTCCCATGTTATTTGTGTTCAAATTACTCTAATTACTTTGACAAATATCCATTCTTCTACAATGCTCTTTCAACCTTAACATTTGCGCACTGTAAGAATACCTGGGACGTATTGTTCAACGTGTTCACTGTTGATTGCCTTCATTCTTGCAAAGGGTGGAAAGTACCTATTGATGAAGAAGAAACTCAAGGTACAATTTTCCAGTGTAATTTGGGGGGCACCTTACCTTCAGTAAAATTTTGGCTTACCTCTTGATTTTGTCTTTCATAACATAGACTAGTGTGAACCCCGTGCATAATGCACAGGTGTGTTATTTCAACAATCCCATTCCGGTTCTTTAACCTGTCGAGCCCCCCCGCCCCGTCCTTCGCATTTCCCACTCCGGTTCTTTAACCCGTCGATCCCCCCCGCCCGGTCCTTCACCTTTCGCACTCCAGTTTTTTAACCTTTCTTTGTTAGGTGGAGAGGTTTGCAGCTTTGGAGGAGAGGAGATCTGCCAGGAGGCTCAAAAGCTTCCAGAGCCCCCGGTCAAAACCTGATCTCCCCGGCTTGTCCTTCTCTCGTGCCCAGCCCGCCCATGCTAGCCCACCTTCATTCAGAATCCGCTACCACCGTCCTGCCTACAGCGCTAAGCTCACGGGAACACAAAACCCCCTTCCCAAGCCCCGTCACATACAGACTGACAGACCAAGCGAATTAATATAATAGATATCTTGCACAGGGAGTATAATCCAGCCTTGCTCAAATGAATCACAGTCGTTTGATATCAAAGAAAATGTTTCTTATTTCTTTCCAATGGTAAGGACTAAGGATCTCAAAGGGGACCATTTAGAGAATTCAGGTCCCACACTCAAGAGGACTCCTGGCTCCTGCAGAGCCCTCATTCCCAGAACCGTTCTCTGTCCTTACCCTACTGTCCGACCCTACTAGGCAAAGAACATGATCACAAAGTTGGGATTGGAATGCAGCAGATGTGAATGGATGGAATTTGTAAACTACTTCGATCACTCTTGATCAAGGGAGATGAGCATTGCATGGGTTGACAGTTTGGGAAGCAATGTAGGTTTGACTTGACAGTTTGGGAAGCCAGCCAGAGTGTTAGGGTAGAATTTGCTGTTGAGAGATTGAGGGGTTTGGTGAGAGTAGAGTTAGAGGTCATGCAGATTCATGGGTAAGATATAGCTTGCTGCTTAATTTGGGTGGCTTCGACTCAGTCCTTTCTGCTGTTGAACCCATCACAGGTTTCTACTACAGGCACTTCTTTACACCTCTCATACCCCTTGAACTACAATTTTTCCTTAAATCTTCTGGAGAACAGTGCCAACCTGACTCTAATCTGTGAAGGATCCATGATGTTATTGTGATAGTTCTTTCGTTTCATCTTTTGTGGCAAATTTTATGTAGGTTATGACTTTGACTGCATCCTGCATCCCTTGTCTTACTTCTACACTAGGTGATTGTTTGTGATGGCTCAAGAAGCCAGAGTGATTGTAGCCAAGGAAGAAATTGGTGTGAGAATTGGGGCA